>Ga0123333_10000386_pt1 | contig 49442 bp, 35 predicted proteins | sample BioC12SIPDNA_3_FD_89957 | JGI IMG/M metagenome (GOLD analysis project Ga0123333, IMG submission 89957) | Anaerobic biogas reactor microbial communites from Washington, USA - Biogas_R2_B C12 SIP DNA | ecosystem: Engineered > Bioreactor > Anaerobic > Unclassified | place: Washington, USA...
TGCGCATCATCTCGCGAAAGAGCACCAGCTTGCCTCGTTCGGCAAGGAAGCGGGTATAGCGATCCTGGCTATGGAGATGATCATCCACCACTTGCCAGACGTGGTCGAAGCCGAAGCTCTGGACGACTGAATCGTCTTCGAGCACATCACGTCCGGTGTGCCACTCATCGATGAAGTGGTGCTTGCCGATGTAGGCGGTGTGATACCCAGCCTTTTTGAGGTGGCTGGGAAACGTGTCGCCGCGCTCGGACGCGGCGAGAGGCGGATTCATATTGCCCGCTACACCGTGCGTCGTTGGAAAGGTGCCATCTACAATGCAGGCGCGGGAGGGTTGGCAGAGTGGAGAGGCACAGTAGGCGTTCTCGAACTTCACACCGCGTCTCGCAAGCGTGGAAAGGTGCGGCGCTGCGGCCTGGTTGAGCGCATCAGGGCGCATCTGGTCCACGAGGATGAGGAGGATGTTGGGTTGCACGATGGTTTTGGTCTCCTGCTAAGCCTTTCGTCCCTGAGCCAATAGGTTGAGCGATCTCTGCAGGGCGTCGTTCATATGTGCCTCAACACAGCCATAGGCCTTGTCAACATCGCCCTCCAACATGGCTTCGATTAGGTTTTCATGAAGTGACAGTGTCACACCCCAGTCGTAGACGCGGGCGTGGTTAGACGCGAAGATAAAGATGGGGCCGATCATCGTGTCAAAGATGCGCCTAAGATGATGGTTGTCCGCGATGTCCCAGATGAGGCGGTGGATTCCGACGTCATCGTTCACGTAGGCGCGCGTGTCTTTCTGGGCAACGGCCCTCCGCATGTCCTCGAGCTTCTCGGTCAGCATTTCTCGCTGTCTGGGCGTGGCCTTCTGAATCACGAGGTTCACGGCCAGTCTTTCCAGAACCACGCGGATCTCGTAGAGCTCGCGCACATCACGCTCGGTGAGCTCGATGACGTAGCGACCACTGGGCTTGCTGATGACCAGGCCCTCAGCCTCCAGCTGCATGAGCGCGTCACGCACTGGGACCCGACTGACGCCCAGCACGTCGGCGATCTCTCGCTCGACGACCTTGGTGCCCTGGAGGATGTTGCCCCGCATGATGTGGTCACGCAGCAGGTCGGCCACCTGGTCCTTGAGTAGATTGCGCTCGATCTTCAGAGCGTCGCCGCCGGCCAAAATGGAGACATCAGACATGGCTGCTCCTAGGGTCGTAAGGAAGGCACATTGTATATGGTGTTTGGTATACCAAGACTATCACAGATCCGTGTTTGTGTCAATAGATCATAGCGTATAATGTTCGCTCGATTGCTGTTGATACCGGCTCGCCCAACACCCGATCGAGAAAGGATCGGCGTCCCGATAGACGTACCGACTGACTCAGCCTACGATGTGCACCGCGTCCTGAAGGCCTGCTTCCCAGTTAAGCAGGTTCTCGATGACCATTGACGCCATCCTGCGGTTCGCGGCTCGCGTGTTTGAGGCGATATGCGGCGTCATGATGACGGTCGGCACAGTGCGCAGGTCCAGCACTGCATCTGTGGCTGTATAAGGTTCGCGCTCGTATACGTCGAGGGCAGCGCCGCCCAAGTGGCCCGATTTGAGCGCAGCCACCAGGTCAGACTCTACGACCAGCGCGCCACGTGCTGTGTTGACGAATAGGGAACCGCGTTTGAGGGCTGCGAATCGGGCGGCGCAGAAAAACCCGCGAGTCGCTGCAACGACGGGCAGATGTGCGGAGACTACGTCGGCCTGACCGAGTATGAAGTCAGGGTCACTGGACCATCCCGTGTACCCCAATTGCTGGCGCAGCGCCTGCGCGTCCATCTCCAGACGCGTTGCCACAGCCTCTTCGCTCAGAGTCTCGCAGACGAGGATCTCCATCCCGAACGTCGCATGTGCCATCCTCGCGACGCGTGCGCCGATACGGCCCATTCCCACAATGCCAAGTTTGAGATCGCCCAGCTCGTCACCGGTGACCGGCGCCCAGGTACCCTGTTTCAGCGCCAGATCACCTTGTCCGACATGCCGCACCAGCGCGCCGATGAGGAACAGCGTGTGTTCGGCCACCGATTGATCCAGGGCGCCTGGCGTGTTAGCGACCCGTATGCCGCGCGCCGCTGCTCGCGCCAGATCGATGTTATCTGTGCCCACGCCGAAACGAAGGATCAGCCCGCCCTGCGGGAGCGCATTGTAGAGCGGTCCGCTATAGGGCGCGACGCCAACCACCACGGCCGAGCAACCATTGCTTTCGATGAAGGAAGCCAACGCGGTTTCGTTGTCGGAAACCGGCACGAACGTGTGGCCTTCGACAGTGTCAAACACCTGCCGGCCCTTGTCGTACTCGAGTTGAGTGACCGGGATGATCACACTGCTGCCTCCCGTCCCTGAGTTGCCAGCGCGATCATCGCCTTGCTGAGCATGAGCGTGTCAAGCCCTACCGCGATGAAACGGAAGCCGTCGCGGACGCGTTCTGTGATTTCGTTGGGGCGGGGGTCCACGATGTGCAGTCCTGCGGCGATCCCCGCGTCCCGAGCGGCCCTGAAGACACGTGTCACGGCTTTCTCGACTTCAGGATGATGGGTTTGCCCCATCAGGTCCATAGAGCCGGAGAGGTCATAGGGGCCAATGAAGACGGCGTCGACGCCGTCGACCCGACAGATATCTTCGATCTGGTTGACGGCGTCGATGTGTTCGATTTGGAGGACGACCAACGTCTCGTCGTTGGCATCGCGCACGTAAGCTTCGAAGCCCGCACCGTAGCCGTGGGCGCGGCAGACGCCAACCCCGCGGATCCCGAGTGGGGGGTATTTGGCACTGGCAACGGCGCACCGAGCATCCTCGACCGACTTGACCATAGGGACGATGACGCCTGCGGCCCCCGCATCGAGTGCCCACTTGAAGTGAACGGGGTCGTTGACCGGCAGCCTGCAGAGGGGCACGCAGCCCGTACCCTGTATTGCCTGCATTTGGCTCACCGCTTGTGGCCAGTCTATGCTCCCGTGCTCCAGGTCCAGCGCGATCCAGTCGAATCCCGCTTGAGCTAGTATCTCGGCCACTACGGGGTGACCGATCATGTTCCAGGTGCCGATCGAGGGGAGGCCCTGCATGAGCTTTGCTTTGACAGCATTCTTCATCAGTAAGTGCTCGCTTTCACGGAATGGTGCTGCGCTCGCCAACACGGTCATGGAGCCGGTTAAGGTGTGCTGTATATGGTATACCAGATTATATGGGAGTTGGACGCGCGTGTCAAGGGTCAGCATCACGGATTTTGGCGTGCCCGGGCATGCTAGGCATCTGCTTTGACTGGGCAGGCCAAGGGTCTATGATCGACCTCAGAGTGCGGCAGGCCAGTGTCGCAAGGGCTGCGATGTCGCACGGATGTTCCAGACTCCAGGAGGAGGAAGCCTGTGAAGAAAGCGGTAATTACCGGAGAGCGGCGCGCGGAGATTGTGGAAGCTCCCACGCCGGAACCAAAAGACGATTGGGTGGTTGTCAAGGTACTCGCAACCCCGATGTGTACCGAGTACAAGATGTTCGTCGCAGGCCATCGCGCTGCTTACCTGGGCCACGAGGCGGCTGGGGAGGTGGTCGCGGTCGCGCAACCGGGTAAGGTCACGGTCGGCGACCGTGTCGTCGTGATGCCGCAGTATCCCTGTGGTCAGTGTGCGCTTTGCGTGGCGGGCGATTACATCTACTGCGAGCACACGATCGATGTCGAGCAGTTCACTGGGTCGCGCGAGGGGAGCGCGACCTATGCCCAGTACCTGCTCAAACCCGACTGGTTGCTCCTCAAGATTCCTGAAGGCGTCTCGTACGACATGGCCTCGCTGGCACTGTGTGCGCTGGGGCCATCGTTTGGGGCGTTGGATGCGATGGGTACTGGGGCCTTCGACACTGTGTTGATCACCGGTGCCGGGCCTGTGGGCTTGGGCGGCGTGGTCAACGCCAAGTTCCGCGGCGCTCAGGTGATCGTAGCGGAGGGGAATCCGTATCGAGTCGAACTGGCGCGACGGCTCGGAGCGGACCACATTCTCGATCCCGCCGACCCGGCTGCGGCGCAAGCTCTGCGCGACTATACGGCTGGTAGGGGTGTCGATATGGCATTGGACTGCTCAGGCGTGGTGGCGGCGCAGCGGTTCTGTATCGACGCGACGCGCCGCAGGGGGCAGGTTGCGTTCGTCGGCGAGTGCAGCGAGCCATTGGAGATTCGCGTAAGCCCAGACCTGATTCGTAAGGGGCTCACGGTCCGTGGGTCGTGGCACTACAACCTGTCCCTGTACCCCAAGATCATGCACGTTATACAACAGTCACCTGTGGTGGGCCAATTGATAACCCATACGTTTGCGATGAGCGAGATTCAGGCAGCTCTGGAGCTGTCGGCCTCTCAGCGTTGCGGCAAGGTGATCCTGCACCCGTGGTAAGGTGGACTTGTGTTCTAACCTATACCTGAGTATCATCGGGATGTAGCGGGGAACCATCGTCTATAACGCTGGCGGCCCCAAGCAACCATCGGCGGCTTTCACCATGCGGGGAGGGATCGTGCCGCCACAGCCTGCCAGGACGACGCTCTGTCCCAAGTGCCTTGCTGACAATCGCCTCGGCGTGCGCTTTTGCAGAGTCTGCGGGTGTGCGCTGCCCGAGACCCCTGCCGACGCTCGCGTGTCCGAGGCGGAGACTACGTGTCTGGTCTGTGGCGCGGTGTTGCGCGCCGGTGCGCGCTTCTGCAGGGCTTGTGGGGCCGCTATCAATGGTGACGCCACGCCGCCCGCCTCTGCCGGAGAGCCGGACCTTGACAGCAACGCTGTAGCGCACGCGAGTGATGCCCAGGGCTCGTGCCCAGGCTGCGGAGCGCCGCTGCGACCAGGCGCCCGGTTCTGCCGGTTATGTGGCCAAGTGGTCGTCGACCTGCCTGTTCCAGAGGGTGCTGAGTCAGAAGCGCGCTGTCTGAGATGTGGAGAGCGATTGCGTTCTGGCTCGCGGTTTTGCCGCGCGTGCGGCGCGCCGACGGGTCCGGAGCTCACCGAGCAGGCGTCGGCACCTGTTCTATCCCCCGAGCTCTCAGCGATGGCCTTTGGGACCGGCGCGCTTCTTCCGATGCAGGTTGTGGCACAGCGCTATCTGATCCTCGAGAAGATCGCCCAAGGCGGCATGGGCGCTATCTATAAAGCCCACGACAGGCGGCTCGAGGGGAAGGTCGTGGTCCTCAAGGAAATGTCCGAAAGCGCGATCGCGGTGTCCGAGCGTGAGAAGGTGCTCGAATCGTTCACGCGCGAGGCCGAGCTCCTGGCCAGTCTCGATCATCCCAACCTGGTCAAAGTGACGGATTACCTGCAGGAGAATGACCGTCATTATATGGTCATGGAGTACGTGCAGGGACGCACGTTACAGCAGGAAGTGGATGCGCACATCGGGCCGTTTTCCGAGGAGGAGGTGCTGGTCTGGGCGGAGCAACTGTGCGACGTGTTGTCCTTCTTGCACAGTCAGTCTCCGCCGGTGGTATACCGGGACCTGAAACCTGGTAATGTGATGGTCAGCGAGGATAGGAGTCGCGTCAAGCTCATTGACTTTGGCATCGCGCGATTCTACAAGCCAGGAAAGAAACGGGACACCATTCAGTTCGGCACTGACGGATACGCGCCGCCCGAGCAGTATGGTCAAGCGCAGACCGATGAACGCGCGGACCTCTACGCTCTGGGCGCCACGCTGCATCAGCTGCTTAGCGGACACGATCCCGGTGACAAGCTCTTCCACTTTGACCTGCTGCGCCAACTGAATCCGGCGGTGAGCCGGCGCACGGGCGACGCGATTGCACGGGCGGTGAAGGCGAATCGGGAAGAGCGTTTCAGCTCGATGGTTGAGTTCTGGAAGGCGCTGTCGGGCAGTGAGCCAGCGTGGCCTCACCTGGCGCTCGTGGAGCGCGGCCAAGGCACCAGCCTGCAGGATATCCGCGCTGCGAGCACTGGCCCGGCCACAGGCGAGCTGTCCTTCGGGAGGATCGCTGCCGGCCAAAGAGGTAGAGCCCTAACCCGGTGCTTGACCGTGGCCGCAGGTGAGAAGACTAGCCTGGTCCCTGCGGCACCGTGGATCGAAGTACAGCCCTCACAGATCGACACCGGCGGGGGAGAGGCGATCGTCAAGGTACAGACTGGTGCTCTTCAGACCGGGCGCCTTGAGCTTGCTGGAGGACCGCTGAAACGCTGGGTAGGGTGGCACACGGCGCGGCTTGTGCCTGTGCAGAAGGAATATCGCAGCTACATCGCGGTGCGCCCAGAATCGGGATCGGAGGAACTGATGCCAATCTCGCTCGTCGTCGCTCCGAGTGCGCTACAGGTGGGAACCGGCTGGCTAGCGACGGTCGTGGCGATGGCCGTGGAGGTTGGCGCGCCACTCGGCCTGGTGTTGGCCTGGCTGGTGAGTGCGGGCGTTCTGTAGTCGATCCGGGCTTGGGCATCGGGTTTATACCGAAACGCGGAGCCTGGCCGAAATGATGTATACGTGCCCGAGATGCGGAGAGCAGAATACGGCGGATGCGGCACGCTGCGCCCGTTGCGGGCTGGTTTTCGGGCAGCCGAATGCTGATCGACACACGGGGGTGCAAGCCCGGGAGCCGCGTCGTCGTGGTCGATTGGTTGACGCGCTCCGTGAGCTCCTCGGCATCGGCACGGTGTCGGCACCGCGACCTGCTGCCCGGTCTATTGAGTCCGGCACGCGGTTCTTGACTGGGCGCGATGCGCCAAGCGTGGAGACGCCCTCGGGCGTGGGTCGACCTGTAGCGGGCACAGCGGCCCAGTCCACGCCGATCTTCGCAACGTCTGCACGGGTGCCCGCCCCAGAAGGAGGGCGTATGGACCATGTCAAGGGAATCGCCGCGCAGCCCCTGAAACCGCTTTCGAGGGGTCTCTTTCACGAGCACTACCAAATCCTGAACGCCTGGGAGCTTTTGGAGTCGGTCTACTACGACGCGGTGGACCTGATCTGCGCGGTGACCGGGTGCGGCCGGCAGCACTCAGCCGTGCCCGCTGATGGTCTATGCGTTCGCTGTAGGGCGCCCTTAAGGACGGTGTTGATCCACGAGAGGAGGTCGATCGCCGGTGATCCTCTGTCAGCCGACCGCGTGGCCTCTGTGTTGCGGCTTGGCCGATCGCGGCACCCCGGTGTTCTCTACCACCACGACCTCCTTTCGTACCAGCAGGCGACCTATGCAGTGGTTGCGCATCCGGGGAGATGGGGGAGCTTGACGCGCGGGCAGCGTCCGCGGGCGCAGGATGACGCAGTGGCGATGGTGGCCCAAGTTGCACGTGTTTTGACGTTCCTCCACCAACAGGGCGTCGCTCTGACGCTGGCCACACCCCTGGAGCTAACAAGCGCCAGCGAGTGGCGGGCTACGCTGGAGAAGATCATCAGCTTCGGCGAGGCGAGCGACGTGAGAGTTGCTGATCTCAGCAGCTGTCGAGTCCCGCAGGCTGGCACTGAACGACGGAGCTTGCTCAAGGACGTTGCGTTTCTCGGATACTTGTTGCTTTTCCTGACCACGATCACCGAGGAGATTCCTGCCGACACGGGCCTTGCTCCCCCGGCGCTAAGGCCCTATATCGAGCGGGCCACGCAAGGAGCGTATGGCACGTCGATGGCGCTCCTGAGCGACCTGTCGACGATGCCGGAGCCGGTGCCTTCGGGGCGCTCGCTCAAGTCGATCCACGGGCAGGCTTCGCATCCCGGACGAAGACATACGCTGAACGAAGACGCGATCGTCACGTTCACGTACGACAAGGAGCAACAGGGACACTCCGTGCCCATCGGCTTCTACCTGGTGGCCGATGGCATGGGAGGGCACGCTGCCGGGGACGTCGCCAGTCGCACGGTGAACGAAGTCGTTGCCGGTTGGATCATCAAGACGCGCGTGTTGCCGAATCTCGGAAAGACCACGCGCAAGCTCACCAGCGACAATGTCACAGAGTCGTTGCTCGTTGAGGCGGTTCGAGAGGCGAACGCAGCCCTGGTAGGACATGCAGCATCGACCGGCAGCGATCTGGGATCCACGGTGACCGCAGCGCTGGTCATTGGAAGTTGTGTGACGGTCGTGAATGTGGGCGATAGCAGGACGTACCTCTTGCGCAGCGGCGCCCTCCGTCAGGTGACGCAAGATCACTCTCTGGTCGCGCGGCTGGTCGACGCCAACGTGATCACGCCGGCGGAAGTGCGCAGCCACCCGCAGCGCAACCAGATCTACCGCAGTCTGGGGCACGCGGAAGAGGTGAGCGTGGACACATTCACGATGCCCCTACAACGTGGTGACCGGTTGATTTTGTGCTCCGATGGACTTTGGGAGATGGTGGAGGATGCCGACATACGGCGTGTGGTCGAAGGAGCCAGGACGCCGCAGCAGGCTTGTGACTCTCTGATCGAGGCCGCCAATTTGGCCGGGGGTGACGACAACATCTCGGTGATCGTGGTGGAAATGGAATAAGGGTTGCCCTGGCTGGCCGGTGCCTGCTTCGCCAAGCATTTGAAGGAGTCTCGATGCTTCATTCCGAAACGCTGTTGCAGAATCGCTACCAGATCACGCGCAACATTGGCGGGGGCGGTATGGGCACGGTCTATCTCGCTGATGACCGGCGACTCCAGGGCCGGCGTTGCGCGATCAAAGAGATGTCGCCCGCCGAACTCGCGCCGCAGGATCGCAACTGGTCCATCGAAGCGTTCCGCCAGGAGGCACAACTCCTCGCGCAGCTTCATCACCCGGGGCTGACCGCAGTTACCGACTTCTTTGCCGAGGACGGGAATTGGTACCTGGTGATGGATTACGTCGAGGGTGAGACGCTGACGGCACTGCTGAGTCGATCACCAGGGGGACGATTCGCGATCCAGGAGGCGCTGCGTATCACGCGCCAACTCCTTGACGTTCTGGATTACCTGCACAAACAGCCCTCCCAGGTGATATTCCGAGACCTGAAGCCGTCCAACGTGATGCTGACACCTGAGGGCCAGGTGAAGCTGATTGACTTTGGCATCGCACGGTTCTTCAAGCCCGGCAAGACTGAAGACACCGCAACGCTTGGCACACCGGGCTACGCCGCGCCTGAGCAGTATGGCGGTATGGGGCAGAGCGGACCGCAGACCGATATCTATAGCCTGGGCGTCGTGCTCAACCAGATGGTGACGGGATACGACCCTGCCACGGCGATGAGCCCGTTCCCCATTCCCGACCCGCGATCGCTGATGCCTTCGGTGCCGGCGCACATCGCAAGTGTGATCACGCGTGCGACGCAGATGCGGCCCGACCTGCGCTATGCGACGGTCGAAGAGATGCGGCAGGAGTTGTTCCCCCCGACGTACCCGCTGCCGGGTCAGCCAACGCAGCGCGCGCCACGCCAGGTAACTGGCACGACCGCCATACCTCAACCGCGGCCACAAGCGAAGGCGAAGCGGAGCCCCTGGATACCTGTCGGCGTTGTCGCCGGCCTGGCGGGGCTGGGGCTGTGTGTCGTCGCCGGGGTGTATCTGGTCGCCAACTTGGGGCAGTCGGGGCGTGAGACCGCCACGGTTACAACAGCCCCGCCCGCGACGACGGGCAAGTCTGCCCCCACGGCCACGGTGCCGCTCCAGGCAGCGGAAACCGCAACACAACCCCCTGCAACGCAAACGATCACTAGCTCTCCGATCCCAACTGAGCGGGTTGAGCCAACGGCGCCCGTCGCTGCGATTACGGAGAGCAGTATCGGGCAATCCGTGCAAGGGCGAACGTTGGCTGCGACCATCGTGGGGTATGACGGAGGGAGGGCCGTCGTGGTGGTGGGAAGCATCCAAGGTGACCAGGGCGCGACGCGCGTGTTGGTGCAGGAGCTGATCAGCCACTATCGCGCCAATCTGATTGGAGTCCCGATGGGCGTGGCGTATCATTTTGTGCCGGCCCTGAATCCCGACGGGCTCGCGGCCAGTTCCCGATACAACGCGCACACGGTCGACTTGAACCGGAACTGGGCCTCAGCCGACTGGAAGAGCAATGCGGCGGTTCCCGGGTATCCCAACGGCAAAGCCGGCGCCGGTGGCGCCCAGCCTTTCTCCGAGCCGGAGACGCGCGCACTTCGAGACTATCTACTGAGCTTGCGTACAACGTCGCCGAATCTCACAGTGGTTATCGTGCATTCCTCGGTCAATCGGAACACAGGAGAGGTGTACCCGGGCGGCACAGGTTCCCTTGAGGCCGCGCGTGTCTACGCGGCAGCGACCGGTTACGATGTAGAGAACGCGTGGGCGGAGTATGTCACAAGCGGTGAGGCCGTCACGTGGTGCAGCGAGCAGGGCATGGTGGCGATCGACATTGTCATCCCGGCCTCTCAGAAGCCATCCGACATCGTTGCCGGGAACCGGACATTGCTTCAGATTACCGTTCAGGCACTCACCGACATAGGTAGGTAGCCCCATGCACCCAACCCCTGACACTGTAGGCCGGCCGGACACGGAGATAGCTGCTGTGCCGCGTGTGAGTGTGCAGACGACCCAGCGTCGTTCAGCGTCACTGCTGCGTGCGGGCTCGTCATCCAGCAGGCGCTGTCTGGTTCTTCTCGTCGCTGTCACTCTCTGCGTCATCGTCTTGGGAGCGTGCTCGCTCGGAGGTGGCATCGGTCGCCCCGGGACGCCACAGGTGACGGCCGTGAGTGATCCGGCGACAACGCCCCTGGGTGATAGCCCGGGGCCAACGGAGACGCCCACGCCTCAGGCGACCGGCATACCGCCAACGGTGTTGCCGTCGCCACAGCCAGAGATGGCCGTTGAGGCGACCGCGACGGTACCGTCACCAACCTCCACGCCGCGTCCAGCGTTCTTCGAGGGCCCGATCATCTACGGGCAATCGTTTGATGGGCGCCCGCTGGAGGCGTACCGGCTTGGCTATGGGCCTTCGGTGCGAGCCATCATCGGCGGGATCCACGGCGGATATGAGTGGAATACAGTGACCCTGGTCAACTATGTATTGTCGTATCTGAAAAGCGATCCTGGGCTTATACCAGAGAGTGTGACGCTCTACATTATCCCGAACATGAACCCCGATGGCTATGCGGCCGGGACAGACGCCGTGGTCGCCCGTATGAATGGGAACGGCGTCGACCTCAATCGCAACTGGGACTACCAGTGGCAGCCGACGGCGACGCACGGCACCCGCGAGGTTAAGGCGGGCACAGCTCCGTTCTCGGAGCCTGAGACGGCAGCAACGCGTGACTTCATTCTGGGGTATGGTGTGGAAGCGGTTATCTTCTACCACAGCGCGATGGGCGTCGTGTTTTCGGGCGCCGATGCCGAGAGCTCGGCAACCGTTGCGCTTGCTGAGATGCTCTCGGATGCGACAGGATATCCGCATCGTCCCGAGGGTGTTCCAGGGCAGATCACCACGGGAGATGCGATTGACTATCTTTCCACTCAGGGCATAGCGGGCGCCGAGATCGAGTTGACGTCGCATTCTGAGGTCGATGCCGCGGAGCGCCAGCAGAACCTGGACGGAATCATCGCGTTTCTGAACTGGACTGTGCCGGACCGAGGTCACAGTGGTCCGACGCCGGCGCCTGTGGAAGGTGAGTGGGGCCAGATCAGCTATACCGTTCAAGCCGGCGACACGCTCAGTGGGATCGCGGACGCGTACGGTTTGCGTCTGGAGGATCTGCTCTACCTCAACGACATTGAGGACGTAGACCAGATTCGCGAGGGCGACGTACTTCTGATCCCAGTATTGACCGAGGAGTAGACGACAGAAGGGGCAATGGGACTCACGGCTATGGACCAGTCATTGCCGACGCTGCCATTGGGCCACATGCTTCAGGGCCGCTACCGCACCTTGCGCAAGCTGGGCTCTGGCGGCTTCGGTTCGGTCTACCTTGCGGTGGACACCCGCCTCTGGGGACGCAACGTCGCCATCAAGGAGCTGAGTGATCCGTCGCCAGCGGCTCAACGGCTGTTTGAGCAGGAGGCCGCGGTTCTTGCATGTCTGAGCCACCCAGGTCTGGTCCGGGTGTCGGATTTCTTTCAGGAAGGACGAAGCCACTACCTGGTGATGGACTATGTCGATGGGCTCGATCTCCTAGAGCTGGCGATCGAGGCAGAGAAGACCGGGAAGCTGCTCCCCATTGCGGATGTGTGCGACTGGATGGTTCAGGTCTGCGACGCGGTAGCCTATCTACACCGTCAGAGCCCGCCGATCATCCATCGTGACATCAAGCCGAACAACATCCGGTTGAACAGCGCGGGACGGGCGATTTTGGTCGATTTCGGGATCGCGAAAATCGACCCGCGCGCCAAGACAGAGGTGATGGCCAAAGCGACCTCCGAGGGGTATTCGCCGCCCGAGCAGTACGCCGGCGTAACGGGAACCGACGCGCGTTCTGATGTCTATGCCTTGGGGGCGACACTATATGCCTTGTTGGCTGTGAAACCGCCTCCGGACAGTTTCCAGCGGCTTGTGGCGGGAGCGCCGCTGACGCCTTTGCGACGTCTGAATGCCGGTGTCAGCTCGGCGCTCGAGGCTGTCGTGCAGAAGGCGATGTCGCTGAAGGCGCAAGATCGCTACCGTGATGGTGGTGATCTGCTGGCTGCCCTGTCGGCGGTAGTTGGGTCGAGTGAGGATGTTGGGCGCGGCCCCTCAGGACCGGGGCCGGCTGCACACGAGCTCGATGGCGATGGGCTTGACGTAATGGCGACGGGGGCACTGTGTCCAGGATGCGGCCGACTGGCAAGGGTAGGCGCGCGTTACTGCCCGCATTGCGGCAGGCAACTACCGCTCTCGACGAAATGTCCCAACTGTGGCACGAGGAACCGGCCTGGGGCCCGCTTCTGCCATCGTTGCCAGTCGCGGTTGTCATAGCATGCGAGTATCTGAGGATAGCGTATAGCCGGAGGCTACTATGAGCTTGAGTACCGGGCAGATCGTCAACAACCGCTATCGGGTGGCGCGTGCCCTGGGGCATGGGGGGATGGGGGCCGTCTACCGTGCCTGGGACCTAACCTTGAACATCCCCGTGGCACTCAAGGAAATGCTTCCCGATCCCTCGCTCGCGGTGGACCAGCTGGAGCAATTCCGGCGGCAGTTTCGTCAGGAAGCCCAGATCCTCGCGGGCCTACACCATCCCAACCTTCCGCGCGTGACCGATTTCTTCGTGTGGTCCGGCAATGACTACCTTGTGATGGATTTCGTCGATGGCGAGAGCCTGGCTGCCACAATCGAGCGTCTAGGTCCGCTTCCAGAGCATCAGGTGGTCGCTTGGGGCCTGCAGTTGCTGGACGCGATAGCCGCCTGTCACCAACGCAGCGTTCTGCATCGAGACATCAAGCCCCAGAACATCATCATCCGTAGTGATGGGCGTGCGGTCCTGGTTGACTTCGGCCTGGTCAAGTTGTGGGATCCCAGCAGACCGCAGACGCAGCGGATCATCCGCGGTATGGGGACCCGCGAATACGCCTCACCCGAGCAGTTCGGGCTCCAGCGAGGCGCACATACGGAGCCCCGAAGCGATCTCTACAGCCTGGGGGCTACGCTCTACCACGCGCTTACCGGGCGTGAGCCGCCCAGCGCTATGGATCGTCTGATTGGTGGGGAAGTGCTTGCATCTCCCCGAGATCTGGGGATTGTTCTCAGCCCGAAGGTGGAGAACGTTCTCATGGCGTCGATGGCGCTTCAGCCGGAGCGGCGGTTTCCCAGTGTCGAGGCGATGCGTCTAGCGCTGGCAGGGGACGTCGCTGCGCGCCCTGTTGGGAGCGGCTCGATAGCGCAACCGTCGAGGACGACACCCTATATGTCCCCAGCGCCGGTCCGCGATGCTCCGGCGACCGGGCTGCCGCAGTGGGTCTCAGAACTGGGCGTGGCCATCGTGCTGGCGGTTGTAGCAACCCTGTCGCTGCAGATCATCACGTTTCTGGATGTGACGCCGTCCTCGCGGATGGTGGGGCTCACTATCGGTGCCGTGATCGTGGGCGCAGCAGGATGGTTTGCTGGCGACGTCATCCACGAGGCGCTGCTGAAACCTGAGACCGGTCCAACGTCTGGCGCCCGTCCTGTCGGGGAGAGCAGGCCAACACAGCGGTTGGTGGTGTCGACACGCAAGCTGGTGAGCCGGATGACGCCGGTGCAGCAGGTGGTTCTGCTCGCGGCGCTTGTCGGCGGTACAGTGCTCATTGCCTGGCTGCTTGGGCCGGTGGTTGCCAAGATCCCCTGGCTGTGGGACCACCTCCCCTCATGGGCGGTCGCAGCGCCGATGGTCTATGCCGCCACAGGCCATCGACAGGGGCTGACTGGCCTTGCTCACATGCTGGTCTCGGTGGTCGGCGGCGCGGTGCTGAAAGCCAGGGCCGACACGATGACCGATATGGGCAAGCTCATCCTCGGGGCAGTAGTAGGTGCCGTCTTGCTCGAGGTGTGCGTGTTTGTCTCGCGGCGCGTGTTGGCACGCGGCCGTGCGGTCGTGTGATGTCGAAAGGAGCCACGCATGCGATGTCCTACCTGCGGTCAGGAGAACCGATCCGGCGCCCGATTCTGTGGCCGCTGCGGCAGTCCGCTGGAGGCCCCCCCCGCACAGCAGCCGGCTGCAGAAGCCTGCCCGGTGTGTGGGAGTCCGATCAAGCCGGGGGCACGGTTCTGCACCCGGTGCGGAAGCACGCTATCCGAGGCACCCCAAGCCGCGGCTGCGCCACCTGTCCAGGGACCTGCACCGGTGCGGAGTTCACAGCCCGAGCGCCAGATTCCCGAGTACCGGAATGGCAGGCCCGGGGTCGGGTTCGATGCGGTCCCAGAGATCGCCCAGCCTTCGACTGGCTATGAGAGTGCAGGGACTCGCAGCCGCAAGAGGCCGCTGTGGCTTCTGGGAGTGGCTACTGCCCTGCTGACGGCCGGTTTCTTCTGCTGTGTTGTCGTTGGGTTGGCTGCCGCCCCGGCGTTCAGCGGGGTCGTCCCCTCCCAACCCGAGGTCGATCCAACCGCCGAAGACATCACGATTCGAGTGGCGGAGGCATACATCAGCACGATGCTCGGTGGAGCTCTTCCGCCGTCTGTTGACGGTGAGGCAGCCCTGGATGTTCAGCCTGGTAACACGCTGGTCACGACGATCGATTTCCAGTTGCTGATCGTCCGGCTGCAGGTGCTGGTGAACGCCACGATCTCGGTCGAAGATGGGCGCATCCGGGTTGAGGTGGACAACATCGAAACGGGAGGCCAGAACCTGCTGGAGCTCGTGGGGGTGGAGCAGTTCGCGCTCGGCGATGCCATCACGGACGCGATTCAGCAGGGATTGGAGGAGGAGCTGGGCGAGGGCGCACGCCTGCTGACGATCACGACCGATGACGAGTACGTCATCCTGACGGCAAGGTGGGAGTGATATGGGATCGAGACCACTGCGGATTCTGCTGGTGCTGGCCGTGGGCGCGCTTGCGGGGCTCTTCGTGGGAGGGGGGATGGGGGCTGCGGTGTGGCTGCTTCTTACGGGCGAGCCAGAGCCCATGGGCGAGGTGCAAGCCTCACCAGGGTTCGATATTGAGGCGACGATCACAGAGAACTACATCAACCGGATCATGGTTGCGAGCGCTAACGAGATGGCCGGGCCTGTATCTCTGATCGAGGGGCATATGGATCTGCACCCGGGATCCCGTGCGGATTTCATGGTGCGGTTGCAGGCTGGCCCACTGGAGCCGATCGTCGAAGGAACGGTGGGTTTCCGGGTGACGGCGGACCGGGCGAGTATTGAGGTCGTTCTGCTGGACGCCCGGCTGGGGAGGTTGCGGCTGAATCGTGTTGTGCCTGCCGGTGCTCTGGATGGCATCAATGCTGATATCAAGCAGCTCCTGGTGGACAAAGTAGGCTCCCAAGGTTTGGGCGTTCTGGGGGTGGTCTCCGACGAAGATACTCTGCGTGTTCATCTGGGTCGGAGCGAGTGAAGCGGGTGCGTTTGCCAGGCTCGACGCAAATCGGCCTGAAAGGTGAGACTTTGCGGCAGTCGTGATACAATGAGGATATGGCGGCTGGCGGAGTCGCCCGGGTGTGTTTGAGGTAGTGGGGGGCACCCGTTCGCTGGAAGGGAGGGGGGTGCGCATGGTCCTTTGTCAGCAGTGCGGGACCGAGAATCGGCCTGGCGCACGGTTCTGCACGAAGTGTGGCGCGTTGCTTCCAGCTCAGGCGGTGCTGGGCGCCACTCCCGCGTGCCCGCAGTGCGGCGTTCCCCTACGACCTGAGGCCCGGTTCTGCCCTGCGTGTGGCCACGCAGTGGATGCCGCCGGCGGGCAGCCGCGGCAAGAGGGCAACGCGGGTGACAGAAAGGTTGTGGTTCGCTGGCCTGGTGGAAGGACAGCAGAGCACGCACTCTCGGGTACCACGATCAGTGCCGGGCGTGCCCCTGACAACGATATCGTGCTGGACTTCCCCACCGTCTCCAACCATCATCTGCGCCTGGATGTATCCCCGAAGGACGTCCGCGTCACCGATCTACGCAGCACCAATGGCACCATGCTCAAGGGCCGGCTGATCGCGCCGGGGACCCCGGTGGTCTGGCGATCCGGCGATATCCTGCGGGTGGGCGATCTACATGGGAACTCGATCAGTATGGTGCTCCAGGACAGCGCCATCCCGACGCTGCACACGTATCCGTTGGGGATGCACCGGCTAGCGCAGCTACCCACTATCGTCATTGGTCGTGACCCTGCGAGCCAGATTGCTCTGGACCACCCCACGATATCACGGCGCCACGCGGAGATCACCCGGCAGGCAGGCGACGGCCATGCGATCAGGGATCTGGGGAGCGTCAACGGCACCTTCGTCAATGGGCAACGCGTGCTGGACTGGACGCCGCTGCACATGGGCGACGTGATCCAACTCGGGCCCTACAAGATGGTCTACGATGGACAGGCTGAGAAGCTGTCGACGTCGGTCAGTCAGGGACACCGGCTTGACGGAATCGATCTGGGTGTGCAGGTTACGGGCGGGAGGATGATCCTGAAGGACGTGTCGATCTCGGTACAGGGGAGCGAGTTCGTTGCGCTGGTCGGGGGTAGCGGGGCAGGGAAGAGCACGTTGATGAAGGCGATGAACGGCTTTCATCCTGCAACGCATGGTCAGATGTTGATCGATGGCGAGCCATTGTACCCTAATCTGGGCGCTTACCGTACCCTGATGGGCTACGTCCCGCAGGACGATATCATCCACAGGACGTTGCCGGTGCGCACCGCTCTGTGGTACTCTGCTAAGCTGCGACTGCCGGATGCCACACCAGCGGAGATCGAGGCCCGCATTCAAGATGTGCTGGGCATGGTCGATATGAAACCGCACGCCGAGAAGCCCGTGCGAGTGTTGAGTGGCGGTCAGAGGAAACGCGTCAGCATCGCGGTCGAACTCCTCGCGGAACCGGACCTTCTCTTTCTGGATGAGCCTACTTCGGGACTCGACCCCGGTCTTGAGAAGAAGATGATGTATGACCTGAACCGTTTGGCGGATCAGGGGCGTACTGTGGTGCTCGTGACGCATGCGACCGCCAACATCGAGCAGTGCGATCACGTGGCCTTCCTGGTGCGGGGTAACCTTGCTTACTATGGCCCCCCGCGCGACGCGATGACCTTCTTCCAGACTCGCGACTTCGCCGACATCTACCTGAAGCTATCGGAGCCGATCGGTGAGAGAGGGACTGGCCTTCCGGGAGAGCTGGTCCCGTATCATCGTGCCATCCAGGCTCGGGGCGGCACCGATGGAGCTTCGGGCGCAGCGGCTTTGCCTGCCGGGTTGCTCTGGGCACAGCACTATCGCAACTCGCCTATGTACCGCCAGTATGTCACCGATCGTCATGCGCACATCGGAGGAGACGCCCAAGCTGCAGCTCGGGCAGCTCCTGCGGCGCGACCGAAGCCCACACGCGATTCCGCACTACGGCAGCTCTTCATCCTGGCTCGACGCCAGTTTGACCTGATCCGCCACGACATTCGCACCCTGTTCATCCTGCTGTTGATGATGCCTTTGATTGGGTTTCTGTTCATGCTTGTCAGTGAGCCAACGGCACTTGTCGGACGCCCGGGTACCACCGAAGCAACGCTCCGAGCTGAGCTGTTGCAGGCAGCCGGCGTTGGCAGTGAGGATGACCTGAGGGGTGAGCATGTCGATATGAAGGCGGAGTACATCCCTCTTCAGGACGCCTCTAATCTGGTGACGATGTTGGGGCTGGCGCTGACCCAAGCCGGTACGTTTGGCGCTGCCTACGAGATCGTGAAAGAGCGAGCCATCTTCAGGCGTGAGAAGTCGGTCAACCTCAAGGTGGGGGCGTACGTGCTGTCGAAGGCACTGGTCCTGGGCGCCTTTGCTGTGATCCAGGTGGCCAGCGTGCTGATCATCCTAAGGTTGAAGCTCGATATGGATTTCGACCCGACCATGGAGTTCTTTCCGCTGGGAGGCGTGGAGCTCTTCGTAACGCTGCTGATCGCGGTGTTCGCGAGCATTATGTTCGGGTTGTTCATCTCGGCGGTTGTCCCCAGTCCTGATGTCGTTCTGTACATCATCTTGGTGCAGCTCTTCACCCAGATCATCCTTTCGGGCACGTTGTTTCCGTTGGAGGGCAACTTTGCATCCAAGCTCGTGCCATCCTACTGGACCATGGACGCAATGGGTGCTTCGGTCGATATGCACAGGATGAACAACGAGAGCATGGTGTGCAAAGTGTGGGAGCAGCGCGACGTGCCTACACCGGATGGGGGAACCGTGACCCAACGAGGCATCGAGTGCACTTCAGCGGCACGGGATGAGCTCGAGCTGCCGTACGAACACACGTCGGAGCACCTGGCTACGACATGGGCGGCGTTGGGCGCACAGGCTCTCGTGTGGGGCATTGTTACGACGTATGTGCAATCCAAGGTCAAAGGCGACTAGAGGAGCCAACGATGTCACCAACCGTGCGGCGGAGAGTCATCAGTGGGTTGGGCCTACGTAACGGGCTGCTGGTTATGGGGTGCCTTGTGCTTGTGTTGTGCACAGGGTGTGAGCAAGAGACTGTGGTGCCATCGGTGCCGACAGCGAGCGCACCTGAGGCAGCGTCCACGGCTGTGAGCACCCTTACCCCTACAGCGACGTTGACTCCGACGCCGACGCGTAGGGCGACCTCTACATCCCAGCCGACATCTACAGCGACGCCCACGCCGCGCCCACGACCCACGAACCCCTCCCCGGCTGAGTTAGCGACGCGCCACCCGGAGTTGGCAACCATTCTCAACAACCCCGAAATCGACAGCCTCTACAAAGAACTCGCCGCCGCCTACCAGGAGCGGGGTCGCGAAGGCGCGCTGGCGCTCGCTCGTGAGCGAGGCGTGCTGACAGCAGAGGGGGAGCTGCGCGTCGATTTGATGCTTGATACGACCGACACAGGCGGAACTGTGGATCAGTTGCAGTCAATGGGAATCAGGGTTGTGGGAACCGAGGGCAACCGTGTGCGGATCGCGGTACCCCAATCCCTGTTGATGGCCGGCGGCAATGAGCCAGGACCGGCCCTGAACGCGCTGTCCGGTCTTGACCATGTGACCGGCGTAGCACCTCCGTGGTAGGGTGTGCACCACAAGAGCAGGTTGGACCAATAACGTGGGAATCGAACGAGGTACATGATGTCACTCAATCCTGGACAGATACTCATCGGGCGGTATCGCATTGCTGCGCTCCTGGGGCAGGGGGGCATGGGATCCGTCTATCGGGCGTGGGACACGCGCCTGAATATCGCCGTTGCACTCAAGGAGATGCTGCCGCAACCGGGCCTGGACCCGGAGCTGCTGGAAGAGCTGCGGCATCAGTTTCAGCAAGAGGCCACGATCCTGGCGCGTCTGAGCCATCCGCATCTCGTCAGCGTCATCGATTTCTTCGAGGAAGGTGGGAACGCCTATCTCGTGATGCTATTTGTCGAGGGTGAGAGCCTGGCAGAGTGGATCAAACGTCAGGGTCCTGTGCCCGAGGCGCAGGTGTTGGCCTGGGCTGACGAGTTGCTGGATGCGTTGGCGTACTGCCATGAAGAAGGCGTGCTGCATCGCGATATCAAACCACAGAACATCATCATCCGCCGTAATGGTCAGGCCGTCTTCGTGGATTTTGGCCTGGTGAAGCTGTGGAATCCTAACGACCCGCGCACAAGAACGGTGATGAGGGGGATGGGAACTCCTGAGTACGCACCGCCGGAGCAGTATGGCACGCGCGGACAGCACACTGACCCAAGATCCGATCTGTATAGCCTGGGTGCCACGCTCTACCATGCGATCACGGGACAGGTCCCGCTCAGCGCGAGCGATCGAATGGCCACGCCGGACCAGTTTCATCCCCCAAGTCAGGTCGTTGGCGCGGTTGGGCCCACCACCGAAGTTACCATCCTGCAAGCGATGGCGCTGCGAATCGATCAGCGGTTCGCCGATGCTAACGCGATGCGGGCGGCGCTCCGCCCTACGCAGGCTGCAGTGGGGCCACCCGTAGCTTCTCCGCCCAAGAGCGCGGTTCGGCGGAAGATGCCGAGGTGGGTCTGGGGCGCGGCTGCCGCTCTGGCCCTGTTGGCGTGTGGCGGCGCGGCGTGGGGTGTCTCGCGCATTGCGGGCTCAGCGCAGCGCGTCCGCGAAACGACGCCGGCTCCGACGGCGTCGGCGACCGTGGAGCCACTCGTTGACGCCGGTCCACCGACGCGCACGCCAACGCGGTCGCCGACGCAGCCAGCCAGCGAAACCTCGACGGCTACCGCGACGGTTGCGGCGGTGGAAACCCGGCAGCCGACTGCGACCCCTACGGCCACCGCGGTGGGGTACGAGCCTCTGCCATCGACCGCAACGTCGACGCCGACGCTGGCCGTCAGTCCGACCAGCGCCGCGTCGCCCACAGCGACGCCGACGGCGGCCACGAGCTACCAGCCGGTGCCCCTGGGTTCGGTGGCCAATGCGACCCAAGGGTTTGTCGCGCCCCCAAGTGGGAACGTCACCCTTGGAGGCGTGCCATTCTCAGTCTCGGAGCGTGTTTTCCAGAGCCAGGCGGAGGCAGCCTCCCATAGTGGCTATCCCACCCGCGCGCGACTGAACATGAGCCTATCCAGCGCGCGCCGGGTGCACCTCTTGCTGACCACGGGAAACGGTTTCAACGCGTACGCGGGCCAGAGTGTGGGAGACGTGGTCGCCTACTGCAGTGGCAGCAGCATCATCCTTACGCAACTGCGGCTAGGGCAGGAAATCCGTGAGTGGCACGGTGAGCCTAACGTTGTCTCAACTGCAACACGGTCGCGCGAGGTCTGGCGAGGGGAGATCGCAGGGGCAGGTGTTATGGGACACATTGACCTGCTCAGCTTGGATCTTCCCGACCAGTGCTATGACGGCACGTTGGAGGGGATTGAGGTCGTGGACCGGTCGGCCGAGACGATTGGCTCACTTGATCCCGCGTTGAACCTGACCGGGGTCACGGTTGAGGTTCACCAGTAGCAAGCAGCTCGAAGGAGGCGTAGACACCGGTTACAGTACCGTCGTTGTTGAGGGCCAGCCAGTTTGTGTGCCCCCATTCGGGGGGATAGCCGTTAAGCGCGAAAGGCGTCACCGCGACGACCCGAGGATCCTCCAGCCAAGGGGCCCAGCCGGTCTCAGGAGCGTCGGGATAGCGACCGTCGTTGCCGTGCAGAGCCAGGTCGAAGTATTGCGCGACTGTGGCTGCGTCGGGCAGCGATCGGCCATTGTCGGTGGCGGTGGGATCGGTCGTTTCGGCGTGGCGCCAGCCGGTCTCGGTGATCATCACAGGCAGCGCGTCGACACCGTAGGTCGAGAGCTTGAAGAGCTCCCAGACGTAGCCGTTGATACCGCGGTTGACGACGCCCGCTGGTGGGCTTACCGCATAGGGGTTGGAGGCGTCGTTGATCATGTCAACCTGGTATGTCTGCTGCCATGGGCCCTCGGTCAGGGGGCCGGTAGGATAGGCGTGGCTGGCCCACAAATCCAGCCTGGTGAACACGTCTGGGTGAGTACGGTGCATCTCGTCGAGAAAGGTTTCCTCGTCCATGTAGAAGAGCCCGTCTATGAACGGGACGCTTCCCGTGTGGGGTGTGTAGGGGTCGAGCCCGGCGTTCAGGATTCGGGCCTGCGGGTCGGCACTGTGCACGGCGTCCGCCACGGCGATCAGGAACCCGGCATATGCGGCCGGGTCGGGACGGCCTCCCCATTCGTTACCGTGGTTCGGCTCGTTCCCGACGATCACATAGTGATCGGATGACGGCCAATGAAGGGAGCTCAGGAAGTCGGCGTAGAGGTTGGCGATGGTCAGGTAACTGCCATCTAGATCGGGTTCTGGAGATTCCCACCACCCGTAGGCCGTGTTGTAGGTAGTGGCCAGGCGGATGATGGGCGTGAGATGGCGTCCGGCACACAGATCCATGAAGTACTGCCAGCGCTCGGTGTTGAGGTCGTCGAAGCGGATGAGTTCGGTCACGTAGCCCCAATCGCCGACGAGACGACGAGCGTACGTTAGGTGTTCGGGCCAGAGTGTGGTTGGCCAGGCGTTTCGCCCGTCGTCGATAAGCATGTGGATGCCCAGTTTGCCGGGAGTGGGCATCGTCGGGAGCGTGGCCGTGGGGGAGTCCGGTGCCATCTCAGCAACCGGCGTCACTGTGGGCGTATGCTGTACCGGTGTTCCTGAGGCGGTCGGGGTTGTGAAAGCGTCTGGTGTCGGCGGGGCGTCAATGAAAGCGCAGCGCCCGGTCGACACGATGAGTAGCAGAAAGAACGACGCGCGATGGATCAAAGACGGTTTTCGCATGTTCAGACGCCTCATCAGATATCGACTGGACAACTAGCCGCATAGGGTCATCATATCAGCCTGCACTCAGGCCGCAACTGCTGCTGGGCACAGGTCAAGAGGCGACGGTCGGCGCGGCAAACAAGGAGCACAGCTATGAACTGTCCGAATTGCGGTACCGAGAATCGGGATGAAGTGCGCTTCTGTCGCAAGTGCGGGCATCCGCTGGCAGCGCCGTCGGGAACGGAAGCGGAAGCCTCTGGGCAAGCGCTTCTACCACCCGAGGTCCCCGATGTTGGCGCCTCATCGCCACTCTCCGGCGTTATTTGTCCGGCTTGCGGGGCGACAGCAAAGATCGATGCGCGTTTCTGCCCACGGTGCGGGCAGGTACTGCGTTCGCCGGACGTCGATAGCGGCGGCGAGCCGGAGCCCCGAAGGGTGGGGCAGACGCAGCTCCGGATGGGAAGCCTGCCCGACGTGGATGGGGGAGAGGGTTTCGCGGCACCCCAGCAGCCCGTGCCAGACGCCCAGGTTCCTGAGAGGCCTGTTGTGGGAGGCGTCCAGCCGACGGGCGGTAGGCGCCGGTTGCCAAGCTGGCTCTGGATTGTGCTGGGCGCGGGGGTTCTCGTCGCGGCAATGATCGGAGGGGGAGTGCTGCTGCTATCGTTGCTCAACCGTGATTCACCCGAGTCCACGCCAGAGGAGGTTGTGCCCGTAGTTGCGACAGAGTCGCCGCGCGGAGACGTGGGGGCTACCGCGACACCTGAGACGCCGACCGTAACACCTGAGGGTACAGCCAGCCCTCAGGCGACGTCAACTTCTATACCCACGGCCTCACCCCCTCACCCAACAGGCGACCTTCGCGTGGAGTTGGACGCGATGCCCAACGTCCCTCGCGTTGGTGAGGCTCTTGTCGTAGCGGCCCTGCTGGTCAACGACGGGGAGGGGGAGGTGCGCGTTGATGACTACACAGTAAGGATCGACGACGCACCACAACTCAGGCTCAGGCCCGAATCGATGCTCGGGGAACTGGTAAGTTGGGGAACCGCAGACGATCTGCCACGGCTCTTTGTATTCGATGTTGTCGATGTGGGTAGCGCACAGATCGATGTGATCGCGATGGTCGAGGTGTCCGGCGCCGATGGCTTGCAAGAGGTCATCTCGACCCCGCTGATGCTGGAAATCCATGAGTGATCCCTGCTGAAGCTCGAGGTGACGTATGCGACGTAGGCGCCTGGTTGTGACGCTACTGGTTGTTGGGGTTCTGCTGCTGGCTGCAGGGGCTACGCTGGGAGTCGCGACCCTGGCGGGTGCATCGTGGCTGCCTTGGAGCCGTCGTGTTTCTCAATGGATGGAGCGGCCAGACCTCAACGTCGTTCCACCGGATTCGTTGGAGGATCTGGCAGCAGAGTATCCTGAACTGGCGCAACTCCTTGGCGATCCCGAGTTGGGCTCAGTCTACAAGGAGTTTCTCGTTGCGTATCAGGAGGGAGGCGTCGAGGCGGCGAGCGAGCTGGCGCAAGCGCGCGGCCTGCTGACGCCTGATGGCGAGCATCTTCGGGTGACGCTCGTGCTTGATATCGATGATCCGGCGCCCCTGGCGGCCCAGCTCGAAGGGGTGGGCGTGGAGGTTGTTACGGCCTACAAGGACCGCATCAACATTGCGGTGCCTGTGGCTTTGATCGAGCAGGCCTTTGAATCGGAGGAGACCGGCGAGGTGTTCCGGCGCCTTACTGAGTTGGAACACGTCATCGCGGTGCGGCTGCCTGACCAGGCGGGTTCGAACCAGCAGGATAAGCTGGGCGAAGGCGTGGGCATCATCGGCGCCGATGCGTGGCACGATGCTGGCTATCGGGGCGAAGGTATTCGAGTGGGGGTGCTCGACCTCGGGTTTGCTGGACACGAGGACTTGCTGGGAGATGAGCTGCCCGAGAGAGTGGCTATAGAGACGTTTGGGTGGTTCGACGATGAGGAGGTCCACGGGACCGCCTGTGCTGAGATTGTGCACGAGGTGGCGCCGGGGGCGGAGTTGGTGTTCGCCTGGTACGATGGGAGCGACGCGGCCATGGGGGAGGCCGTGGACTGGTTGCTGGAGCATGATGTGGATATCATCACGCACTCGGCGGGCGGTGTACTCGATCCCCGCGATGGCACTGGCTGGAGCGCGCGCCTCGTCGATGAGATAGTGGCAAAGGGAATCGTGTGGGTTAATTCATCGGGTAATGAGGCGGACGTCCACTTCCGGGACCAGTTTTCTGACGCCAATGGTGACAGCTTCCACGATTTCGGGGCCAACAGCGCTGTTCTCCCGATCTATGTCCACGGATATGTACGTGTGTACCTGACGTGGCGCGAGGATTGGGATCGTCCGGTACAGGATCTGGAACTTGTGCTGCTGAACGAGAAGGGGGATGTCATCGCTGCATCCGAGGATGCCCAGGATGGGCAGCCAGGCCAGCAGCCAGCGGAGTGGATCGTGCTGGAGACCGATGAGGATGTGGTGTATGCGGCGGTCTACGCGTATGACGTGGACCGGGCAGTGACGTTCGACATTTTCGCGCTAGGTCCAGGGGTTGAGATCGTAGGGGCGACGGCTTCATACAGCGTGGGTTCGCCGGGTGATGCTGCTGGCTCGCTCACCGTGGGAGCCGTTGACTGGTCCAGTGATCGACTGGCGGGCTACAGCTCCCAGGGCCCAACCACCGATGAGCGCCTCAAGCCGGAGATCTCCGGACCCACAGGAGTCTCGGGTGCGACCTACGGGCGGGTGGGTTTCGATGGCACATCGGCGTCGGCCCCGCACGTTGCCGGGGCCGCGGCGTTAGTCCTGCAGGCTCACCCGGGCTTCACGCGTCAGGAGGTAGTCGACTATCTGCTGGCTGCAGCTGTTGACCTAGGCCCGGCAGGGCCCGACACGGGCTATGGGATTGGGCGCCTGGCACTTCCGGCACCGCCGGCGGCAGCTGTGCCACTCCCTACGCCAACCGCAAGCGTAGCTCCGGAGCAAGCCACGTCAGTGCCCGCTACCCTAGCTCCAGCGACGCCGGTGGCGTTCGTTACCCCAGCGCCCGCGGCAGGCGGCGGGGGATCCGGGCCGGTGATCCTCTTCGGCCTTGTCGTGGGCGGGTTGGGGCTGGGTGGTGGAGGGCTTCTGCTGATCGGCGGCGCGCTTCTGCTGAGCGATATGCGCAGGCCCAAGCCCCGGCCCGCTCCTGTGAGGCGCGCGCCGGTGGAGCCGATGGGCGGATTCGCCCAGCCGGAGCCACCCGTCGTGCAGCACGCGCCCAGTCACGACGATCTACCTTCCACGCAAGTGTGGTTGGGTACCGCGCATCCCAAGGACGACAGGGCCGAAGCGCTACCACACTCGTATGAGCCCGTTGCGTCCACAGCGCTGTGTCCGGTGTGCGGCGCGAAGCTTCGTCCGGGGGCACGGTTCTGTGCTGTGTGCGGGTCGCCGGTTAGCTCTCCGGCACACCAGGATCTATCTGCTGAGGGAGAGTTCTGCAAGCACTGCGGTGCACCATTGCGGCCGGGGAGCAGGTTCTGCGCAAAGTGTGGCAAGCCGGCCTGATCTGTCGAGGCTGAGTGATGCCGATGGTCCGACGTTGTCCGGTGCGCTGGCGTGGAGAGCGTCTGGGTAGCTTGCATATTCACGTGAAGGACCTATAGTCGTAGCGTCATAGCCACAGGGGGCACCCTTGAAACCAGGACCTATCCGCCGCTTACGTCTGGTCGTCGTTCCGGGACTCGTCATCCTGATCTGCGCGTTGCTTGGTCTGTCCCTGCGGGCGTGGGGCTCACCACAAACCGCGCTTGCCCTCGACACCATCCCTCAGACAACGGTTACCCCTCCCGATACACCGTCGCCGCCCGCGACCGACGGTGAAGCCACAGGCGGTCTTTTCACGGATCTCGGCATCGGGGAGTTGAAGCCCGTGACCGTGTTCTTGATCGTAGCCGTAGCATTTCTGTTGTTCGGCGTAGTCGTCGCTGTGCTGTGGGTGCTGATGCGCAGACGCCGCAGAACCGCGGCACCGGCCGTACGCCCTGCAGCCCAGAAGCCCGGAGGGCGGGGAACGGCGCAACTGGTGGCGACAGTCGCTGAACCGTCGCTGATCCTGGTGAAGGCGACAGGGGAGTCTCACCCAATACCGCTGGATCCCCAGGGACTAACCATCGGGCGCGCAGAGGACAACGACCTGGTCATTGGCGAGCAGGTGCCGGGCTGGGAGACCGTCTCGCATCACCACGCCCGGATCTCAGAAGATGGGGGACGCTGGATCGTGGAGGACCTGGGCTCTCTGAACGGCGTTATTGTCAACGGACGACGAACCGGTCGGAACCTGCTGAAGAACGGCTGGACCGTGGGTATCGGTGGCGTTGTCTTCACATTCCGCGCGGGGGCGGAGGAGGCGGCGCGATGAAGTGTCCCAAGTGCGGGGTCGACAACAGTTCCGACGCTCGCTTCTGTCAGCACTGTGGCGCCGCCATGGAGCCCGATTCCGGCGTGGCGTCCGCGCCAACGCCGCAGGCGGCGGCACAGGTCCCTTCGAATGGCGCGGGCCTGCCACCGGCGTTCCGGCCGAGGCAGACACCACAGACGCGGCCATTGCAGGCGGTTGGCAACCCTCCTCCGGCGCCGCCGGAGGAGGGTCAAGACACCGTTCCTATGGCCGGCGTAACCGATGGGTTTGCGGCCTTGCCGGAGGGCGCGATTCTTAACCGGCGCTATGCAGTTCTGGAGGTGCGGGCCTCCAACGAGCGGCACAATGCCTATCTTGTTGAGGAACTTGCGCCAGTGCGGCGGTGCGACAATTGCGATACCGAGGTTTCTGACCCAGATGAACGATTCTGCAGTGGATGTGGCGCCGATCTGTCCGCGGTCTCCGAGAGCCACAGACGCTATCTGGTTCAGGAACGTGCCGACGCGCAAGCGTTCGATGCGGAAGGGCGTTTGCTGGCTATGCAGTTGGGGCATCCTGGCCTGCTTTTGCCAGTCGCCGTCTTCACAGAGGCGCCCTACGGCCCAGCGCGTGCCTACCGAGTCATGCCTGAGTTTTCGCCTCCTCTGGTGAGGATGGTGTCGCTTCCTCAGCCCCTGAGCTCTGTGCTGGCCTGGGGAGTGTCTCTGGCCGAGGCCATGAGCCATCTTCACCGGCACCAGGTGGCGCTCAATACTGTGGATGTCGACCACATCGCTATCGGCGAAAAGCAGGCGCTGTGGACAGGGCTCAGTGGGGCGGCGGTTGTGCCTCCCGATCAACGTGCTGGCGCCGGGGCGGTCTTCTCTGCGGACGTGCAGAAGCTGGCGGCGGTGCTCGGTTACCTCGCAACGGGCAGGCAGCGGGCAGCGGGAGAGCCAGACTGGCCGGACTCGTTGACACAGTTGACGGCGCGGGCACAGCAACTCGAAGGGGTCACGGCTGCAACCTTCGCCGATGAACTCAGGGGGATTCTAGGCACGTTACAGCGCCCATCCAGCATGTCCTTTCTGGTGGGCCGGCGATCGGACGTGGGTTCGGTGCGCGCCCTGAACGAGGATAGCCTCTACACACTGGACATCGCCGTGGTCCGCCGATCACTGAGCCAGCCGGTAGGCGTCTTCGCAGTTGCTGACGGGATGGGCGGGCACGATGCCGGTGATGTGGCGAGCGAACTCACGACTCGGACCGTCGCAGAGCTGGCGGCGGAGGGGCTGGTGCGATCACCGGGCGCCGAGCAAGTGCTGCAGAGCCCACAGGATTGGTTAACGACAACGGTCCGGCGAGCAAACCAGGTCGTCTATGAACAACGGCGACTGGCCAAGTCTGATATGGGCACGACCCTGGTGATGGCGCTGGTGGTTGGAGCGACGGCTGCGGTCGCGAATGTCGGTGACAGCCGTTGCTACCATCTCAGCGAGAAGGGCATCGCGCGAATCACGGTTGATCATTCGCTGGTCGAGCGCCTGGTAGCTGCGGGGCAGATTACACGTGAGGAAGCCGATGACCATCCTCAGCGCAACGTGATCTACCGGGTGATCGGTGACAAACCCAACGTGGAGGTCGACCTGTACGAACAGCACCTGGAGCTAGGTGAGGCGCTGCTCCTCTGTTCAGATGGGCTGTCGGGGATGGTACCGGACGCACAGATCTGGCAGATATGGCGGGCGGCGACATCACCCCAGGAAGCCTGCGATCGCATGGTTGCCGCCGCAAACGAGGCTGGGGGAGACGATAACATCACGGCTGTGATCATCCAGATAGGGGCATGAGAAGGGGGGAGGGTGCTATGAGGTCACTGCGCGCGATCTCGGTACTGATAGGACTGCTGTTGCTCGTTGGGGGGGCTGTTGCTGTGAGCGCCCAGGAGCCTGTAACCGAACCGCCGGTGGTGGACATCCTGGGCAAGGCCGATTCCCGCTCGGAGCCGCCCAACGCGCACGCCTTCGTGTCGGTCGTGGATCGGCCGACAGGGCGCACGATCGATGGGCTGGGCGCCGACAGCTTCGCCGTAAGTGTCTCCGACGAAGCGCTTCAGCCTTCCGTATCGCTCGAGACAACCGGGCTGGCCGTCGTCCTGGTCATTGACCGCGGGGGGATCGCGCAACGCAATGACCCGCGGATTGGGGAGGCTGTGGACCTGGCCGACGCGTTCCTGGCTTTGCTTACAGTGGATGGCAGTCCACAGGCAGACATGGTTGCGCTCATCGGGATCCGCGGCAAGGATCAGGGCGGCCTTACGCCTCTGGCGAACTTCACAGACTACGACCCTATCGCCATCCGTAACGAGTTCGACGGATTACGTACCACGGTGGTAGATGAGACGACACCGCTCTACGATGGCCTGGACCAGGCCATCGCCTGGATCGCCAACAACCCCGATCCCGCGCTTCAGGACAAGCTCACGCATCGCCGGCGTGTAATTCTGGTCTTCTCGGACGGCATCGATCGTGACTATAGCAATGAGTCGCACGAGACATTGATTGTCAACCAAGCTCAGGCCAATGACATTCTGATCTACACCATCCAGATGAACGCGAGGGGACGGACGGCCGATGCAGAGAGCCTGAACGCGCTGGCTGTACAGAGCCACGGGGCACATCTCACACACAGTGAAGAAACGCACGAGGAGGTCCTGGCCCGCTTCCAAGACATTGTGACCCAGCGTCAAGCCTACCGTGTGACGTTTCCCATGATTTTTCCCCAGGGCGACTACCAGTTCGAGATCCGCGTTCTCGATACCGCGGGGCGAAGCGCATCGGATCGCGAAATGGTCTCGTCGCGCCTGCAGAGACCGCAGATGGTGCTGAACGCGCCGCCTCAGTTGAGTTACATCGTTCCCTATTCCATCACCACCGGGGGGTTCCTGCCTGTTCGCATCCCGTTCAGTGTCCGGACCGAGGTGAGGGACGGCGCCACGCGAGATCCCGTCGAGGTCTCATACTTCGCCAATGAAGCGCGGCTGGGCACGGTGAGCAGTGCTCCTGATTTCCCGTTCGAGTGGGATGTAACCAATGTGGAGGCTCCGTCCGATAGGACCATCACGCGGACCTACACACTCATCGCGCGAGCGACAGATCCTTACCTCGACGTGACGATGGAGAGCCAGCCGGTCGACATCCAGGTCGTCTGGGAGCAGAAGGAGATTACGGTAACCGAGGAGGTTGTGCAGGTTGTCGAGCGCAACTGGCTGGTCTTTCCGCTCTTCGGGTTGCTGGGGCTCGGACTGCTGTTGGTCCTGGTGTTGCTGGTTCGGACACGCGGCGAAGTGGCAAAGCGGATGGTGAAGAGCACGACCGGGGCGCTGAAGGGCATGACCCAGCGGTTGGGTGCGGGTGGCATGCCACCCGCGCGGGGCAAGCTGGTGATCGTGCAGGGCCCGCGCGCGGGAACCGAGTTTCGGTTGGCTGCGAGCATTGTGAAGGTTGGGCGAGACCCGCAATTTGGCGACCTGGCGCTACAGGATCAGTATGTCTCGAACCCGCACTTTTCGATCGTCGAGGAGGGCGGTCAGTTCTACGTGCAGGATGAAGGCAGCACCAACGGTACGCGCCTTAACGGCGTTCCAATATCCGCGCACCAGCGCGCACCTCTGGCGCCAGATTCCATTGTTGAGGTTGGGCAGACAAGGGTGCAGTTCAAGCGGTTGGGAGGTCCAACGCGGCAGTTGAGTGGGGGCAGTCGCCGGCAGGCCAGTGCGCCCCCGGCTGGCGACCCCGCCCTGTCGCCGACCCAATACGCGCCGCCCGCCTCCCCGCAGCAGGCGTCCTCAGGTCAGGGAGCGCAGCAGGACGATGGTCTGTGGCGCGAACGACCTACGCAGGTTCGGCGCCCTGATGATCGATAGCCATGCAACTGCTGCCTGGCCATCCGCGCGGGATATCGTGCCGAGCCGGCGACGGGTTGGGCAGTCTGTGACGATGATCTATGCCACCTGAGCTTGCTCCGTCCGGTAGCGCCAACGTGATCGAATCGGGTGAGATCGTTGGCCCCTATCAGGTCGTCAGAGGCTTTCGTGGGCGCGGCGGTATGGCACAGGTGTACGAGGTCGAGGTCCGCAAGCAGTATCGGCAGCCAGGACTGCCGCGGCGCCTGGCGCTCAAAGTGGCCGACGAGGAACACCAGGCAGCACTGGTTGCAGAGGCGGACTATCTGTGCCGGTTTGAGCACCCGAACGTGGTGCGTATCTTGCCACTGCCCGGCTATCACCGGCAGGTCTACGCGGCGAAGGAGCGCTTTGACTTTGGCTGGCGCTGGTACTATGCGATGGAACTACTCGACGGCGGATCGCTCGAGCAACACCTGACACGACCGACGACGGTATCCGACATCGTTCGTCGCCGTGAGGTGGCTGACGACAGCGGAGAGCGCGCTCTGTCGTTGGTCGAGGTGTTGGGGATAGGCAGGCAGTTGGCCTCGGCATTGGCACACATACACGAGTGTTCAGTGATCAACCTGGACGTGAAACCGGCGAATGTCCTGTTTCGGCGGGGTTCGCGGCGGCGTCTGCGGTCATCCGTGCCGCAGGCTGTGCTCTCGGATTTCGGAATCGCTCGCGATCCGAGGCGACCGCGCTTTGGTCAGCTAGGTATGGCAACGGCGGAGTATGTCTCGCCTGAGCACGCTCGCGAAATCGCGGGCGAGCGCGTGGCATTGGACCACCGGTCTGATGTGTTCTCGCTGGGCGTCGTTCTGTATGAGATGCTCACCGGCGAGTTACCCTTTGCCAGTCTTGGAGAAGTGCTCTCGGATCAGTATGTGCCGGTGCCGCCACGCCAACATCGTCGCGCCGTCCCCGCTGATCTGGAGGGCGTTGTGATGCGCGCTATAGTGAAGGACCCGTCACGCCGTTACCAATCGGCGCGTCAGGTCAAGGCGGCACTCGATGATGTCCGCGATCTGCCTGACTGGGCCGCACGGGGCCGGCGGCTGTTCGCGGTAGCCACGGTCACTGCAGTTGTCACCGGGGGGGCCGTCGGGGCGCGCCGGGTATGGACAGAGTGGCGCGATGGGCCTTCGGTAACGGCAGTTCCGGTCGTAGCCACGGACATGCCTGAGGCGGCGTCGACGACCAAGCCAGCGGCATCCGCGACGCCCTCGGGGCTCGTCTTTCCCGATTCCACGGCCACGAAGATCGGACCTACCAGCACATCCCGCCCTACCAGCACGGCGACATCGACGCCACGTCCGCCGACCGCCACACCATCGCTTGCCCCAACCACCCCCGCGGCGCCGGTGGCTGAGGAACCGGCGCCAACGCCGCAAGGAGAGCAACCATGACAGCTTCCCCTCCGCCGCATGAGTCTCAGCCGATGCCCTTCGCAACGACAGCAGGAGTTGTACCCGAGATCGATGTGTGGGCTGGCACGGACGTGGGGCGAGAGCGCGAGGGCAATGAGGACTCGATCTTCCCTGACTCGGAAGGGGTTAGTTTCTACACACCAAAGCCCCAGACCCTTGCACAGCGAGGCCAACTTCTGATCGTTGCGGACGGGGTGGGTGGGGGGCAAGCCGGAAGCGAGGCAAGCCAGTGGGCCATACGCCGAGCCGTGGAGCGCTACTATGAGTCGCCCGGCACCAATCTGGGGGCCGATCTGCGTGATGCTGTGGCGCACGCCAATGCGTCCCTGACGCAGTATCTACAGAGCACCAGTGTCCGGAACGCCGGGACGACGATGGCTGCGGCGGTCATTCACGCCGGAACGCTCCACGTAGCGAACGTCGGCGACAGCCGGGTCTACCTGATACGCCAGAGCCAGATCTACCAGCAGACCCGCGATCACACCTTGACCCAGCAGAAGCTCGATCAGGGCCTGATCACGGCAGATCAGGCAGAGACCGATGCTGACCGGAACGTGCTCACGCGGTCGCTAGGGGCAGTCGCGGCAGTGCCTGTCGATCTCTTCCCTCCGGTGAGGTTGCTGCCTGGCGATCGCGTGCTGGTGTGTTCTGACGGGCTGTATGACATGCTCAACGACCGGGAGATCGCCGAGATGGCGATGAACGGGGCGCCCCGTCGCGCAGTGCAACGGCTGATCGCCGCGGCGAACAGACGCGGTGGCTATGACAACGTATCGGTCATCGTCGCGCAGGTCCGCGGGAAAGCGGCTGCTGCCGTTCCCGCGAACGGGCGCGCCGCGTCGCCGGGGATATCGGGCGCCTGGCGCCTCATGGCAGTATGGCAGCGTGTCGCTATCATCGCGCTGGCGGTCGCGTTTGTGGTCGTCGTGAGTGGCTTGGGGCTGCTGGCAGCAGCGGAGATAGCGCGGACAAGGGACAGGGTGACGCCAACGGTGGCGATTGACGCGGCTGAGGGAGGCGTCACAGGGGGTGAGGAAGGAGAACCGGCCCCAACTGCCGTGGAAGGGGACCCGGGAGCGAGTGCGACGCCGAGTCCTACTGCAGATGAGGCATCGGGGACCGAGATGGCGACGTCAACGCCGAGGCCGTCGGCGACGACGACCCCTACGGCGACGCCGACGCCACGGCCGACGGCGACGCGGACACCGACGATCACACCAATGCCGACCGTCGCGCCCACGGAGACGCCGACGCAAGCCACTCCCGCGCCGGATTCAGGCTCCGAGCCTGCGCCGGGGCCTACGCAACCGGCGCAGCAAGAGAATCCAGACGCGCCGCCGCCCTAACCCCAACGGAAGGGTGTATGGGGCGGAGACGTGCCGACGTGAGCGATGACTGAGTAGCAGATGCCACCAATAGACATTGAGAGGAGCGTAAGGGCCGTGATTCTACGCATTCCCCAAACACGCACTGAGCGCGCCGTGCGGCTCCTGATATCCCTGGTTGGGGGGGCAGCGCTTCTGATACTTCTGAGTGCGCTGGTGGTCTCGGGCGGCAGTGGGCGCATGCCAGACACAGCTGTGGCGGCGGCACTGGATGACATCGAGGCCGATGTGAAGACCGGGTCACTGCCGGCAGCTCGTGCTGTCGCTCCGCTTGCTGTACGAGCTCCGACGTTCACGCTCACGGCTCCATTGACGGTGTCCACGCCCGTAATCCCCATTACGTGGTCGGTGCATCTTGGTGCCACAGGCTTGGCCACGCTGACGCTCCAGTACAGTGGTACTCACGACTCCGAATGGCGCCTATGGGATGTTCTTACCGTCACGGACGTGATCAGCGAGGGTGTCCGATCGCTCCGCGTCCCCGTGATGAACAGCACTTATGCGATCAGTGGTACCGTTGCCGATGCCGGTGGTCTGCTGGCATCAGATAGCGTCACGACGTTCGTGGAGCCGGCCAGGATCGCTATACCGCTCGCGGTGCGAAGTTGGCCCGCCTGGTATGCTTTTGACATATACGAGCCGAACGATCATCCCCTGCAGGCTTGGGGCCCGCTGACTCATACCGAGGCGATCCAGTCTTACATCTGGTGTGCAGATGACAAGGACGACTACTTCCGCTTCACACCGCCAGCCGCCGGACAGGTTCAGGTGGACCTGACCGGCATCGTGCCAGCAGTTTCAGACTATGATCTCTATGTCTACTATCACGATGGCACAGCGTACCGGACTGTAGGTTCGTCGCGTCTCACAAACAGTGTGGCCGAGCAGGTCATCTTCGCCGGCGAGGCGGGATGGACCTACTTTGTGCGCATCTACCCGTACAGAGGATTCAGCAGCGTTCATCCTTATACCCTGAAGGTCACTTTTCCGACACGGTAGCACCGGTTCGGAGACGGCATTTCAGCCTTGGGGGACCAGCGGCTAGCCGAGTTAGGAGGAATGATGCCAGATGAAGTGAAGCTCACTGTGCGCCCACACATGTCCACGCTGCCGGTGACCGATAGCCCGCAGCTTACCTATCTGATGATCGAGGCGCTGCCTACCGAAGCGCTGGCAGCCGTCCAGATGCCACTGAATTTCTGTCTCGTGCTGGATCACAGCGGTTCGATGAGCGGCGAGAAGCTCGACAACCTCAAGGCAGCGGCGCGGCTGGCGATCGAGCACATGTCACCTCAGGATATCGCCTCCGTTGTGATCTTCGATGACACGGTCAAGGTGGCCGCGCCCAGCCAATCGGTAACCGACCCGGCAACGCTCATAGCACAGGTCGACCGGATGCGTGCCGAGGGAGGCACGAAGATCTCCAAGGGTATGCAGCAAGGACTCGAGGAATTGGCCAAAGGCGTGGAAGCGGGGCGAGTAAACCGGATGTTGTTGCTCACCGACGGTGAAACCTACGGTGACCAGGACCTGTGCCGGAAGCTGGCTGACCAGGCAGGCCGTGCGAATGTGCCTATCACCGCCCTGGGGTTGGGTGAGGACTGGAATGAAGCGCTTCTGGACGCGATTGCCGAGGCGAGCGGTGGGACTGCCGACTTTGTGCCGGACGGAGAACCAGAGGCCATCCTGAAAACCTTTGAACACGAGGTGCGCACAGCGCAGGCAACGGTGATCCAGGACGCAACGCTGTTGCTGCGTCTGGTTCCCGGAGCGATTCCACGGGCTGTCTGGCGTGTCAGCCCGATGATTACCAAACTCGGTCATCGTGCCCTGTCTGAGCGTGACGTGCAGGTCCCGTTGGGTGACTTGGAGCGGGAGCAGGGGCAGAGCGTGTTGGTGGAGTTGATGGTCGCGCCTCACCGGCCCGGCAGGTACCGTCTGGCGCAGGCGGAGATCGGGTACGCCGTTGCCGCCCTGGGCCTGGAGGACGAAAAGGTGAGGGCGGATGTGGTCTTGAGTTTCACACAGGATCCCGCTGCAGTCAGTGAGGCCGACCCGGAGGTACTCAACATCGTTGAGAAGGTCACGGCGCACAAGCTGCAGACCCGGGCGCTTGACGAGGCGGCAGCGGGCAATATCGCTGGCGCGACGCAGAAGTTGAGGGCCGTCGCGACGCGACTTCTCAACATGGGCGAGGAGGATCTAGCTCAGACCGCTCTGGCCGAGGCGCAGCGGCTGGAGGAGGGGGAGCAACTCTCGTCACACGGGACGAAGAAACTGCGCTATGAAACGCGGAAGCTGACGCAACGAGAGGAAAGGAGCTGACGAAATGCCACTATGCCCGAATTGCGGTGCACAGCAGCCAGAAGGGGCTGCGTTCTGCGATGAGTGCGGTGCCGCTCTACAAGCCCCGCAGGTCGTGTCTTCCACGCCACCCGTGATGGGGCAGGCGCGCACCGTCGTTGCCGCAAACATCTGTCCAGTGTGCGGCGCCCAGACATCGCCACAGGACCCTTTCTGCACGAACTGCGGCGCTTCGTTAAGGGACGCACCTGAGGTCCCCGCCGCCCCGCTCCCTCAACCGTTTGGTGCCACGGTGGTCGCGGCAGTTGCGCCGCCGGCACCGGTCGTGCCCGCGGAGAGCCCGTCCGGGATGATCGCGTGCAGCAAATGCGGCACGCTTCTCGAACCGGACAGTGCGTTCTGTGACATGTGCGGCGCGCCAGTCGTTGCAGCACCGCCCGCCAGCGTGGCGACGCATGCGCCAACGCCGGATGTGCCCGGAGTGGCGCCGACCTGGCCACCTGTTCAGCCGGAACAGGTGGTGGATGCGGGCTATGCGGAAAGCGCGCAGACGCCGCCTCCCGTGTATACGCCTCCGGTCGACTGGGCGCAGGCGGGGCCAAGTCCGGCGTCCCAGGATGCCATTAGCTACGTCCCGCCCGTTGAGGTGCAGGCCAAATTGGTGTTGCATGCAACGAGCGCGGCCCTTCCGCTGCCCCCGGGCAAGGTTGAGATCCTGATTGGACGGGAGGACCCTGTCAGCGGGATCTTCCCGGACATCGATCTGACCGACTACGGTGGGGACGAGGGAGGTGTTTCTCGCAAGCATGCCCGAATCACTGTGCAGGGCGGACGGTTCTATCTTGAGGATCTAAACAGCGTCAACCATACGTTTGTGAACAAGGAGAGGTTGTCCCCGGGTGATATGCACCCGCTCCGCGATGGCGACGAGGTTGGGTTCGGTCGGGTCAAGGCGGTGTTCAGGTTGGCCTAGCAGCCGCTGGCTCAGAAAGAGGGGGAGGGGATATGACACTGGAACCAGAACAGATCCTACTGGACCGCTACCGCATGATCTCGCTGCTGGCGGAGGGAGGGATGGGGGCCGTCTACCGTGCTTGGGATCTCCGGTTGAGCATACCCGTGGCGCTGAAGGAAATGGTCTCGCAACCGGGGTTGGAGCCCGACGATCTCGAGGATCTGCGCCAGCAGTTTCAGCGAGAAGCGGAGGTGCTGGCGCGGCTCAACCACCCCAATCTGGTGCGTGTAACCGATTTCTTCACTCTCAAGGGACGCGTCTACCTGGTTATGGATTTCGTCGAGGGCGAGAGCCTGGCCGACCGGATCGAGGCACAGGGGGCCCTTCCGGAGACGCAGGTGCTGGCCTGGGCCGAGCAACTGCTCAATGCCTTGGCCTACTGCCATAGTCAGGGCATCTTTCACCGTGACATCAAGCCGCGGAACGTGATCGTCCGCGGTGATGGGCAAGCGGTCCTGGTCGACTTCGGCCTGGTGAAGCTCTGGAACCCGGATGACCCCCACACCAAGACCGTTATGCGGGGGATGGGTACGCCCGAGTACGCGCCGCCCGAGCAATATAGCGCTACGAAGGGCCACACAGACGAACGGAGCGACATCTATAGCCTGGGGGCCACGCTTTACCATGCGCTGACGGGACAGGCGCCACCCACGGCCACGCAGCGCATTGCCGACCCTGAGCAATTCGCGACGCCGCGCTCGGTGGTGCCCGGGGTGAGCCGGCGGACGGAAATGGCGATCCTCAAATCGGTAGAGCTGTACCGGGGCGACCGCTGGCAATCAGTTGCGGATATGGCAGCCGGTCTCGGTGTGGCTGTGCCGCAGTGGCAGGCGCGTACCCAACCGGCACCCGAGCGTGCGGGGCGCGGCAAGACGACGGCGATGCCTGTGCCGCCGGCACCAACGGGTGAGGGCGCTTCGACAGCCGATCGGGGCGCGCGCTCCAGGCCGCGCTGGCTGTGGGTCGTGGGTGTGCTTGTGATTTTGCTGTTGGCCTGTGTTGGCGCAGCATGGGCCATCGCTTCGCGAATCGATATGCCCGCGCTGTTCGGAAACGAGGAGACGGCGACGCCCACGCTGCGCGCGCCGGCGCCAACTCAGACACAGCCAGAGCCTACCGAGACCCTGACGCCTGCACCGACCAACACGCGCCGGCCAGCCACGACGCTTACGCCAACCCACACTGTAACACCCGAGGAGATGGCTACGTCGACGCCCAACACTACGCCCTCTCCTTCGCCGACGGTGGTTTCCAGTCCGACGCCCACCTCAGCACCTAGAGACAATCCCAGTCCTACCCCATCGCCCGCTGCCTCGGCCACACAGCCTCAGTTGCTTTCGCCACTAGGTGGAGGGGAGTTGCAGAATCCCATCGTCTTCTCCTGGCAGGGCTCGCTGGGAGCTGGGCAAAGCTACCGGGTCATCGCGACGCATCCCGAATCAGGGGCGACGATTCAGAGCGATCCACTTAGCGCTCCCGGATGGATGGTTGACTTACCAGCCGAGCGGTTCGGCGAGTGGCGCTGGCGGGTCGCAGTGATCGGCGGGGGCAACGAGGTCGCCAGTTCAGAGTGGGGCATGTTGTGGTTCAATCCGTTCCCAGGCAGTGGTGATGGCGGTGCACCGACCTATACGCCAGAAGCGGGGCCATAGCTAACCCGTGGTCCTGATGCCGGGGCGCTGATGGCTGTGTCTGATCGTGTGTGTCTTTGACGTGCGGATGTCTGCAGAGGAGGTCAGTTATATGAAGAGGATTCGTTTGGTATTCCTGCTCTTGGTCGTTGCCCTGGGCGTATCGGCGGTGGAAGGTGCTCCACACGCAGACGCCACTTCGTCCCGCAGTAGCCTGACTATGGGGAATACTGTCCAGGGCCCTGGAGGTGAGCTTACCCCATTCTCTGCTGGGATGATCGGGAGCCCTGCCAGTCTGGACGATTTCGATGCTGGAGCGCCGGACTCGGGGATCGCGGACTCTCGCCGAGTGTTGTTCCAGAAGATCCGCGACCTGTTGGTGGGGACAGGGACCAGAGATCGGGTCGCGGAACCGAACTACAGGACGATCACACCCACTGCGTCCGAGGTGTGCGTGACGACGTTGTGGAATCCCCAAATGGACGTCGTCGAGCTGGGCGACGGCACCGGGACGATCGAGTACTGGGAGATATTCGACCAGAAAGTGTACTATGACGCGCGCGCCGGGTACTACCGGTCGGCCGCCTATGCCCTGGTTATGGGGGATGAGCTCGATGGAAGTGATCCGGACGTCGTTAGTTCGACAGAGGACTGGGACGAGTTTGGGCAAGCCTTCTACGCGCCGCCCAATCTGACTTATCTCGAAGTCAACTACAGCAGACTGTACACCAATACCAATGCGAGCGACGAAGCGGCTTACTTTCTGTGGACACTCGACGATCAGGGCTACTTCGATGAGCTGGTAACGGGCGTTGCCGTAGGCGAGTCGCCGGAGGGGTGGAGCGACCGGTACGCCTTCTGGGATCCTGCCGTGTATCCTGAGGACGGTCCGGTACTGGATGCACTCTCTGGACACGTGCTGGTCCTGACGTTTGATGCAATCACAGATCGCCAGGCCCCCGATGAGTGGATCTGGGTCGATGATGTGCAAGTGCTGATGTGCTATATGCCTGAACCCAACCAGCTTTACCTGCCACTGGCGCTGCGTGCCTATGGCAAGCCGGCGGGTCCGACTTGCGTCGACATGGAGCCCGATTCGGTTACCGCGCGGGGTCACACAGATCTGGGCGCCGTATGCAGTGGCAGCTTCAGCGCGACTGACACCCAGGACTACTATACGCTGGCTGCGGGTGGTGCGACCGCGGTTCGGTTGAACCTGTATAACCTCCCCACGGGCACTGAGTGGGCGGCGATGATCTACGAAGCCACGGGCACCTACAAGCTGGTCTGCGCGATCACCACGCCAGGGTCGGGGGACAAGTCGGTGAACTGCACGCTCAATCCCGCTATGAGCTATCTCGTCAAGGTCAATGCAGGTGTGGCCCCATCGCCAGGTGCCGATCAGTACAACATGTCCGTCACGCAGCGATAGCGGGGAATTGTGTGGTGCCCTTTTCTCATCCCAATCGATGACACGAGGGCGGCCCCAAAGGACCGGCGAAAGCCGGTCCTTTGCTGTATCAGGCGAGGTCGGTGCGGGTGTCCAGCATGGACGGACGCCCGCCCCTGCGGCCGAACGGGGCTCGCCGCTGCGCCCCGGCTGAAGCGGGCCTCAGGGCAGTGAGGCGAGCGGTGCAGTCATCCAACGCGAATCTATCCCGATACCAACGCATCCCGGCTCTGATCTTGACCTGGTCGGGCGTATCATGGCTCATAGCGTGCGCCACATAAGGTGGCGCTCTTGGGGCGGGCTGGGACAGCTTGGCGTAGCTGAGAAAACCCGATCAGCGAGGCTGTGATACCCGCCGTTTGGCGGGGCGCCTTGTAGGTGCCATGACGCTTACCCAGCCTGCCGCGTCCGCTAGACTATCCATTGACGAAACAATCAGACGACAGTAGGTGGAGGTCTCCCATGAATCGGAAAGCACGCGTCGTTTTGGCTCTCACCCGCATCGGGTTGGGCTGGGTCTTCTTCTGGTCGTTCATCGACAAGCTGTTCGGGTTGGGGCTCTCTACTGAGCCGGACAATGCTTGGTTGGCCGGCGGATCCCCCACAGCAGGCTTTCTGAGTTTCGCCGTCAGGGGTCCGCTGGCGGGTATCTACAAGAGCCTCGCAGGTAGTCCCATCGTGGATGCGCTCTTCATGTTCGGCTTGCTCGGACTGGGAATCGCGCTCCTGTTAGGCATCGGTATGAGGATCGCGAGTGTCGGAGGACCCCTGCTGATGCTGCTGTTATGGTCCGCCCGTCTGCCGCCCGAGACCAACCCGGTCGTAGATCAGCATATCATCTATGGTCTCGTCATCATCGCGTTATCGGCAGTCGATGCTGGGAAGACCTTGGGGTTGGGCAAATGGTGGTCTGAGCGTGTGGGTAAGGTCGTCCCGATCCTGGAGTAGCTCCAGGGCTGCTGGACGTGCCGGACCGCGGAGGAGGGGGTATGAAGACGATGCGCGAGGAGGTCGCGATGCGCGCCGTGCCGGATCGCCTGGCCTACGAATCGGCCGGTGCGATGGTTTTTGGCAGGGCGCTGTATCCGGTCACGTGTGGTCATGACGTTGTGATAGGCGGGGGCGAGGTGCTGCCCGAAGTGAAGTTCACTCTCCCCGCGATTCTGATCGAACCTGCGACGGTGCCTCACATTCGCCAGATCTATCGGGACATTGCGACGCAGGTGCTCGATAGGGCAGTGAAGTTGGGCCAGCCCGCGCTGGTGTTGGAATTCGAGCAGCTCTACGAGATGACACTGTGGCCCGAGCTCGGTGCGGACATTACGGCGGATCTGCGGGAGGTCATGGACGCCTACCACGCCCGTCATGGCTTGCGCACGGCCCTACGAGTCACCGTAGCCGACATCCGCGAGCAGGAGCGTCCCCCACGCATGCGTGAGGGGCGCCAGCTGGAGAGCATGCTGCGCGCGTTTGACCTGTGTGCCGCTGCGGGGGCCGACATTCTGGCGATCGAGAGCACAGGGGGCAAGGAGGTCTCCGATCGAGCGCTGCTGGAGGCGGACCTCGATGGCATCGCCTATGCGCTAGGTGTTCTTGCCCCGCGTGACATGGGCTTTCTGTGGGATCACATCGTCGAAATCGCGCATCGGCACGGCACCATCGCCGGCGGTGACACTGCGTGCGGGTTCGGAAACACGGCGATGCAACTGGCCCATCAAGGTATGATACCGAAAGTCCTGGCTGCCGTGGTTCGCCTGATGACCGCACCGCGCTCGCTGGTGGCTGTGCTCCATGGCGCACGGGGGCCTTTGAAGGATTGTGGTTACGAGAACCCGGTAATCAAGGTCATTACAGGCGTGCCCATATCGATGGAGGGCAAGTCGAGCGCGTGTGCGCATTCCTCACCATTGGGCAACATCGCAGCGTACGCTGCCGATCTCTGGAGCAACGAGTCGGTGCAGCAAGTACGGCTCCTCGGCGGCTATGCGCCCGAGGTCTTCTCCGAGATCCTGATCTACGATTGCCGTTTGATGAACACAGCGAGCGCGCAGGGCTCTGCCGGACTTCTCCGCGATTGGCTCGTAGCGGCCGACCGCTACCGCGATCCTCAAGCGCTGGTGCTGGCGCCCGGAGTGGTGTTCGAGGCAGCGCAGCGGATCGTAGGGGCGGGGGCCTCGCCCTATGCCCAGACTGTGGCGATGGCGCGTCTGGCGGTGGAGACGCTCGATGCTGCGCTCGAAACCGGTGCGCTGACGCTGGACAGGCGCGAGCACAAGTGGTTGGGCCGGGTCCGCTCGGCTGTCGCCAATCTTCCCGAAGACCCAGAGACGCTAAGGTCGCGCCTCGCGACGGCCTATGAGGAGCTCTACCTGCCTGAGGCGTACATCTGAACCGACCGAAGTACTGTGACTGCGAGGGGGCCCGGCGCCAGGCCGGGCTTTCTCATATCGGGTGGGGTCTGTGGCTAACATGCCCATAGGAGCTTGACCCTACCAATCACTCCTGCAAAACCAGAAGGGCAGTCCCAGCCGATACCCCCTGGCGGGACTGCCCTCAGGTGGCTGCTCTATCTATCGCAGACTAGACAACGTAACTACCTGCTCCGTTTCAGCGACTTGAGCGCAAAGCCCAGGCCGGCGACCATGAGCGCTCCGGCCGCGCTGAGAAGCCCTAGGTCTGCGCCAGTCTCCGGCAGTAAGGGGCCGCCGGCGCCAGTCGGTGCCAGACCGAAGTGAACGACGCCGGTTTCTCCCTCAGCGGTCACTTGGACCATCTGTGGGTTCTGTGAAGTCACAACATAGCCGCTAGGCGGAACCACGGATACGGTCCACCACCATCCGGGTTCGCCAGCAGGCCGCAGTCCCCAGGTTCCGGGGCAGGGAGTAGGAGCGTCTGGATCCAAGTAGTCGCAGACGTTATCCTCCTCCGGAAGCAGCTGGTTGAAGCTGGGTGCTGATGCGAGCTGTACATCGGTGAGGCCGTCGGCGCTCTCCAGGTTCACGGTAACGTCTGGAGCGCCGCGCTCGCCTGGGTCCCAAACCCCGTTCAAGTTGGTGTCGAAAAACACCAGGCCGTAGATGTGGCCGTCATCGTCCTGTGCCAGCGCGGGTGTTACTGCTAGCAGTCCTGCCAGGACTACAACCACCAGTGCCAGGATTGATCGTTTCATCTTTCCTTACCCTCCTGTGTCGCACCCTATGGTGCGGCTCCAGTGCAGCCACCGTATTAAAGTATAATAGGAGATCCAAAAATATGCAAATCCACCACGCCAGTTGCTTAGTAGAGCGCGTTTCCGTATACGTCAGGCCGGCGGTAGCCGAAACCCATCCAGCCGAACTGATCGGCGTGGACCCGGGTCTGCAGCGCGTGCAGGGGCAGCAGGATGGTGCGCACCTCGGGTGCACTCCCAAGCTGCACCAGGGCCTCTCCGCCGGGGCCTACAGCGAAGCTCCCGCCGTTGAAACGCCCGGCGTGGTTGACAACGACGTAGAACACTTCGTTCTCGGCAGCCCGACAGCGCGTGACCATCTCGTTGTCGGCGTAGTCGCGATGCTTGTCCAACGGCTCTGTGTCGCACGCCAGAGGGCATGCGATTAGCTGGGCGCCCATAGCACGGAGACAGCGTGTCGATTCGGGTATCTCGCGATCGAAGCAGATGAGCGTGCCCATGCGGACCTGGAGGTCGCGAACTGCGAGGTCTGTCGCGATGAACCGGTTGCCCGGCGTGAACGCTCCGGCGTGGGCGATCGCTTCGAAGGTGCGGCAGTGAACCTTGTGATAGACATCGGCGATCTCGCCGTCGGGCGAGATGACCGCGGCAGCATTGTGAAACACTCCGGCGGCGCCAGCTTGGAGAAAGCCGACGACCACGTACATCTTGCGTGCTCGTGCTGCAGCCCTCACTGCTGCCAGCCGCGGCCCATCAAGGGGTTCGGCGACTTGGGCATACCGCTCCAGGGTCTCTTTCTGGTCACGGCCGAATCCGTACCCGTGGAACACGCACTCCGGGGTGATGGCCAGATCGGCTCCCTGGCGCTTCGCCTCTGCCAGTGCTTCCAGCGTCCGTGTGAGATTGCCGCCCAGATCCCAGGGCTCTGTATAGACCTGACATAGCGCGACGTTAAGCTGAGGGCCAGGATCGGCATAGATGTTGGGCAGTTTGGGGTTCACAGTGTCTCCTTGACGTTCATAGGAAGGTCCCATTCCGGAGCTGCTCAAAGGCCTGTCGCAGTTCCTCCTGTGTGTTCATCACAATCGGCCCATACCACGCTACAGGCTCCCTGAGTGGTATGCCCGAGGCCAGGAGGAAGCGGATACCCTCGTCACCGGCTTGCACAACGATCTCATCGCCGCGGTCAAACCGCACCAAGGTACGATTGCTCGCCTCGGCCGGGGGCGCGGTGTCCCACCAGTGGACCGGTTCGGTAGGTACGGCAAGCGGGCCCGAGGCGTTGCAGAACTTGCCGTTCCCGGCGAAGACATAGGCGAAGGCGTTGCGCGAGGTTTCGACAGGCAAGGGCTTCTGCCTGCGCGGCGGAACCGAGACATCAAGGTAGATCGGGTCTGCGGCGATACCCTCAACGGGACCCGTTGTACCCCAGAAGGTGCCGCAGACAACGCGCACCTGAGTCCCGTCATCGTCTGTGACAACGGGAATCTCGGCGGCAGTGACCTCCTGGTACCGAGGCTCTGTCATCTTGAGCGATGCTGGGAGGTTGGCCCACAACTGAAAGCCGTGCATGCGACCCGCGGGATCTCCCTTGGGCATCTCCTGGTGAATGATGCCTCTGCCCGCCGTCATCCACTGGACATCGCCAGCTCCGATGGTGCCCCGGTTGCCAAGGCTGTCGCCATGCTCCACGGTTCCTGTGAGGACGTAGGTAATCGTCTCGATCCCGCGGTGTGGGTGCCATGGAAAACCTGCCAGGTAGTCTTCAGGTATGTCGTTGCGGAAATCGTCGAGGAGCAGGAAGGGGTCGAAGTCGGTCGTATCGCCAAAGCCAAACGCACGATGAAGGTGCACGCCTGCTCCTTCGAGCGTTGGCCTGGCCTTGCTCAGGCGTTTCACGGGTCTGATCGTCATCGCTACCTCCTGTTAGGTTGTGAGCCTTTGCCTGCTGCCGAACCGGCCGGCAACAGATGGCAGAAACTGGTCGATTTCCGCGCGAACGAGTTTGATCTTCGCCTGGAGCATATCTTCAAGGTGTGGAAAGGTGTGGTCACCTCCATAGTAGAAGTCCAGTCGCACGTCAGCTTGGGCCAAGGGCAGTGCTTCGCGAGCGTTCTGCCACTCGTCCAGCAGAGTCTCGCGCCAACGTTCGCAGAGCGCGAGCCCCATTTGCGTCTCCTCTGGGGTTCGCTCGCGTTTCACCAGCAGCGCCGTGATACGGTCGCGCAGGGTACACGACTCGTAGAAGTTGACCTCGGTCCGCACTGTGTGATAGAACCAGCGGATCTGACCTACCTCGGCCTCGAAGGGGATGCGGCACCGCGCCGGCACGCTTTGTGCGGCCTGCCCCAGTTCACCGAGCGCACGCTGTAGGAGGGCATGCATCTGGCGGTAGCAGCGTATGAGCGGTTCGGCGTTGGCAACGTCTCGCCAGAAGGTTGGCCGTAGTTCGAGTCCCTCGGCCTCCGTCATCTCCGCGCGGAAAAGGTACTGCCCGTAGAACACCTGGGGCAGCAGTGCGTCGCGATCGGCACACATAGGGTGCGCCGGACCCAGATAGTGCGGCCCGTGATAGTAGGCTGGGATCTCCGGGGAGTACGCGATGGCCTCGGAGACCCAGTGCCACGCTTGACGTAGTGCGGGACCTGTGTCGGGTCCTGCCACCCGATCTGCCAGGGCAGCGAGAACCCACTCGGCGTTGCGACAGGGCTCCCACCACATCCACAGGCCTGCTTCCGCTGCTACGGTCGCGAAGAAGTTTCGGAATGCAGGCACCACGGCGGCCCCCATAGCGCCGCTGGCTGCCAGTGCCTCGGCGCGTGCCAGCCACCGGTCCATACACGGCACATTGGCGAGTCGGGAGGCCTCGAAGGCGAGCTCGGGCTCGCTCTTCAGCAGAGCGGGGATGCCTGCCCCCTGGCATAGACTGATCTGATCCCTGGCACGCGAGCAGGGACCGATGGCATCGATGCTGTAGTCCCAGATGAGTTTGCTGAAGCCGTAGGGTTTCTCGACCAGCGCTTCCTTCTCGATCTCCGTCAGGATGGCAGTCCCTGCTGCGAGGTTCTCGATCACCCCCGCGAGCGCTCCGTCCACGGCCCAGACGTGCTCGGCAGAATAGGGCCAGGCTACCAGGTGGGCGTCGGGGTTCACGCGCCGTGCAGCCTGGGCCATAGCGTTGCACATGCGCGACACGACGCTCTCAGGGCCCAGGGCCTCGCAGCGAGGACACGTTGTGTGCCCCGGGGTTGCTCCGTAGGGGCGCATGAAGCAGTGGTAGAAGCCCTCGCCACCGATGATGATGCCCAGCCCCCACAGGCCCGGTATGTCGCGAAAGAGGCGCTCGACGCTATCGGTCAGCCACTGCTGCACGAGTGGATGCTCGGTGCACAGGATATAGTCGCCATCTTCTTTCCAGGTGAGTGCGCCACGGATCCCCGGATGGTTGTTGAAGATCGGGTCGTCTTTGGCGAACTTTGTGACCGTGCTCACCCAACAGTAGGTCTTGAGTCCGTATTGCACCGCCTCTTCGGCGATACGGCGCATCCTCGCAAGCGCATCCGGATGGCGGCGGGCGGCTAGCTCTGGAATGACATCGCTGGTGGAAAGCTCGAAGAGCGTCGCGCCGGGCAGCAAGACGGTGTTGTAGCCCAGGAACACCAGGTCGCGACACGCGCCAAGCCAGGGCAGGGCTCCGATACGCACTGCGAGTCGTGGGCGGTAGACCTGCTCGCGGCACTCGAGGTAGGGAGCCTGTCGTAATCCCATAAGGTTCACGATGCGCACGATGCCGTCGCGCACGCCCCCTGGATCGCAGCCGTGGATGATCGCCCGGTCCGTCTGCAAGAGAAGGGTGAAGCTCTCGGGTATCGCGGGATCTCCACCGCCGGATTCGACAAGAGTGATGCTGTGGGGCACGCCCTCCGGATTCGCGGCAGGCACCGTGATGACGGGAAGCTCTACGCCCACACATTGCTGCAGGAACTCGGCCAGATGCCCCGCCATAAGTCTGGAGGTCGGGTGAGCGTCTGCCCCAATGATGATGCTCCAATCGTCTCTGATCTCTAGCTCGCCAAGTTCTGGGCGCCGCTCGAGGTCGCGGCTGAACCTGGAGAAGTAGTCTCTCGACAGGGCACTAAAAGGGCTGAGACGGTAGACCGCGTCTGCTTCACGCGCCAAGCGGGTGTGCACTTGGGCCAACGTCTCAGATGGTGTGCTACGCGTCGTCTCCATACGTGTGTGCTGTCCTTGCTCGCCGGCGGGATGGTGTGCGTTGCATTGTGTTCTCATAGAACGTCAGAACGCTGATCGGTTGGGTTCCATGCTAGTGCGTCTCGTGTCTTTTGGGAAATGACCAAAATGCGGTATCCTGTGGAGAGCTAGGAAAATGATGCGTATCAGCGAATAGCGGGGAGCGCCGCATGGCCAAGACCGTCGATGGAATTCTCAAGTTGGATGCACGCGGCACTGGCGTCCTGTTCGAGCCCATTCGCCAACAGGTGGTAACACAGGTGCCCGCGGCGGTGATCGATGAGTATGCACTGGTTCAGGGTGCTGCCATCTCCGGGGAACCGGACGCAACGGGCAGCCGCCTGAAGTCGGTTGCGACCATCTGCGGATTGAGCCCAGAGGCGTTTCGGAAGCGCACGCCCTTCGATGCGCTGATCGCTATTGATCCCTATGAGCGCTTTGATTTCGGTGCAAGCAGCTCACTGAGCTTGCGTCTGATTGACCTGATAGCGCCTATTGCCAAGGGCACTCGAGGGCTGATTGTCTCGCCCCCTAAGGCGGGCAAGACGACGCTGCTCGAGCAAGTGGCGCACGAGGTTCGCTCGCTGTCTGCCGCTGCCCGGATTGTGGTGTTGCTCATCGATGAGCGTCCAGAGGAGGTCACGTACTTCCGTCGCACGGTGCAGGCGGAAGTGTACGCGAGTTCGAGCGATAACAGCCCAGCGGAGCACGTCGCGTTGGCAGAGCTAATGCTCGCTCACATTCGCACGGAGCTGGAGTGCGGCAACGAGGTCGTGGTTCTGGTCGATAGCTTGACACGACTGGTGCGGGCGGTCAACCGCCGGGTCCCTGGTGGACGGGGGCGGGGGGCTTCGGCGACGCGCACGCTCTCCGGCGGGCTGGACGCCGCTGCGTTGGAACTGCCGCGCCGTCTGTTTGGACTGGCGCGCGCGATCGAAGGCGGTGGTTCGGTCACGGTCCTGGCAACCATCCTCGTGGATACCGGTTCGCGCATGGATCAGGTGATCTACGAGGAGCTCAAGGCTACAGGAAACTGTGAGATCGTGTTGAGCCGGGACCTGGCGGAGGAGCAGCTGTTTCCGGCTCTCGACATTCGCGCCAGCGGTACACGCAAGGATGAACGACTCTACACCGAGGATGATGCGCAACGCATCACTAAGCTACGCCGGGCTCTGGCGACGCGACCGCCGCGTACTGCCATAAGGCAACTGGTCGATCTGCTGGCGCGATACCCCAGTAACCGCGAATTCCTCGCGGTGATCGCACCCTGAGGGTAGCTGCTGTTGTTGGATGGCGAGCTGGTGGACCGGGCGGTCCCGATCGTGCGGCGCATTCCTGGCGCGGGAACGTAGGCCAGAGGTCTCTGCGTCTGTGCCCCCAACGGGATTTGAACCCATGTACCAGGCTTGAAAGGCCTGTGTCCTAGACCAGACTAGACGATGGGGGCGTCCACAACGCCTGTAATCTATCACAGACTGCCTGGCTGTCAAGCGCTCGCGCCAGACGACGGAAGTGCATTCCATAGACGCAAGCCGAGCTTCGGCCGAGTTGTGGGCGCGGCACGCTGTGCGAGGAACCTGGTTTTTGTGTATGGATCATACGCCCTGCACTCCCAGGAGCACAGGTTTTAGGTATTGCCCTCGGTGAGGCGGAGTGCCATAAGAAGTTGCTCGCGGTTGGCTTGCCAGGCATCCATATGCTCCAAGATGATCGTGACGAGCTGGCTGGGAAACA
>Ga0123333_10000388_pt1 | contig 49403 bp, 34 predicted proteins | sample BioC12SIPDNA_3_FD_89957 | JGI IMG/M metagenome (GOLD analysis project Ga0123333, IMG submission 89957) | Anaerobic biogas reactor microbial communites from Washington, USA - Biogas_R2_B C12 SIP DNA | ecosystem: Engineered > Bioreactor > Anaerobic > Unclassified | place: Washington, USA...
CTGGTCGAGGGCCGTGCTCCGCTGGGTATCCCGCGCGGGGCGGGTCTGTCTTCTTCCTCTGCGCTGACCGTCGCGTTGATGCTTGCCCTGGCTGAACGTAATGGTATCGAGCTATCGGGCGTGGCGCTGGCCGAAGCCTGCAGCCAGGCCGAATGGTATGTTGGAACGCGCGGCGGCATTATGGATCACTTTAGTTCGGTGCTGGGCGCGCGCAACCAAGCTCTCTTCCTGGATTGTCGCCCCGACGCCGAGGGCCGCTACTGTTACGAGCATGTGCCTCTCCCGGAAGGCCACCAGCTGATGGTGGTGGAATCGGGTTTGGCGCATCGCAACACCGGCCCCTACTTTAACCGGCGCGTCGCCGAAGGGCGCATCGGTGTAAGGTTGCTGCAGGCCCATTACCCCGGCATCACGCACCTGCGCGATGTTGGCACAATCCCCTGGGAGATACTCGAGCCGCTCTTGCCTGAGGCGATCACGAGCGGGGAACTGCTGGCGCGCGGCATCGACCCCGAAAAAGTGCTCGATGCCGGGCTCAGCCCGCAGACCAACACCTTTTTGGTACGCCAACGCTGCCGCCACGTGATCACCGAGAACCGCCGCGTGCTCGAATGCGTCCAAGCCCTTAGAGCGGGCGATATGGTGCGCGTCGGCCAGCTGGTGGATGCCGCCCACGCCAGCGCCAGCCAGGATTACGATATCAGCACCCCAGAAATCGACACGCTGGTCAGCTTGGCGTGCGCTTTCCCGGGCTGCCTGGGGGCTCGTCTGACAGGGGCTGGCTGGGGAGGCTGCATTCTCGCGATTGTAGAAAACGCCCAGGCATTGGACTTTGACCAATACCTGCCAGCAGCCTACAAAGAGAGTACCGGTCTCAACGCGCGCATCTTTGCCTGCCGTTCAGCCGCCGGCGCTGGGTTAGTCGCTGCCGCCAACGTATGACGGCTGCGCGTCAGGGCTCGATGGCCTCGCCCGATAATGCATCAGAACGCCAAGCGCGCGACATGCGCCGGGTGTTCATGCTCACTCCAAAACGCCCCTGGCGATCCAGCAGGATCAAACCGCCGCTGCCATTCACTTTGGTCTGCAGATAACGGATCGTGTCATCCGCGGCCTGCTGCGGATGACGGCCGCCTTCCAGTCGGTCGACCGCGTACTTGGCCATTACCACCCGCATGATCTCTTCGCCCGCGCCGGTCGAGCTGGTAGCGCCCAGCGTGTCGTCGGCGTACAAACCTGCCCCAATGCAGGGCACGTCGCCCACCCTCCCGGGCACCTTCATAGGCCGGCCGCCCGTCGATGTGCCGGCTGCCAGATGGCCCGTACAATCCAGCGCCACCGCCCCCACCGTATCGCCCAGGCGGGCTTTGCGCTTCAACTCCCAATAAGCCAGCTCGCGCGGCACCAGCAAGCGAGCTGGCGTGCAACGCGACATGCCGTGGGATTCCGCAAAACGCGAGGCTCCTTCACCCACCAGAAACACCAGGGGGCTATCCATCACCAGGCGCGCCAGCGAAATCGGGTTGGCGATATCACGCACCCCTGCCACCGCGCCCGCCTGAAGTTGAGCACCCTCCATAAAGGAAGCATCCAGCTCGACATCTCCATCCTGATTCAGAAACGAGCCGCGACCGGCATCAAAAGTCTCGTCGTCTTCCATCGAACGGATAGCCGCCTCGACAGCATCCTCAGCACTGCCGCCCTGCGTGAGAATGCGGTATCCCAAGTCCGCCGCAACCCGCACACCCGTCAGATGCCCCTTAACCAACTCATCGAGGATATCCCCAGCTCCGCCATGCACTACGATCACTGGACGCACAAGTCGCCTCCTGTAAAATGCTCATTCCCTCGGCTGAAACGCCGGCTCGCCGACGAGCGTCGTTATCATAATCCAAAGCAAGCGTTAACGGCAAGGCGCTGGTGACATGCACAGTTCCTTTCACATGCGACCAGATCCAACTAACCCGCTAATGTTACAACATATCGCCCTGTACTCCAGCGAACTGCCATCGTCAAAGGCCTATTGAAACAGCCCTGCTGATGGTGTAAGATAAAAGCGAGGTTCTGCAGGACAAACCATGCGCGTTTTAGTCGTAAGCGACATTCACTCCAACCTGTCCGCCCTGGATGCGGTTCTGGCGGACGCGCCCGCCTACGATCAGATCTGGTCGTTGGGCGATATCGTCGGCTATGGACCGCAGCCATGCGAGTGCATTGCGCGTCTGAGCGAGTACGAACACCAGCGCATCCCTGGCAACCACGATTGGGGCGCGATCGGCAAGATCAGCCTGGACGTCTTTAACAAGCAGGCCGCCAAAGCCGCACTGTGGACGCGTGAACAGCTCTCTGCCAGTGACATGGCTTACCTGGGCGAGCTCGACGAGGTGCTTGAGCTGGAAGGAGTGACCCTGGCACACGGCAGTCCGCGTGCGCCGATCTGGGAATATGTGGTGCGTGCCGATATTGCCATGGAAAACATGGCGGCTTTCAGCACCAGGTTATGCCTGGTCGGGCACTCGCATGTCCCAGTAGCATACTGGCAACAACACGCCGGCAGAAACTGTATAGGACTGCAGCTCCCTGAAGGAGAACCTTTTAGCTATGCCGAGGGGCGCAGCCTCATCAACCCCGGCAGCGTTGGCCAGCCGCGCGACGCCGACCCGCGCGCCAGCTACCTGGTGCTGGATACCTCCGCCGAGACGGTCGAGCATCGCCGCGTGGCCTACGACATCGGCGCTACCCAGACACTGATGCGCTCACGCAAGCTGTTTGGGCGCAATATCGATCGCCTGGAATATGGCATCTAAACAGGAACCATCTGGACAGTTCAAGCGTAATAGGATTATCAACCAAGGAGGAACGAACATGAAGCATCGACGCCTGGTCCACATAGCAGTTCTGCTGCTGGCTCTGTTCCTGATCGTAGGCTGTGCACCGGCAAGAGCCCCCTTACGCGAGGAACGTGCCCCTGCAGGCGCTGTCGACAGGGATGCAGCTTCTCCGGAGGAGGCGCCTCAGAACGTCGCGGTGGAAGACAGTACCAGACCGATCGACCCGGACAGCCCCTACACCGATCAGGCGGCACTGGAAACCAGCATGCGGATGATCATCCGCAACGTCTCGCTAACCATGACGGTCAAGGATGTACAAGCCACTTCGGTCGAGATCATGAATTCGATCGCCCAGTACAAGGGCTATGTATCCGATTCCAAGCTCTGGAAAGAGGGCGACCGCGTACTGGCGACCGTTACCCTGCGCGTGCCGGCCGAGAATCTGGACCTCTTGCTCAATTCGATCCGCGCCAAAGCCGTGACGATTGAAAGTGAGATAGTCACCACCGACGATGTCTCGCAGGAATATGTCGACCTGACTTCGCGTCTGCGCAACTTGGAGGCCACCGAACAACAGCTCCTGAAGGTGCTGGACGAGATCTATACCAAAACCTACAAGGCCGACGACATCCTCACGATCTATCGCGAGATCACCTCAGTGCGTAACGAGATCGAAAAGATCAAGGGGCGCCAGCAGTACCTGTCGCAGCTCAGCTCGTTGGCAACCGTCGATGTTGCGCTGCAGTCTGTTGCCAAACCGCCGGTAGTGATCGAAGAAGGCAAGTGGAACCCGATGGTATCGGTGAATGAGTCGCTCAAGCGCCTCGTCACCTCGCTGCAGAACATCTATGATGTTGTTGTCTCGCTGGTTATCACGGTCCTCCCGATCCTGATTATCCTGGCGCTGCCGTTCGTGATCCTGTTCCTGATCATCCGCGCAGTCGCCCGTCGCAGAAAAGCCCGCGGAGCCACCAAGACCGAATAGGGAATGATAGTAAAACATCCCCCTCCAGCTGGAGGGGGATGTTTTGTCAGCTGCCTGATCGAGGTGTTAACAACCCTCCGAACGGTGCATTACCTAGGTGCTTGTATTCTAGGATTTGATCTCCCTATCGTCGTCGGTGACCTCTTTTTCTTCCTCTTGGGCACCAGCGTCGTCGCAATGCTCCTGCGCGCAGTTATCTGGGCAGTCGACTGCGTCATCGACGTCATTGACCTTGTCATCCACACACCCGCCAGTGTCGCCAGCAGCCTCGGCCGAATCATCGGTCTTGCCTTTTGCATTATCTCCGGCACAGTCGGCCTCGCACTTGGGTTCGTTATCATCATCCAGCATATCTTTGGCATCGTCCGCCACATCGTTGACGAAATCAATGGTCTTTTTCCAGGCTTTTTTCAGATCATCTCCGAGTGCTATGTCATCCTTCCTTTCTGCTTGTTCACCGATTAGAGTCGAATCGACCAGGTCACCATCTAACCGCGTCTGAGACAGTACCTGGTCAGGGATCACAATCTCTTCAGCATCGTTGGCTTCATAGATAGAGCCTGTGTCACGACGCAGCGGCGCGGTGACGCGGTCGGTCAGGTCATGAGCCTTGTCAGAGATACGCCGAATGGTCTCGCGCCCCGAACGATCGGCCGTAAAGATGCCGGTAACCCAACCTATAAGCCCACCCAGGAGCACTCCAGCCGCCAGATACCAACTTTTGCGCATGATACCTCCTAATCCTGTATGGCTGCGCGTAACTCGCCGAGTTTCACTAGCCGGGCGGTAATAACCGCTACCTTGTCGCGTTCTTTATCCACCACTGCCCGTGGTGCCCTGGCCAGGAACCCCTGGTTCGCCAGCAACTGCTGAGCGCGCTCCAGTTCCTTTTCCTGTTGGCGGGTTTCTTCATCAATTCTGGCCAGCTCGCGCTCCAGATCAATCAGGTCTGCCAACGGCAAGTATGCCTCGACATCACCGACGATCAGAGTATAGGCCTTTGCTGGCTTGGTTTCCAATGAGCGCACGATCTCGAGACGGTCTGGGTCCAGCCTGGCCAAGGTCGCCAGGATATCGCTCTCTTGTTCAAGCATAGCAATACTGGCGCCCGCGGCAAATACTGCCTTTACTCTGCGCATTGGCTCAACCTTATACTCGGCGCGCGCATTACGGATGCCGCGCACCAGCTCCATCAGTGTCGTGACCTGCGCCTCGGCGTTATCATCCAGGCCAGCCGGCTGCGGCCAGGGAGCCAGCATGATGGTATCGCCCTGATGCGGAAGGTATTGCCAGATCGCTTCCGTCACGAACGGCATATAGGGGTGCAGCAGGCGCATCAGCCCCTCAAACACATACACCAGCACGCGCCGGGCGGAGTCGACCGACTGGCCTCCTGCACGCAGGCGCGGCTTGCACATCTCGATGTACCAGTCGCAGAATTCGCTCCACAGGATCTCATAGAGCTGGCGGCCGGCCTCGCCCAGCTGGTAAGCTGCCAACAGGCGCTCACTCTCACCCACCAGGCGATGGTAACGCGTCAGCATCCAGCGATCAGCCAGGTTCATCTCGGGCGAGGGATCCAGCCGCTCGGGGGCGGTATAACGCCCGGGATTGTCGCCCAGGCTCATCAGGATAAAGCGCGCCGCCTGCCAGATTTTATTGCAAAAGTTGCGGTTGGCCTCCACCCTGGAGATTGCCAGCTTCATGTCGTTGCCGGGGGTCGAGCCGGTCAGGAGCGAAAAGCGCAGGGCATCCTGGCCGTACTGCTCGATGATATAAAGCGGATCATACTTCCAGGCATCAGGCAGCGACTTGCTGATCTTTTTGCCTTCCTCGTTGCGGATCAGGCCGTGCAGGTAAACCGCATCAAAGGGTACCTGGCCGGTCATCTCCAGGCCGAGGGTAATCATGCGCACCACCCAGAAAAAGAGGATGTCATAGCCCGTCTCGAGCACTGAGGTGGGATAAAAGTAATTCAGATCGGGCGTGTTATCGGGCCAGCCAAGGGTGGAAAAGGGCCACAAGCCCGACGAAAACCAGGTATCGAGCACATCTTCGTCCTGGCGGATGTCCGTGCTGCCGCAGTGGGTGCAGGTGCTAGGATCGGTGCGAAGGCACATCTGCTGGCCGCAGTCATCGCAGTACCAGACGGGGATGCGGTGTCCCCACCACAGCTGGCGCGAGATGCACCAGTCGCGGATGTTCTCCAGCCAGTCGAAATAGGTCTTGGTAAAGCGCTCGGGAACGATCTTGATGCGTTCTTCCTTGACCGCGGTGATGGCCGGCTCGGCCAGGGGCTGCATGCGCACGAACCACTGGGTAGAGATGCGCGGTTCCACGATGGTGTGGCAGCGCTGGCAGTGGCCCACCGAGTGGGTGTAATCCTCGATTTTCACCAGGTCGCCCAGGTCCTGGATATCGGCCACGAGGCGCTTGCGGCACTCGAAGCGATCCAGGCCACCATAAGGACCCGCAGCTTCCGACATGGCACCCAGGTCCGTCAGGACGTTGATGGTGGGCAGATTGTGGCGCTTGCCGATCTCATAGTCCGTCGGATCGTGCCCAGGGGTCACCTTGACGGCACCGGTGCCGAACTCGCGTTCGACCACCTCATCGGCAATGATCGGGATCGGCCGACCTACCACAGGCAGCAGCACCTCACGTCCGATCAGGTCCCGGTAGCGCGGGTCATCCGGATGGACCGCCACAGCGGTATCGCCCAGGATGGTCTCGGGGCGGGTAGTGGCGACGGTGATGCTCGAAGAACGGTCGGCAGTCCAATAGCGCACGTACCAGAGATTTGAGGCTTCATCCTCGTATTCCACCTCGAGGTCAGAGATGGCAGTCGTGCAGCGCGGACACCAGTTGACCAAATAGGCGCCGCGGTAAATCAAGCCCTTGTCGTACAGGCGCACAAAGGCCTCGCGTACGGCACGGGAGAGGCCCTCGTCCATGGTAAAGCGCTCACGATCCCAGTCGCAGGAGATGCCCAGGCGGCGCTGCTGTTCAGAGATGCAGGCATGGTAGACCTCTTTCCACTCCCAGACGCGCTCCACAAACTTCTCACGGCCCAGGTCATGGCGGGAAAGGCCCTCTTTGGCCAGCTCGCGCTCCACTACCGCCTGGGTGGCGATGCCGGCATGGTCGGTGCCTGGCACCCACAGAGTGGGTTGGCCCGTCATGCGGTGCTGACGGATGAGGGCGTCCTCCACAGCAGAGGTGAGGGCGTGCCCCAGATGCAGGATGCCGGTGACGTTGGGCGGCGGCATCGAGATCACAAAGGGCCTAACGGCCGGGTCGATGCGCGGCTTGAAGTAACCCTGCGCCTCCCACCAGGCGTACAAAGGCGCCTCAATCTCGGGGTTGTAAGTCGCTGACATTTCGGCGAGCAATGGTGCGAGCGTCATCTAGAACTCCTTGCGGCTGGTCAGATACAGCCATCCCTGAATAAAAAAACACCCTGCGTCCATCGAGGACGAAGGGTGAGCCTCCGCGGTACCACCTCGCTTCAGGCCGGGCAGCTGGCCTGCGCTTGAGCGCTGTAACGGGCGTTACCGGGCTGGCCTACATCTTCAGCCAGCCGACTTCCAGGCGACCTTCAGCGGTGAGCACTGCGGGGGCTTGCAGCCAATGGCTCCCCTTCTCTACCAGCGCGTAACCGCTTACTCCTCCTGAGCAGCGTCGTTGGGTGCATGATACCACAGACGGGGGCAGGGTCAAGTCTTTACAAGGGTGTCCCAACAGGCGCCATGGCGGACAGATCCTCTGATGAGCGTACCGCCCAACCGTAAGCCGTCCATAGCGTCTACATGCCCCTGGTGCGGAACTACAGCCCGGTGGTGGTGCGTGTGCACCACCCGGATACCTGCCTGGCACGTGCTGATGCCCAACTACCAGCCCGGCGAGCGTACCGCCATCAAGCTCTAGATGCACTGCACCTCAAAGACCCGAGCGCTATTGGGCTGGCTTAACTCGACCGTCAGCGTGCGCGCAGCGGCGTTCCAGATGTGCGGTGCGACCATGCGCTTCCACGGGTACAGCTGCTGGATTTTAGGCTGGCGGCCGCACCCTTCCGGCAAGCGCACGGCGTGCTGGGCTTGGGCGCTCGAGAGGCGCCAAACCATCAGCAGGGCGCGCGACTCATCCTGGTTCACCAGAGCCAGGCTCACCCAGCCCTCTTGATCCATAAAGCGCGTCATGCCATCCGGCCAGGCGGGGTACGAAGCGGCGATAAAATCGCGCTCGTCTTTATAGCAGCTGACCCCCTCGCGGATCAGGTGCCGGTTGAACTCATCAGCCGCATCAATCCGCCCGGAGAGGTACAGGTTACCGCACATGCCATTGACCATGTTAAAGACGGTTTGCTCGCCATCCGCCATGCGCGCGCGATAGTCATCCGAGGTGACAAGCTCGGGTGTGTCGCGCTCAAGGAACAACAGCGGCCAGGGATAAGCCCACACACCCAGCTGCTCGGGCAAGATGCCCGCCAACGACCCGGCGATCACCGAAGGATAGAGGGTATAGATCTCCTGGTCGCTGGAGCTCTGCAGATGCAGGTGCGCCAGGGCCGCATAGTCGCTACGCATCGCCCCCGAGGCGCAGTTCTCGATGATCAGGCTCGGGTGACGGGCGCGCACGGCATCAATAAATTGATAAAACGCCTGGCTGTGTTCAAGCAACCCCTGCGCACCGCCGCCGCTGACGTTGGCCACTGCCGCGCCGATACAGGCGTTATAATCGTTCTTGAAATAGCCCACCCCCATGGCAACCAGGCGATCGATCACGCCCATCAGGTAGGCGCACACCTCCAGATTGGCAAAATTCAGGAACCAGCGCGAGCCGCCGCCGATGCGCTCGCCGTGGTTGAGTAAAAACCAACTATCGGGCATCTTGCCCAGAGCCGAGTCTTCGCCGCAGACCTCCATCTCTAGCCAGACGCCCGGCACCAGCCCTTGACTGGCGATATAATCGATCACTCCTTGCAGGCCGTCCTCGCCAAAGCGGTCGGCAGACGGCCGCCAGTCCCCAAGGCCATTGCCCCAGCTGCCAGATCGCGGCGCAAACCAGCCCGCGTCGATACAAAAACCCTCCACACCCATCTCGGCGGCGGTGTCGATCAGCGGGATGAGGCGCTCGCTGGCGGGGTCTCCCCACAAGCAGTTCATATAGTCGTTAAACATCACCGGCAGGGCTTGATAGCCCTCGGGCAGGATCTTGAGCTCGCTGCGCCGGTACTTGGTCAGCTGCGCAACGGCTTGCTCAAAGCCGCCCTCACAGCAGCCCCACGCCACCCGCGGTGCGGCAAAGCGTTCGCCGGGTGCCAGGGTCAGGCTCCAGCCGGTGTTGCGCTCACTGGCACCATCCACCACCACGAACAGGCCGCCGGCGTCACCACTCCAGGCGGCACGGTAGCCGACTTCCATATGCCAGCTGGAGGATGTCTCGATTTGCCAATACCACACCTTGCCGGTCTCGAGATCCTCGATCACTGCCATCGGCAGGTAAGAGGCAGTGCTCCAGGAGCCGATCGATTGCAGGTGAAAGGCTGTACTGCAAGGGTGTACCGAGGTGCGGTACACCCCCAGTTCTTCGATGCCGGCACTGCGCCATTGGCCTTCGCCCTGCCAGGCCTGTCGGCAATAATGCACGCGCAGCTTGTTGGCGTCATTCCAGGCCAGCAAGCCATCAGAGGCCACCCCCTGCAGCAGGGCGCTGCTGAGTTGGGTGAGCGTGAGGGGGGCATCGCCCTCATTGATGGCGATAGTGTTCTGCACCACCACAGCCGAGCCGTTCACGGTATGCAGCTCTACCAACACGGCCAGGCCCGTAGGTGGATGGGTGTAGCGCAGCATCAGGTTGCCGAATTCTTCGGCCTTGTACTCGAGCTTCATCTGCTCAGATAGTGGCGAGTACCCGCCGACGGTGGCTGGCATAAAGCCGCTAGCCTGGCCGGCCAGCGACACCACAAAGGGCGGATACGCCGCCCCGGGTGTGCGCTCAGAGAGCTTGCGGCTGGTATTGACGGTTAACAGGTTCATCACATCTTCGGAAACCAGGAAATCAACTACCATGCCCTGGTGTTCCCAAATCTCATGATTAGCCATATTCCCTCCTGTTAGCCATCAGCATGGCACCAGGGACACTCTAGTGTGCTTTTGTCGTCACGATGCCGGGGGCATCCTGCCCAGGAGCGGCGTGCATCTCGTGCAAGAGCGCGATCATCGCCTGCACGGCATCCTCCAGGATGCGCTCACCCTTGGCAGCCGTGCCACGGCGCGGATCGTCGGTGATGCCCTCGACCAGCTGCAGCCGATCGCTGCGCACCAGGTCGGGCGTCAGCACCAGGATCGCCGAGGTCTCGGCCTCGCCCGAGTGGCCAATATTCTTTGAGGGACCCTCGGGCACCGTTTGCCAGGTTTCGGGGATCAGGTCGAACCAGCAACAGGCACGGATCTCGCGGTTGCGCGTGTATTTCAGCTCCTGGGCAGCAGCGCCGATCGTCTGGCCATTGCCGCCATGCCCGCTGACAATCAGGATGCGCTCGAACCCATTGACAATCAGCGAATTACAGATATCCTGCAGGACGTACAGGATCGTCTCGACGCGCAGGGTGATCGTCCCGCCATACTTCATATGATGCGGCGACATGCCGTAGCCGATGGTAGGTGCCACTAGCACAGGCACCTCTGCGCGCATGGCCGCCTGGCGGGTGACATATTCTACGGTGCGCACGTCGGTATCTACCGGAAGGTGCAGACCGTGCTGCTCGGTCGAGGCGATCGGCACGATCACTACCGCCCCGCGTTTGGCCAGATCACTAAAGGCGTCACGCGTCTGCATCGCCCACAGCACGTCGTTCAACTCGTGCATGGCATCCTCCTAGCTCAGGCGCACGGGCGCAATATCGCAGCGGCGCCGCAGGTCGGCCCACTCGGGCGAGCCGTCATCCGGCACGATATCCAAGCGCACACCTTTGTGAAAGAGCGGCTGGTTGCCCAGCTCGAAATCGACCCACGCCCCGCGATGCCCCTGCGGATAGATCACCTGCTGGCCGCACGCCCAACTGACCTTGTACAGGTTGCGTGGCGGTTCGGGGGCAAAGCCCTCTTTGACGGCATAGCGCACGATGGCTTCTTCGTCGACCTCGACCCCCAGGCCCGGTGCTTCGGGCACGCGCATATAGCCCTGATGCGGTTCCAGGCGCTCCATGATCAGGTCGTCGGTATAGATCTCGTTGCACGAGATTGCCGGCCAAGTGGCATGGCTGGCCACTGCGCCCCAGTGATTCATCAGCGCAGTCGTCAGACCGGTGCCGACCAACTGCAGGAAAAAGGGCTTGTTGAATTGGGCAGCCAGCTCGGATTGCCTTCTCACCGCCATTGAACCGCCCGACACGACAAAGCCATCGCAGACACGCGCCTCGATAGCCGTCTGAATAGGCGGCGAGCCATAGTGCATGGCGATCGGCCGGCTGATCTTGCGGCGCAGCTCGACGTTGCCCTCGACATCATATTGCGGGATAGGCGTTTCGAACAGATTGACCTTGGGGTTCAACTCGAGCTCGCGGAGCACCGGTGTAGCGGTCGAGACATCACGCAGGAACGAGTTAAAGTCGGCGTCAAAACGAAAGTCATCCGGCACGATCCCCGCGAGAGCCTCGACATCGCCGACAAAATCACGCCAGGGGCGCGCCTTGAGCTTGGCGCTCATATAACCCAGCGAGACGGCCTCGCGCATCTCGGCCTTCCAGTCGTCCAGCGACATGCAGTTGGTCCACCACGAGACGGGGCACCAGTCGCGCACTTTGGTGCCCAGCAGCTTGTATATGGGCACACCGGCGGCCTTGCCAGCTAGGTCAAAGAGCGCCATCTGCAGACCGCAACCGAGTTTGTCATCCCACAGGAACTCAAAAGGCGAGTGGCCGATCACGCGGTCGCATTGCTCTTGCGGTACACGCCCCCAAGTATAATAGACCATCGTCTCGCCATAACCTACCAAACCGGCATCACTGTGCACCCGCAGGATCTCGAACACCCCCCAATCCGGGTTTTCGCGCGTCAGGTGGCGCGCATGGCGTTCCTTGAATGGTACATTCACCCACTGCCGGTCGATCGACGTGATTTTGATGTTCATCATGCTCCTCTTGTGTACAGGATTTGGCCATTACGGATTGTCAGGTCGTTGCGCAGCCGCTGGCGGCAGGAAACCTGCTCGCCGGCAACGTCGGCGAGTGTGAAATTACCCTCTTCCAGGGTCAGCATGCAGATATCCGCCATACCGCCTACGCGCAGATAGCCCAGATCGGGCTGCTGCAGGTTGACGGCGGGCGCCCAGGTGGCGGCGCGCAGCACCTGCTCGAGCGGCATGCCGAGTGCTAACAGTTTGGAGAGGGTGGTGGGCAGATCCCACACCGGACCGTCAATGTTGGCGTGGTACAGGTCAGTGCTGATCGAATCCGGTAAAAAGCCCTGTGCCAGGGCAGCGCGCGCCGTCGCAAAGCTGAAACTGCCGGCACCGTGGCCGATGTCAAACCTCACCCCACGCGCACGTGCCTGCAGTACCTCGGGCAGCAGGCGGCCGGCATTGTCAATTATCTTTTGCCCGTGCCCGGTAAAGCAGTGTGTGACGATATCGCCCTTACCCAGCAGCTCAAGGATGGGCGGCAGTTGCGGTTCGGGATCAGAAATGTGCACTGCGATCGGCACGCCGGTGCGGTCGGCGACGCGCCGCGCCGCGCGCAGGGCCGGCAGCGCCCACTCGCCCGTCATGCTACCCGCCATAAAGACCTTGATGCCGCGCACCAGGTCGCGGTTGGCATCAATCAGACGCGCGGTTTCGAATTCATCGACATACTTGCCATAGTTATCGACATAGTAGGGGGTGTGAATGGCAATGGTGCCCAGCGAGGCGATGTTGATGAACTCGTACAGGCGCGTCTTGGAACGATTAACCGCCCGCTCGCGGTACCAGGCGAGGGTGAACGCCCCCGCCGAACCCATATCGACAGCGGTGGTCACGCCGGCAGCCGGGCAAAAGTCGTCAGCATCGATCACATGCGTGTGCAGCTCAAAGCCGAGATGTGTGTGCATGTCGATCAGGCCGGGGCACACCATGTGGCCATGCGCGTCGATCACACGCTCGGCAGAGCCCCCCAGATTCGGCCCGATGGCGACGATCGTGCCACCCTTTACGGCTACATCAGCAGGCTGCAAGAGGCCCTGCATGCTGTCATAGACCTGGCCGCCCCGGATTAACAGGTCATAATTGCTCATCATGCTCCTTTCAGCCGCGCAAAGCCATGCGCAACCAGCCCAGGCTGCGCATCGGCACCAGCCCATAGTTGTAAAAATAAAGGTTATCGGCGCCTGCCTGGCGCGCCGCCGATACCTTTTCGGCCATATTGGCAGCCGTGGGTGTAAACTTGGGCGATATCTCGAGCCCGACACCAACCTCGTGCGTATCGCCGGCCAGCTTACGCGCCGCACTAGTGGCTTGGGTGACTTCTTCAGCAGAACCCACATAGGCACAGGTAGTGATCTCGGCAATCTGCCCTTGCACGGCTGTCAGCACTTGCGGCTTGACGCCCAGCAGGTTGAGCGGCACTGAACTGGCCGCGATCAGGCCTTTGAGCGACTTGATCGTCAACTCGTCGCGCATCGCCAGGTAAGCGGCCATGCCAGGCACCAGCGCACCCAACACCTCGTGCGTGGCCTCGCTGGGGTCATCCACTTCGCTTTCAAAGGAGTGCACCAGCCAGGCAGCCACTGCCTCCTGCAGGGCAACGGGATCCATCCCACGCTCGGTCGCTGCCTGGCGACAGGCATCGCAAAAGCAGATGCCCATCAACATTGCAGCAGCTGCGCCCAGCTCAAGCTGCACCTTTTCGTGGTGGTAACCGTGGTAGAACCCCATATAGTCGTACGATTCCAGCTGCAGCGTGCGCAGCGGATACTGGCTCAGGTTGGCCAGCAACGCCTCGAGGTAGGCCTGCACCGCCGGCTGGCTGGGGCAGAGGGCGAACAGATAGGGATCGCCAAAGGCATTATGGATGGTCAGCTCGGGGTGCAGACTGCCCAGATAGCTGTTGTGGCAGCATACTGTCCACGAGGTCACCTCCAGCCCCTGCCGTTTTGCGCCAAAGCATATGTCTTCCAGCGGATCGAACTGCTCGGTGAGCGCACTCACTCTTGGCTGGATCTCGAGCTGCCCAAAGAGCTGTGGGTCGGGCCTAAAGTAAAGGCTGCCATCTTCGAGAAAGCGCACCTTTTGCTGCGGGTTGTGCGGCAACATCACCATGCCGGCGTGATAACTGGTGGCCAGGCTGACGCCCTTGACGCCCGTAGTGGCGATGCGCTCCAGGGTGATGTCAACCCCGCCAGCCATCAGGTCCCACGCATAGCTCCAAAGTGCCGTATAGCCCTCGGTCATCGCTCATAACTCCTCGCCCGGTTTGGCTCGATTCTAGCTCTCTGCCGTCTCCAGCGCAACCGCCTCACCGCGCACTGCACGCCAGACGGCAGTACCATATTCACCCAGAGCAACGCTGCCGGCCAATTCACCGCGCTCAAGACGGCCCTTGAAACAATAGGTCACCTGCGAAGCCTGGTATCCCAGCCGTGCACTAAAGTGCACCTCGCTCCCCTCCACAGTGCCGTTCACCGGTACTGTTGCATACACGCTGGTGAGAGTGCCCTGCAACGAGCTGCCGGCCTGATCGAGGGCGAGCGCATAACGCCCCTCGCCGCGTACATAATTGATCTGCAGCTGCCAACTACCGCTGCAATCGATATGCGGCGCCTCTGGAACCCTCTCAGCAGCCGGTTGAAGCGTACTGAGCACCTCGCGCAACCTCACGGCAGCGATGGCTGCATCGCCGGGTTCCATCATGTAGGGCATCACCGCAAGACCATCGGGGCGGCGGTGCAGCGCGATGCGCGGCTCGCCCTCCCACAGCGCGCGTTCGACGGCAGCCGGGCTGGCCAGGGCACCTGCATTCCAACGAATCGCCAGCATGGGAGCCACATTGGCGACCCCGGGCTGCTCGAGGGCAGTGGTGAGGGTCGGCAGGTCAGAGAGCGCGGCGGCGATCTCTGCCAGCCAGCTTTCCCAGGCGTGCCACTCGGCAGTATGGTCGCGCCCAGCCACCCAGGCTTCTATCGCCGCCAGCAAGCCCATGATCTCTTCCTTGCCAGCCTTCATCGGACGCGCCAGGCCGTGATGCGGGGCGCTGTTGAGCAGAGCGGTCTGCAGCAGGGCTTTGTTTCCCAGCACCAGCCCGGAAGCCTGCGGCCCGCGCAGACACTTGCCGCCCGAATAGACCACCGCGTCGGCGCCCAACTGTAAATAGATATTGGGCAGGTCGGGGCGCTCGGCGGCGGCATCCACCACGCTGATCACGCCGTGCGCACGCGCCTCGGCGATCATCTCCGCCACCGAAACAGCACCCAAATGGGCCCGGTTGCCGGTGACCAGCACCAGTGCTGTGAGCGGGCTAAAACAGGCGCGCAGCTGGGCGAGGGTCTCGAACTCGATGATATCGGCGCCCGCCAGGCGCACGGCGCGGTCATAGTCATTACGATGCCCGCGCTGCATGATGACGTGCTTTGGCATGCCGGCATTATCGGGCAGCCTGACCATGCGTTCCGGATCGCCGCCGGCCATGGCAGCGCAGGTGAGCTCGCACAAAGCGGCCGCACAACCGTTGGCGACATAACCCCATTCGGCGCCGGTCAGGACGTGCAGGCGCTCACCAACGGCCTCATTGAGCTCGTCCATGTGCACATGGTGGTCGGTGGCCAGACACATGGCTTCCACCACTTCTGGCAGGGCACGCGAGCCGGAAATGATCGTATAGGTGCCGCGACAGTTGATCAACGGGCGCACGCCGAGGCTGTGAAAAGTCGGCACCTGGGAGCATGACGGGGCTGATTGACTGGGTGACATGGTTGGTCTCCTGTGGCAGTTCTGGGCAATCTAGTCCCTAATCAAGCACGCGTCAAATGGCTTGACAAGCGACCGTGCGCGCGTTAGCTTATGCCCAGAAACCACCGAGAGGAGCCTGTGATGAAGACGGTCAAGATCGGGATTATTGGTTGCGGCAACATCAGCTCTGCCTATCTGCGTACGGTTCAGACTTTTGACATCCTCGAATGCGTAGCGCTGGCAGATCTCGACTTGGAACGCGCCCGGGCACGTGCCGAAGAGTTTGGTGTGCCCAAAGCCTGCACTACCGAAGAGCTGCTGGCTGACCCCGAGATCGAGCTGGTCGTCAACCTGACGATCCCGGCCGCGCACTTTGAGGTCTCGATGGCCATCATCGAGGCGGGCAAGCACGTATATACCGAAAAGCCACTGGCGATCATCCGCGAAGACGGCGCCAAGATCCTGGACGCCGCCAAAGCCAAGGGCGTCAGGGTGGGCTGCGCGCCAGGTACCTTTATTGGCGGCGGCCTGCAGACCTGCCGCAAGCTGCTCGACGACGGCGCCATTGGCCGGCCGGTGGCTGCGGCGGCCTTTATGATGTCGCACGGTGCCGAGCATTGGCATCCCGACCCGGCTTTTCTCTACCAGATCGGCGCCGGCCCCATGTTTGATATGGGTCCCTATTATCTGACGGCTCTCACCACCCTGCTGGGGCCGATTACGCGCGTAGCGGGCAGTGCCGGCATCCAGATCTCGCCGCGCACCATCACCAGCAAGCCCAAATATGGCGAGCAGATCATCGTGCGGACGCCCGATCATGTCACCGGCACCTTTACCTTTGCCTCTGGAGTGATCGGCACGATCATCACCAGCACCGCCGTGTGGGCTGCCAGCCTGCCGCGCATCGAGATCTATGGCACTGACGGCACGCTATCGCTTCCCGACCCGAACTCGCTGGGCGGACCTGTTAAACTGGCCAAAGCCGGCGAGAGCGAGTTCACCGAGATCCCCCTTACCCACGGACATGCCGACAGTCGCCAGATGTGGGGCATCGGCGTGGCGGATATGGCGCACGCGCTACGCTCGGGGCGCGCGCACCGCGCGTCAGGCGCCCAGGGCTACCATGTGCTCGACCTGATGCAGGCCTTTTTGGATAGCTCGCGCGACGTCCAGTACGCGCAAATCACTAGCACCATTGAACAACCCAAAGCCTTGCCGTTGGGCCTGGCAGAATCGGTTTTGGACGACTAAACGATAGGAGCCAACCACATGCGCCCAGTCAAGATCGGGATCATCGGTTGCGGCAACATCAGTGCCGCCTACCTGCGCACCGTGCAAGCCTTCAAGATCCTCGAGTGCGTCGCCCTGGCCGATATCGACCTGTCGCGCGCCGAGGCACGCTGCAGCGAGTTTGGCGTGCCGAACGCCGTCAGCGTCGCCGAGTTGTTGGCGATGGACGAGATCGAGATCGTCGTGAACCTCACTACACCTCAATCTCACCGCGAGGTCAGCTTGGCGGCCATTGCAGCGGGCAAGCACGTCTATACCGAAAAACCGCTGGCGGTGAGCCGCGCCGAAGGCGCAGAAATCCTGGCTGCCGCGCAAGCCAAGGGTGTAAGGGTCGGCTGTGCACCTGGCACCTTTTTGGGCGCAGGATTGCAGACCTGTCGCAAACTGATCGACGACGGCGTGATCGGCCGGCCAGTGGCCGCTTCTGCCTTTATGATATCGCACGGACACGAGAGCTGGCATCCGGATCCGGCATACTATTACCAGCCCGGCGCCGGACCCATGTTTGATATGGGTCCCTACTATCTCACCGCGCTCACCACCCTGCTGGGGCCGGTAGCAAGGGTGGCCGGTACGGCGGGTATCCAGATCTCACCGCGCACCATCACCAGTCAACCCAAGCACGGTGAACAAATCATTGTCAACACTCCCGATCACGTCGCCGGCACCTTTACCTTTAGCTCTGGCGCGATCGGCACGATCATCACCACCTTTGCCACCTGGGCATCGGTGCTGCCGCGCATCGAAATCTATGGCACCGAGGGTACCCTGGCTGTGCCCGATCCCAACTCGCTGGGCGGGCCTGTCAGACTGGCTAAAGCCGGCGAGCGCGAGTTCAGCGAAGTGTCCCTCAGCCACGGACATGCCGATGGTCGCACCAAGTGGGGTATTGGCGTGGCGGATTTGGCGCATGCGATCCGCTCGGGCCGACCGCACCGCGCCACCGGAGCGCAGAGCTACCATGTACTCGAGTTGATGGAAGGCTTTCTCACCTCCTCAGCCCGGGCAGAATACCTGACGGTCGAGAGTACCTTTGAGCGACCCAGCGCGTTGCCGCTGGGCTTGCCCGAAGACATGCTGGACGACTAAGCGATGCAAACCCGCAACCGTGTGCTTGTACTCGGCAGCCTCAATATGGACCTGGTGGTCGGCAGCGAGCGCGTGCCTCTCAGCGGTGAAACCATCTTTGGACGCTCCTTTGCCACCTTCCTGGGCGGCAAAGGAGCCAACCAGGCGGTGGCAGCCGCCAGGCTGGGTGTGCCAGTCGGCATGGTTGGCGCGGTAGGCGGTGATGCCTTTGGCGCGCAACTGGCCGACACCATGGCACAGGAGGGCATCGACACCTCAGCCCTGCAGCGTACAGAAGGGGTCTCCACCGGCATTGCATTGGTCATGGTCGAGCCGGGCGGGCGCAACACCATGATTGTGGTACCGGGCGCGAACGGAGAAGTGGCGCCCGATGCCGCCCTCGCCAGCCTGGATCAGCTTGCACCGATCCGCCTGCTGGTGGCGCAGTTCGAGATCCGCATGGATACCACCTGGCAGGTGATCCACGCCGCCCAGGCCCGCGGCATCCCAGTGCTCCTGAACGCCGCGCCGGCGCGCGCTGAAGCGCCGGCATACTTCCGCGGGCTGGACTACCTGGTCGTCAACGAACAGGAGGCGGCCTGCCTGGCAGAGCAATCTGTCGATAACCCCGCACTGGCCGCCCAGGCGGCGCACAAACTGGCTGGTTGGGGTGTCCTGGTTGTGATTGTCACACTGGGTGTGCAGGGCGCCGTCGTAGTTGCCAACGGCATCAGCCAGCACATCCCGGCGGTGCCGGTCGAGGCGGTGGATTCCACCGCCGCCGGCGATGCCTACATCGGCGGTCTGGCCTGGGCGCTGACGGAAGGTCAACCCCTCGAGCGCGCCATGACCGTCGCCGGCTGCTGTGGTGCGCTGGCAGTCACACGTTTGGGGGCTCAGCCGTCTTTACCCACCCGGACAATGCTGGAAGCCTTTATGCGCGAACGGCATATATGAGCGTCAGCATCGATACGGTCGGCATCATCGCCAATCCGTCATCGGGCAAAGATATCCGCCGGCTGGTAGCCTTTGCCACCACCGTCGATAACCAGGGCAAGGTCAACATCCTGCGGCGCGCGCTGGTGGGGCTGGGGCGTGCGGGTATCAAGCGCGTGGTCTATATGCCTGATTCGCACCAGATGGTGCAGCGCGCCAGCGAGGGTCTGGGGCATATAAGGATCCCGCTGCCCAGCCTGGAACCACTTGACATGCCGGTGACCTCGCGCTCAGAAGACAGCGCTCTGGCAGCCAATCTTTTGCGGGGTATGGGAGTCGGGTGTATGATCGTACTGGGTGGAGACGGTACGGTGCGAGCCGTCTCCAAGGGTTGCGGAAAAGTGCCGCTCCTGGCAGTATCAACGGGCACCAACAACGTGCTGCCCGAGTTTGTCGAGGGCACCATCGCCGGACTAGCGTCCGGCTACATTGCCACCGGCCAGGTGCCGCTGGCTGAGGGCGCGCGGCGACACAAGTGGCTCGAGTTCCGCCGCAATGGCAGCGAGGCCGACCGTGCTCTGGTCGACATCGCCGTGCTGCACGGGCAGTTTACCGGTGCACGCGCCATCTGGGACGTCTCCGATATGCTGCAAGTGCTTGTCACCCGTGCTGACCCTGCCAACATCGGCATCTCAGCCATTGCCGCCATGGTGCATCAGTTGGCAACGGATGATCCGCGCGCGCTGGTGCTAGAGATCGACCCGACGGCGGAAACGAGCGTGATGGCAGCCTTCGGCCCCGGCCTGATCGGAAGGGTAGGCATCGCGGGTGCCAGGTGGCTGCGCGAGGGGGAGGCGATCCGCCTGCCCGAGCGACGCCCGCTGATGCTGGCGCTGGATGGCGAACGCGAACAGGTCCTGCGCGCGGGCGATGAGGGAGAGTTTGTATTGCATACCGACGGACCTTGGTTGGTAGACGCCAGCCGCACCATGCGGTACGCTGCTGCGCAGCTGGCGCTCTGCTTGCCGGGGTTCGATTAATTGAATGGGAGGCATCATGACGATTCGAGCAGATTTGGCAGTGATCGGTACAGGTCCAGGCGGTTATGTGGCCGCTTTACGGGCAGCCCAACTGGGCGCCAAAGTGGTGTGCATTGAAAAACAGTGGGTCGGCGGAGTGTGCCTGAACGAGGGCTGCATCCCCACCAAGGCGCTGTTGCGCAACGCAGAGGTCTTTGCCACCGTGCGTGAGGCGGCCGCCTATGGCGTGGTCGTCGGTGCGCCCGAGGTCGATTGGCCGGCCATGCAAACCCGCAAGGCCAAGATCATTGCCCAGATGACTGGCGGGGTAACCAAACTACTTGAGCGTGCTGGCGTACAAGTCGTGATGGGAACAGCCTCTTTTCTACGCCCGACGGTGCTGGAAGTAAAGACCGCCGAGGGCAGCGAGCATGTCGAGGCGGATAACGTGATCATCGCCACCGGCTCGCGCACCATGAAGGTGCCTATCCCCGGATTGGATGGCCCCAACGTGCTCGATCACTCGGGCATCATGTCGCTCGACAAGCTGCCCGCCAGCCTGTGTGTGATCGGCGGCGGCGCGATCGGCCTGGAGTACGCTTCTCTCATGACGGAGCTGGGCGTGCAGGTAACTGTGGTGGAAATGCAGCCGCGTCTGGCGCCACTCATGGATCAATCGATCGGCGAAGGCCTGGCCTGGAGCCTGGGCAACCGCGGGGTCGAGATTCTCACCGGTGCGCGCGTCACGTCCGTCAACCATGACGATTCGGGCGCGACGGTGGTAGTATCCACCGCCGAGGGTGAGCGCCAGATCAAGGCTGACAAGGTGCTTTCGGCGATCGGCAGATCCCCCAATATCGAGGACATCGGCCTGGAGGTAATCGGCCTGAACGCCACCCGCAAGGGCATTGGCGTGGATGACCGCATGCGCACCGCCGTACCGCACGTTTATGCCATCGGCGATGTGGCGGCCGAGGGCCCCATGCTGGCGCATGTGGCCTCGCATCAGGGTGTGGTAGCCGCCGAGGACGCTCTGGGGCATCCCGCACGCATGGATTACCGCACGGTGCCCTCCTGCATCTTTACCCTGCCGGAAGCCGCCGGCGTGGGTATGACGGAAGAGCAGGCACGCGCCGCCGGTTATGAGGTGCTGATCGGCCGCTTTGGCCTGGCCAATAACGGCAAAGCCGTGGCCTATGGCGATACAGATGGATTTGTTAAAGTGGTGGCAGAAGCCAAGCACAAGGCCCTGCTGGGCATGCACATTGTCGGCCCGCACGCCAGCGACCTGATCGTAGCCGGCGGGATAGCGATCGAGCTTGAGGCGACCCTCGACGAGATCGAGCACACCATTCATGCCCACCCGACGCTGGGCGAAAGCATACACGAGGCTGCCCTGGCAGCCATGGATCGCGCGCTGCATCTGCCTGCCAAACGCAAGTAGACGGGCGTTGACAAGCTCCCGACCGCGTTTTATAATGGGCGAGACGACCGCATACTGTAGGAGGCGCTGCGATGGCAAATGATCCGGGCAAACGTTATACCGGACGTAACTCTTCTGTGACCAGTTTGTGGCCAAAGTGGATCTGGATTGTCGTCCCGATCCTAGTTATCATCGTGGTAGCCGGCTTCTGGTGGGCGATCCTAGGCCCCGAAGGTAACGGACCAACCTCCGCCACCCCCAAGCCCACCGAGCGCGTCGTTAGCCCGCAGGGCACGCAGGGGCCGACCCTGCAGCCGACCCTGCCGCCGGCCGAATCGGGCACCAAAGAAGTCGTGCCGCTAGAGACCCACACGCCCACGCCAGAAGGGGCATCCACCCCTGAGGTGCAGCCCACCGCTGCACCAGCCCAGTTGGCAATCGGCGCCAAGGCCAAAGTCGTCAACACCGGCGGTGCTGGCCTGAATATGCGTGCTGGGCCTGGCACCAGCCAGACGCGCGTCAAGACCCTTGCTGATGGGGCGCTCGTGGATGTAGTCGGCGGTCCGCAAGCCGGTGACGGCTTTACCTGGTATCAGGTAAAAGACGCCAGTGGAACAGTCGGCTGGGTAGTCGACGAGTTCCTCCAGGCTCAGCCCTAGTTTATCTCTGGCACCCTTGGCCGGGCAGGAGCGTGCTCCAGCCCGGCTAGTTATTTCAGGGGATAAGTATATGTCAACCGACCTGGCCGCACGGGCTGCAAAACTGCGCGAACTGCTCAACTATTACAGCTACCGCTACAACACCCTCGACGACCCGGCCGTGAGCGATGCCGAGTACGACGCCCTGATGCACGAGCTGCGCCAGCTCGAGGCCGATAACCCCGCGCTGGTGATGCCCGATTCTCCCACCCAGCGGGTCGGTGCAGAGCCGCTGCCCCAGTTTGAAAAGGTCGTGCACACCCACCCGATGACCAGCCTGGCGGATGCCACCAGCAACCAGGAAGTCAGCGACTGGCTGGCGCGCGCCCGGCGTCTTTTACCATCCGATACCGAGCTCGAGTTCGTGGCAGAGCCCAAGATCGACGGTCTGGCTGTGGCACTCACCTACCGCGAGGGCTTGCTCGAGCGCGCCGCCACGCGCGGCGATGGTGTGGTGGGTGAAGACATCACCGCCAACGTACGCACCATCCGCAACATCCCGCTGCGGATTCCCATCTCGGGCGGCCAGCCAGCCCCTGCGCTGATCGAAGTGCGCGGCGAAATCTATATGCCGCGCGACCTCTTTGAGCGCTATAACGCCGAGCGTGCCGAACGCGGCGAGGCGCAGTTGGCCAACCCGCGCAATGCCGCAGCCGGTTCGGTGCGCCAGCTCGACCCGCGCGTGACGGCCACCCGCCCCCTGCGGCTGTTTGTCTATGGCATCGGTGTGGTCGAGGGTGCCGACCTGCACAGCCAGTGGGAGACGCTCGCACTCTTAAAGACGCTGGGTTTTGCCGTCAACCCGGATATCCGCCTGCTGGGCAGCCTGGATGAGGTGCTCGCCTACGCCGAGAGCTGGATGTCTCAGCGCGACACGCTCAACTATGATGCCGACGGTATCGTGATCAAAATCAACGATATTGGCCTGCAGGAACGCCTCGGGATCATCGGTAATGCTCCGCGTTGGGCAGTGGCGTACAAATTCCCCTCGCGTGAGGCGACCACACGCTTGCTCGAGATCGCCATCAACGTCGGCCGCACGGGGGTGATCACCCCGTATGCCAACCTCGAACCGGTGGTGATCGGCGGGGCGACCATCCGCCAGGCCTCTTTGCACAACTTTGACGACCTGGCGCGCAAGGATATCCGCGCCGGCGATATGGTAGTGATCGAACGGGCCGGCGATGTGATCCCGCATGTGCTCGGTCCGGTGGTGGCGCTGCGCACTGGCAAAGAGCTGCCCTATGAGATGCCCAAAACCTGTCCGGCCTGCCATCAGGAGCTGTGGCGTGATAGCGGCGAAGTGGCGCTCTATTGTGTGAATGCGCTATGCCCGGCGCAGATCGTGCGGCACCTGGAATACTGGGCCTCGCGCGACGCCATGGATATCGAAGGGCTGGGCAAGCGCGTTGCCAGCGAGCTGTATCATGCTGGACTAGTGCGCAGCATTTCCGACCTGTATCTCCTGCGGCGTGATGAGCTGATCAAGCTGCGCAAAGCGGGCACCAAGTGGGCCGATAACCTGCTGGCGGCGATTGCGGAGAGCAAGGAGCGCCCGCTGTGGCGGCTGATCACCGCGTTGGGCATCCACGGCGTGGGCAGCACACTGGCAAAGGTCCTGGCGGATCATTTTGGCTCGCTGGAAGCCCTGCAGGCGGTCGACCTGGGCGAGCTGCAGCAGATTCCCGGCATCGGGCCGACGATCGCCGAGAGCATCTGCGACTATATGGCACGCCCCTACCATCAGCAGCTGCTGGATGAGCTGCGCGCTGCCGGCCTGCGCACCGCCGACGCTCCCGCCTCTGCCGACAACCCGCAACCCCTGGCTGGCATGACCTTTGTGATCACCGGCACCCTGCCATCCCTTTCGCGCGAGGCAGCCTCGGCATTGGTGCAGCAGTATGGCGGTAAAGTCACCGGGTCGGTCAGCAAAAATACCACCTACCTGGTGATGGGCAGCGACCCCGGCGCCTCGAAATCCACAGCCGCGAAAAAGCTCGGAACGCCGATCCTGGACGAAGACGGCATACGCGCGTTGATTGATCAAGAGCATGATGGCTAGCCGCCTGCGCGCCTCGGAAGACCCTCTGCGCAGCGCTCTGGCCGCTTTACGCAGCGACCCGGGCTGGCTGGCCAATGTCACCGCCTGGCTCGAGGTGCAGCCCAGCGCGCCGGAATTCGGCCGTTGGCCTGCGGAACTTGCCCCGCGTCTGACACGTGCTCTGGCTGAACTGGGCATCAGTCGGCCTTATACCCACCAAGCTGAAGCAGCTGAGCAGGTATTGGCGGGCAAGGATATTGTGGTGGTGACGCCCACCGCCTCGGGCAAGTCGTTATGTTACCACGTGCCGGTGCTGAACGACCTGCTCACCAGTCCGCAGCATCGTACGCTGTATCTCTTCCCCACCAAGGCGCTGGCTTATGACCAGCTGCAGTGGATGCAGCGCATCCTGCCGATGCTGGAGCTGTCCAAACTGGCAGCCACCTTTGATGGCGACACTCCTACTGCCGACCGCAGCGCCATCCGGCGCAACGCGCGCCTGGTATCTACCAACCCTGATATGCTACACACGGGCATCCTGCCCAACCATTATGCCTGGCGCGAGCTGCTCTCGCGGCTGCGCTATATCATCATCGACGAGGTGCATGCCTACCGCGGTGTGTTTGGCAGCCATGTTGCCAATGTGCTGCGAAGGTTGCTACGCATCTGCCGTTTCTACGGCTCAGAACCGCAGTTCATCTGCGCGTCGGCCACCATCGCCAACCCCGACGAGTTATGCGCCGAGCTGGTCGGCCGGCCTGTCACCTTGCTGGATCACAACGGGGCGCCGCGCGGTCAGCGCCAGTTGGTGGTGGTGAACCCGCCGATCATCAACCCCGACCTGGGGCTGCGCCGTTCTGCCTTGCAGGAGGCGCGCAGCATCGTCAACACCCTGCTCGATCAGGATGTGCAGACCGTGGCATTCACCATCACGCGGCCCGCCAGCGAGCTGCTGTTAAGCCACCTTCGGCAAGATGCTCTGGACGCCGGACGCGACCCGCAGCGCATCCGCGGTTACCGCGGCGGGTACCTGCCCCACGAGCGCCGCCAGATCGAAGCCGATATCCGTTCGGGCGAGGCGCGTTGTGTGGTTGCTACCAACGCACTCGAGCTGGGCATCGACATCGGCGGGCTGGACGCCGCCGTGCTAGTGGGCTACCCCGGCACAATCGCCAGCACCTGGCAGCAGTTTGGGCGCGCCGGGCGCGGCAGCAAGCCCAGCGCCGGCTTTCTGGTAGCCTCAGCCGACCCGCTCGACCAGTACATTGCCACCCATCCAGCCTTCCTGACGGGCTCGTCGCCCGAACTGGGGCTGGTGGCGCCCGATAACCGCCATATCCTGCTGAACCACCTGCGCTGTGCGGCTTATGAGCTGCCGGTGCGCCGCAGCGAGATGCTGGCGGGCGACAACACCGAGGCGCTGATGAGCGAACTGGCGACTCGCAACGAGCTGGCACCCGCCGGCGAGACCTGGCGCTGGGTCAGTGCTGACTTTCCGGCCAGTTTCTCGCTGCGCTCGGTCGACCCGACCAACATTAACGTGGTCGTTTATCGCGACGGTGTCGGCGCGACGATCGGCTGGGTCGACCGGCCCAGCGCACAGTTCATGGTGCATACCGGCGCCATTTACCTCCACAACGGCCAGCAATATTTGGTCGATAACCTCGCCTGGAAAGATGCCACCGCGCACGTGCACGCCGTCGAGGTCGACTATTACACCCGCGCAGTGCGCAGCTCACAGGTCGATATCCTCGCACAACACGAAGAGCGCGCCTATCCTGAGCATACTCTGGCGTGGGGCGATGTCAGGGTGCGCGAGCGCGTGACAGGCTATCGGCGTATCCTGATGCGCACCCAGGAGACGATCTCCTGGGGCAGCGTCGATTTGCCCGAACAGGTCACCGAAACCACCGCCTTTTGGATGTGCCCCGATCCCGAGCTGGTCGCGCATCTTGCTGCGGATGGCTGGTGGCAGGGCAGCGCGATCGACGATCGCGGCCCGAGCTGGCTGGCACAGCGCGACCTGGCGCGCCAGCGAGATGGCTACCGCTGCACAGTATGCGGTGCCCCAGAGCGCCCCGGGCTGCAGCATCAGGTACACCACATTACCCCTTTTCGCGATTTTGGCTACCAGCCCGGTCAGAACCGCGCCGATCTGGTAGCTAACCAACTCGCCAACCTGGCCACCCTGTGCCCGAGCTGCCACCGCCTGGCCGAACAGAGCACTGCCGTCGCCAGCACCCTGTCAAGCCTGGGCAGGCTGGTGACCAACCTGCTGCCCTTGTATCTGATGTGCGATCCTTCCGACCTGGGTATCTCGACCGACCTCAAAGCCCCCCAAACAGGCAAACCGACCCTCTTTGTCTTTGATGTCGCCCCGGGCGGCGCAGGCCTCTCGCAGGCTACTATAACGGTGTTTCCGAATGTGCTGCGCGGAGCGCGCGAACTGACGGTGCGCTGTCAGTGTGCCAATGGCTGCCCCAGCTGCATCGGACCCAGCCAGCACGACCCGGCCGCCAAGGAATATGTGCTGCACCTGATCGATGCGCTGCTGGCGGAAAATGCAGCCGTCCGCTCGAATGGGATATTGCGCGGCGGCCCAAATGCAGTACAATAGTACGGTTGCGTAGTCGGGGGGAACGCGTGGGGCGTCTTTTCCGTTTAGTATTGATCGTGATAGCGCTGGTGGTTGCCTTGAGCTTGCCCATGCACGTTCAAGCAGCCCGGCCTGAGCTTGATTACCTCGATAACCGTATCGTGGTGGTCAACCCGCTCGACCCGGTCTCGCCGGATGCCAAAATCCTCATCCAGGCGACCAGCCTGCCGCACAACCCGCACTATTATGTGCTGACGATCAGTAACCTCTCCCCCTGGACGATCAAATCCCTGCAGATGCGCGACCGTTACCTGCATCCTGATCCTGACCTGGCCGAACGCATGCGCCTATGGCTGGCACCCGAGCTGGGTCCCGAGCAATCGGCCAGCGTGGTGTTCAAGTACGACGAGGGGCCGATCGAGGAGGGCTGTCACCAGCTCGAGGTGGCCATCACCAGCAACCTGCTGAGCGTATTGATGGATTGCTCGCCAGCCGGCAACAGTACCATTTGGGAAGTGCTCCTGCCCGAGGAGGTACAGTCGCAGCTGGCGCTGCCACCGCTCACCGTCGCGACTGCTCAGGGACGCAGCAAGGCCGGCCTGCACGTCTCGCGCAATGGCGACCCAGCCGTGATGGAATTTGTGCGCACCGCTCAGCCGGCGGTGATCGTGGCGCTGGATGACCTCGACTGGCTGCGTGAGGTCAAGCAGGTTTCGCCCAGCACCATCACCTTGGGCCGCCTTACCGAGGGCAATCAGGCGATGACGGGCGACCCCAAAGTGGTAGCCCGGCGCTTTGTTGCCCAATACACTGAGCGTTACCGCGCCGCCACGGGCGTGGACTATTGGCTGGGCTGGAACGAGCCGGTCATCACCACCATCAAGGAGATGAACTGGTACGCCGCCTTTGAGGCTGAGCGCGTGCGTCTGATGGCCGACCTGGGGCTCAAGACCGCTATCGGCAACTTTTCGGTCGGCGTGCCCGAGGCCAGCCTGTACCATGCCTTTTTACCGGCAGTTGCGGCCGCCAAACAGTATGGCGGGGTCTTTTCACTGCACGAGTATTCTGCGCCCACCATGCGCGACGGTATAAACGCTGCCATCCCAGGCACACCTACTTTGGAGGGTGCCGGCGCACTGACATTGCGCTACCGCTACTGGTACGACGTCTTGCTGCAACCGGCGGATCTGGTGATCCCGCTGGTGATCACCGAGGCGGGCATCGACGGCGGGGTGCTCGGCCAGGACAGCATGAACCGCCAGGGCTGGCGCAGTTTTACCCTGATGGATAACGCCGGCGCAGCCACCCCTTCTGCCGTGGCGGGGTACCTCGAACAGCTCTCGTGGTACGATAACGAGCTGCGGCGCGACCCGTATGTGATCGGTTTTGCCATCTTTAACGCCGGCATCCCCGGCGAGGCGCCCTGGCAGAGCTATGATATCACCGAGATCCTGCCCCAGCTGGCCGGCATGGTGAACTCCAAGAGCTGAGCACGGCAGAACAAACACGGCAGCTGTTGCGCTGCCGTGTTTTTGTTTACGAGTTACTCGGCGATGATGCGGTCGACCACCAGCTGGCGGAATTTGGGCGAGAGGCTGGCAAAGTAAGCCGAAAAGCCCGTCACGCGCACCACTAGGTCGGGGTATTTCTCAGGCGCCATATGGGCCTGCAGCACTTCTTCCTTATCCATGATGTTGATGTTGACCTGCGTGCCACCCAGGCGCATGTGGGTGGCGATCAGTTCGGCCACCCGCTCCACACCGCCCTCGTCGCGCGCCAGGGCCGGATCCAGCTCGATCTGCATCGGCGCCGAGTTGCCCCAGGCGGGCTGCACCGCGGCGATGGCGGTGGCCATGGCACTGGGGGCACCATCCTGACGGAAACCCGGGTCGGGATTGGCGCCGTGCGATATGGGTGCGCCTTTGTGACGCCCGTTGGGGGTGGCCCCCAGAGCGGCGCCCATCGGGATGGTGTTGGCCCATGAAAAGATGCCCGGAATCATGTTAAAGCCTTGCGGTGTAGGCTTGGCCTTGATCAGCTCGGAAAAGAGCTGCGAGACGCGCACTGCCCAGTCATCCGCCAGAGAACCGCCAGTGCCATAGCGCGGGATGCTGCGCATCATCAGGCGGTGACGTTCGCCCTCGGGGAGCCCCCAGTCGCTATCGAGATCGGCCAGGAGTTGCTGCCAGGTTATCCGACCTTCGCGCTCGATACGCTGGTCGATGGCGGCGAACGAATCGGCCACAGTGGCCAGGGCGGCGGCGTCAACTCCGAGATTGACGTACTCGACACCGCCATAAGAGGCATCCAGACCGCGCTCGATCGTGCCGTGGCATAACAGGTCGATCACCAGCTCGGGAAAGGTCTCGTGCTGGTGCGCCATGTGCATGTCCAGCCCCTCGGCGATGGTCGCCACTGCGCACTCCAGGTGATCGCGATAGGCCGCCCAAAGGGCGTCGAGGCTGGGGTTGGGCTCACGCGCGAGCATATCGCGCAGGGCTACATCAAAGACGGCCGCCAGGTTGATCTTGACACAATCGTTGATGGTGTATTCGCGCCCAGGCAGGGCGAACCAGTGGCAGCCGGCATAAGCACGTTGGCGTGCTATCTCGATCGGGATACCATTGCGCGCAAAATCCTCGGCGATGCGCTCGACATTGACGAACTTTGGTATGCCCGTGCGGTCGCTAAAGAGCACCTCGATACCGCGTCTGAGCAGGCCATCGTCGCCATGCTCGCCGACAGCCACCGCCACGTTGGCGGGGATACGCAGGCGATGGGCAGCCTCCAGCACCAGGTAGGAAAGCGGACTGGACACGTCGCGCCCGGTTTCGTCGGGACCACCCAGTTGGATATAGGAGGTATCGCGCAGCAAGAGGCACGCCAGATGAAAAATAGCCTGTTCATCATTGAGGTGCCCGGCGATCACATCACGGTCGTAAAAGGGCTGCAGTATATAGTCGAGCCGTCCGAGCGACCCCGAGCCGTTGTACATCCGCGCGGTAATCTGGAACCACAGGATCCACTGACAGGCCTCGCGAAAGGTGCTGGGCGGTTCACTCACCAGCTTGCGGTTGATGCCAGCCATCTCGCGCAGGTTCTGAGCCAGAAGCTCATCGGGCTCGGACACTGCCAGCGCCTCGGCATGTTCGGCGGTGCGGGTGATCCAATCCTGCAGGCCGATGACGACCGCCTCCAGGCCATCATAGAACTCGGCGGACGAGGGATTGACTCTGCGATAGTGCGTGATGCGCGCGAGGATACCGCCCCAGCCCTGCTCCAGGCCGATGGTGAGATCCTGGCAAAAGTGCTGCCCCGCGCCAATCCCCGTGATGAGCTGGTAGCGTTTTTGGCGCTCGTGCAGATGCGAGTAATCGTTCTCGGGCTTCCATCCGCTCTTGCGGTACGAGCCAAAGTTGACCATGTAGCCGCCCGCCAGCGAGCTGCGCGGGTCGACATAGGGCGGGTGCTGGCGCATCAGGGCGCCAAAGTTTTCGCCGCAGGCACGTGCGCCATAAAAGGCGCCGTTGGGGTGGTTGGGGGCGGGCTCAAAGCCATCCACCAGCACATCGGTGATTGGCAGCCCCGAAGGGCCCATTGCCTTCACCACCTTGCGGGATGCTTCGGGCGGCAGGATCAGCGCCCAATCGTCATGGTCCATCGCGCCGATCAACTCTTGCTTGGCGCACGTTTGGGCCAGTTTTTCGGCGCGTAACGCCTCCAGGCGTTCCAGCAGGCATTCGTCTGTCAGCGTTTGTGACATAGCCCCTCCATTGCAACCGTACAGATGCTCAGCGAATAGGCCCGTCGCCCATGCTGACGCCGATCGAGCGCGCCGACTTGACCCACGGGTGGTCAGGCGGTACAAGGCGCAGCTTGCCAGCCACCGAGTTAAGCTTGACGGGTACACACTCGTCGCCCTTGGCTGCCACCATCACCCCGGTCACACCCTCCATCACTAGGTCGACAGCATAGGTTCCCAGGCGAGTGGCCAACAGGCGGTCGGTGGCGGTTGGGGTGCCTCCGCGCTGCAGGTGTCCCAGCGAGGTAAAACGGCATTCCAGACCAGTGGCCTTTTCGATCGCAGTGGTCAGCTTGATGTTTCTGCTGGCGGCAAAACTGCTGTCGCCATCTTCCTCGGTATCGGACTCGGGTTCTGCGCCGGCAGCTTCGCTTTCGGCGGCGGATAGAGCCCCTTCAGCCACCGCCACAATACTAAAGCGCTTGCCGTGCCGCGAGCGGTTGGCGATCGCCTCCACCACATATTCAAAGGTATAGGGGATCTCGGGGATCAGTATCACATCGGCACCACCGGCGATGCCGGCCCCCAGGGTAAGCCAGCCGGCGTTGTGGCCCATGATCTCGACCACAATGACACGCTGATGGGCATCAGCAGTGGTGTGCAGGCGGTCGATGCCCTCGGTAGCGATACCCAAGGCCGTGTCAAAGCCGATCGTCAGGTCGGTTCCGGCCACATCGCCGTCGATCGTCTTGGGCAGGTTGATGATCTCCAAGCCCGCCTTGGAGAGGCGGTTGGCGTTCTTGAGCGTGCCGCCGCCGCCCAGGCACACCAGGGTATCCAGATGCAGGCGCTGGTAGTTCTCGATCGCCACGGCGCTCATATCCATCTCGCCCACACCAGCCACCGGCATGCGGTGCGGTTTATCGCGGCTGGTGCCCAGTATGGTGCCGCCCATCGTCAGGATGCTGGAGAGATTAGAGTTATCAAGACGCACAGTACGGTTTTCGACCAAGCCGCGAAAGCCATCTAAAAAGCCGATCACCTGCATGCCCTTGGAATACGCGGCCTTGCCGACGGCGCGGATGGCGGCATTCAAGCCGGGGCAATCGCCGCCAGCTGTCAACACACCGATGATCTTGTCTGCCATGAGCCCTCCTTTATCAATAGGCTAAAAGCGGTCAGTCGCATAGATGTACGGATAGCCGAACGGGAAGATCGCCTGCAGCACCTCTATGAGTTCATCGGGCACGATGACATCGCTCTCAAAGAGCGACTCGGCGATCTCGCGGTAGCCCAGCAGCCACTGCGTGAGCAGGGTTTGCGGCAGCTCCAGAGTGGTGGTGGTGCCCTCGCCAAGCTTGACAGAGGTGGCACCCAGATCAGTTTTAAAGAGCAGCGTACCGCGCCAAGCGCTGCCGGAGGATTCCAGACGGCGTTTGAACACCGGCCGCAGAGCCTTGAGCACAGTCGACTGGTCGATCAGGCGTGCCATGCCGCCCGAGTTGCGTGCATAGTTGAGCGATGTGCTGCAGCCATAACGGCGCGCGTAATGCAGGAAGGGGTCATCAGCGGGGGCATGTAACACCAGGAACTCAACACGCTTTTCCAGGGCCTGGCGCGTGCCTTCGGCCAGGATAGTGCTCCAGGCATTCGGCGTGCTATAACCTATCTCGCCAAGAGCATGATGTCCGGGGTTGAGCTCGTAGCTGGCATACCCGATGATCTTGTCGCCATCCAGCACCACAAAGGCGCCAATGCGGTCGCTCCAGTTGCCGCCGATGCGAAAGCCGGACCAGGTTTTCGGGTCACGCGCGCAGCTAAAGGTGCGCTCGGCGGTCATCTGCTCATATATTTCGGCCACCCGTGGATGATCAGCTGGCTCCAACTCGCGCACACTGTAGCGCGCCTGGGCAAACTCTGCATCGCGCAACGGCACCGAGGATTCAATGCCCGGCAGCGCCACCACATAACCGAACTTGGGGTAAAAATTGGGGATCCCAAACAGCGCCGAAAAGTGGAACTGTTTCTCCTGCATATAGGCCACCGCGTCCTGCATCATCATGCGGGCATAGCCATGCTGGCGATGCTCGCGGCGCGTCGAGACGTCGCCGATCCCGCCGCAGGTAAAAAGCTTGCCGCCGATGCGCACCAGGCGGTCGTAGACGAGTACGGAGCTGGCAACCTTGTCTTCGACGAGCACCTCGATGCGGGTGCCGGATTCGAAAGGCGTTCTGCGCAGTGCTGGTGTTGCACTCATGAGCCACTCCTGGCTGGTAATGCTGTAGGTATAGCGAACGCGGGGCTCGCTGTCAACAACGCGCATTGACAAGCGCAAAGCGTGCCTTTATACTGGCACGCAGCAAGGGGCTTTATGGAAACCGACGCATCGTCTGACAACCGCCCGAAACCGATCCGCAACCCCGCCGTTCCGCGCGAGGCTATCAGTTTTAGCCACCCCAGCGAAGCAGAGTTCGCCCAGGTACTCGACTTTTTCGGTGTCGCCTGGCGCTATGAGCCGACCACTTTTCCGATCTATTGGGATGAGCAGGGCAACCTGCTGGAAGCCTTTTCGCCCGATTTTTACCTGGTCGAGCAGGATCTTTATGTCGAGTTGACGACCCTGCGTGCCAAACTGATGAAGGTCAAGCACCGCAAGATCAGGCGCATGCGCGAGCTTTACCCCGAGATCAATATCCGTCTGTGGGACCGTGCCGACTATATGGGCTTTATGCAGCGCTTTGGCCTGAGCGGCCACGAGGCCAGCCTTGTGGGCAAGAGCGCCCTCAGCCCCCAAGACGAGTAAGCGCCAATGTCCATCCGCGACGAGTTACAGCAGATCCTCTACGACGAAGCTACCCTGCACGCGCGCATCGCTGAGCTAGGCGCGCAGATTTCGCGCGATTATGCCGACCTCAACCCAGTGGTGGTGGGGGTGCTCAACGGCGTTGTGATTTTCATCGCTGACTTGCTGAGAGAGCTGACCATCCCGCTGACGGTGGATTTCATGGCGATCAGCCAGTACCAGTCGGGGGCGGGCAGCGGTAGTGTGCAGATCACCAAAGACCTGGATAATTCGATCACCGGCCGGCACGTGCTCTTTGTCGAGGATGTCATCGATACCGGCCTGAGCCTGAACTATTTGCTGCGCACTCTGCAGACACGCCAACCCGCCAGTATCAAGGTATGCGTGTTATTCGACCGGCCTTACCGCCGGCTTGCCAACGTGCCGATTGCCTATCAGGGCTTTGAGCTACCGGATCTGTGGGTCGTGGGCTACGGCCTGGACTCGCAGGGGCACTACCGCAACCTGCCAGTGGTAGGCACCCTCAAACCGCGTAACGATTTCTAGCACCGCGGCGGAGCATACAGCACTACCGTGCTGTGAGCTCCCACACGTATCTGTGTACCGCTTACCCAGGGCGCTTCCTCTTCGCCATAAAAGTCATCGGGAGAATCCTGGGCCGTGTCGATCAGGCGGCGCCAGCTGATATCGACCGGCAGCGCAAAAGTAAGTTCGTCATGGTAGGCGTTAACTATCAGGTAAAAGTTGCCATCGCCCGCCACGCCATGGTAATGCACCGCCAGACTGTGCGACTTGGTGCCCCAGTCGGGCTGTCCAAGCTGAACCCCATGATAAGTCAACCTTTTGTGCAGCATCTCTTCGTAACGGCGTGAACCGAGTTGGTAACTGGCAGTAAGGGTGGCATGCCGCAGGCGCAGGGCGATCAGCTCACGCACAAAGCGCAGCAAGCCGGCGTTGCTTTCCATCAGGCGCCAGTCGTACCAGCTGACGGGGTTATCTTGGCAGTAGGCATTGTTGTTGCCGCCTTGGCTGCGGGCGAACTCGTCGCCCCCCAACAACATGGGCGTACCGCGCGCCATAAAGAGGATCGTCAGCAGATTGCGCATCTGGCAGCTGCGCAATGCCAGGATATTGGGGTCCGTTGTCGGGCCCTCTACTCCGCAGTTCCACGAATAGTTGGCATCGGCGCCATCCCGGTTGCCCTCGCCGTTGGCCAGATTGTGCTTTTTCTCGTAACTGACGAGGTCGTGCAGGGTAAAGCCGTCGTGGCAGGTGATATAGTTGATGCTGCGGTAAGAGACGTAGCTTGGCTTGGAACGGAAAATATCAAAACTACCGCTCAGGCGCCAGGCCAAGTCGCGCACGGTATCTTCGTCGCCGCGGATGAAACGGCGCACATCGTCGCGAAAGCGGCCGTTCCATTCTGCCCAGCGGTCGCCGGTAAATGACCCCAGCTGGTATAACCCCGAGGCATCCCACGCCTCGGCGATCAGCTTGGTGCCGGCCAGCACCGGGTCCGACTCGATTTCCCACAGGATCGGCGCGTCTGAGATCGGCTCGCCATCCTGCCCGCGCGAAAACACCGAGGCCAGGTCAAAGCGAAAGCCATCGATGTGAAACTCACTCACCCAGTAGCGCAGGCAATCCAGTATCAGGCGGCGCACCACTGAGTGGTTCGTATCAACAGTGTTGCCGGTGCCCGAAAAGTTGCGATAGTAGCGCGGGTCTTGAGCCAGCATATAGTAGGCGATGTTTTCAAGCCCGCGGAAGCTGATCGTAGGCCCCTTGTGGTCGTTCTCGGCGGTATGGTTATAGACCACATCCAGGATCACTTCGATGCCGGCCTGATGCAGGGCACGCACCAGGTCGCGCAGCTCGTTTTGCACGGCGAGTGGATCGCCGCTGGCAGAATACCCAAGGTGGGGAGCAAAAAAGGCGATCGGCGCATATCCCCAGTAGTTGCGCAAAGGCTTGCCGGTGAGCGGGTTGCGCCTGTTGACCTCTTGCTCGTCGTATTGGGTGATCGGCATCAGTTCGACGGCGGTAACACCGAGCTCCTGCAGATAGGCGATCTTTTCCTGCATGCCGCTGAATGTGCCGGGAGCCTTTACGCCGGAGGATGGATCGGCGGTAAAGCCGCGCAAGTGCATCTCATAAATCACGGTCTGGCTGAGCGGACGACGCAGGGGCGTATCCCGCTGCCAGTCGTAGGTTTCGCCGTTGGTCACCACCGCCTTGAGCGCCTGGATGGCGTTATCACCGCTGCTGCCGGCAGCAGCGCGCGACCAGTTGTCGCCGTAAGAGACCCCGCGCGCGTACGGGTCGAGAAGCACCTTGCTGCGGTCAAAACGCATGCCCTCCTCGGGCCGATAGGGGCCATCTACGCGGTAGGCATAGCGCTGACCGATGCCAATACCAGGGATAAAGATATGCCAATAGTAGTAGGTTTTATTAACCAGCGGATCGAGCACAAAGGTGTGGCTGGGCGGCGAATCGTCGCTGTCGAACAAGAGAAGCTCAACAGAAGTAGCATTGGCGCTAAAGATCGAAAAGTTGACGCCGTCGGCATCGACAGCCGCACCCAGCGGATACGGGCGCCCAGGCTCGGGGATGAGCGGGCCATATGGACACACGGGCCTCCTCCTCGCACTAGTATATTCCTGCGCCTACAGCAGGCAAATCGCAACGATATTTCAACAGTTGTGCTAGAATAGCCAAAACGCATTGAGAGGAGCTGCCATGCAGATCGCACGTTTTGACAAGGCTACCGCCATCTTGGCCCACAATAACACTATCCTGGCGGCGCCGGTGCTTCCCGAGGGCATGCCGGCGCCCTTTTCGCACGCCTGGGGCTATGTGGAAGCTGAGGGCGCCCTCGAGGGACATGCCCATCCTACTGTAGAGGCTTACTTTATCCACCTGGGCGAGGGCGAAATTACGGTAGGAGATGAAACCGCCGCCGTCAGCGCCGGCGATCTGGTAGTGATTCCAAGCGGGGCTTACCACGCGCTGCGCAACATCACCAACGAACCGTTGCAGTGGTTCGCGCTGTGGTGGCCAGAGGCCTAGCTATCGCGCAAGGCCTCGATCGCCGCGCACAGCGCGGCCATGTCTCCGATCTGTTCGCCCAGAGCCGCCGGCACCACCTGGCAAATGGCACTCGTGCCTGGCAATGCTTCACGCGCCAGTTCGCGGCGGGCGGGCTCAAGCAGTAGCTCGCCCAGGCGCACGCCCATGCTGCCGATCACAAACATCTCGGGGTTGAGGATATCGGCCAGCACTGCCAGCCCGCGCCCCAGGTAGAACCCAATACGTGCCGTGACGGCCACGGCATCGGCATCGCCGGCCAGGGCCAGAGCCACCACTTCCGGGGTGGTGACGCCCGCACCCCAGCGCGCCGGATATATCCTGGCTGCCATGCGCGCAAAGGCTGACCCGGCACAATAGCCCTCCCAGGAGCCGCGCTTTCCATACACCAGCGGGCCGCTGGCAGCAATACGCATGTGACCGACTTCGCCGGCCAGATCGCTGGCACCGCGATGCACGCGTCCGTCCAGGATAATGCCGGCCCCCAGACCCGTGCCCATGGTGAGGAACACCAGGTTCGAGACCCCGACGCCGGCACCAAAGCGCCACTCAGCGATGGCTCCGGCATTGCCGTCGTGCTCTATAAAGACGTCCAGTCCAAAGCGCTCCGCGAGCAAATCACGCAGGGGAATGGCATCCCAACCCGGCAGGTTGGGCGGCGAGTAGATGATCCCGCGGTCGATATCGAGCGGTCCCCCGATCGATACCGAGAGGGCACGCACCTTCCGCCCGGCGCTGGCAGCTGCTTCGAGCGCCTGAGCCGTCAGAGCGCAGATCGTCTCAAAGCTCGCATCAAAACCCAGCTCGGGTTGGGTAGCAGTCTGACGCCGCGAAAGTATCACGCCATCCAGAGTGCCTTCTATGACCGCGGTTTTGGTGCCGCCGATATCCAAGCCTATAAGGGTTGCATGCATACGATAGCTCCCAGCAGTTGACGAATCGGTTGCTGTATGCTATAGTACTTAGGTGCTGTTCGCAAGCCGCCTCAACCGTCGGTCAGAGGAGCTGGAGGAATCCAGACGCCCGGGCCGGCAAAGCCCAAAACATGCTCTATCAATGCAACAGGGTGACTGATCACGCCTTATTTGCATGGTTCTGAACGAAAAAGCAACTTCCTCATGCCAGCGCCCTCTCACTCGTGCGCCTGGGTCTCGCGGCATGCTTAACAACCACCATATGCACCGGAGTACAGTCAGTGAACATCAATGAACTCGAAGCGATGACCCTGAGCGCCCTGCGCGATATTGCCAAGCAGCGCGACATCACAGCCTACAGCCGTCTGAAAAAACAAGACCTGATCTTGCGTCTGCTGCGTTCGCAGGCTGAAGAACAGGGGCTGATCTTTGGTGGCGGCGTGCTGGAGGTGGTGCAGGACGGCATCGGCTTTTTACGCAGCGACCACCTCATCCCAGGGCCGGATGATGTGTATGTCTCCCAGTCGCAGATCCGGCGCTTTAGCCTGCGCACCGGCGACATGGTGATCGGCCAGGTGCGTCCGCCCAAGGAATCGGAAAAATACTTTTCGCTCCTGCGGGTTGAGGCGATCAACGGCCTGGACCCAGAACACGCCAAGACGCGCCCGGTTTACGAGAAACTGACCCCTATCTTTCCGTTTCAGCAGTTCAAGCTCGAGACTAACCGCGACATCTTTTCAACGCGCCTGATAGACCTGCTGGCGCCCATCGGCCGTGGCCAACGCGGGCTGATCGTCTCGCCGCCCAAGGCCGGCAAGACCACTATCCTGAAACAGATCGCCAACGGCATCTCGAGCAACTATGACGATGTGCACCTGATGGTGTGTCTGATCGGTGAGCGCCCCGAAGAGGTCACCGACATGGACCGCTCTGTCGAGGCTGAGGTGGTCAGTTCGACTTTTGATGAGCCCGTCAACAATCACACCCGCGTGGCCGAGATGGCACTCGAGCGCGCCAAACGCCTGGTCGAGGTAGGCAAGGATGTGGTCATCCTGCTTGATAGCATCACGCGGCTTTCGCGCGCCTATAACCTGGTGGTGCCCCCCAGCGGGCGCACGCTCTCGGGCGGTATCGATCCGGCGGCCGTGCATCCGCCCAAGCACTTTTTCGGGGCTGCTCGCAAACTCGAAGAGGCCGGCAGCCTGACGATCATCGCTACCTGCCTGGTAGATACCGGCAGCCGCATGGATGACATCATCTATGAAGAGTTCAAGGGCACCGGCAACATGGAGCTGCACCTCAACCGCCGCCTGGCCGAACGGCGCTTTTTCCCGGCTATTGATATCCAGCGCTCTGGCACCCGCCGCGAAGAGCTGATGCTGCCGCCATTGGTGATGAACAAGGTTTGGACCCTGCGCCGCATGATCGATACGATCGGGGGGCTGGAGGCTACCGAGCCTATATTAGAGCGTCTGGCCAAGACCAGATCGAACGAAGAGTTCCTGGCAACGCTCAACAAGGATATGTAGCTTTGAGGTAGCGTGTTCTAATGGATCCTTTGTATAAGGATAGTCTTAGCGCATGGCTGCAGCGTGCGCGTCGTTTTCTATACAATGCCGACCGCTCGACGATCACGCGTGCCACTGGACACCTCACCATCGTTGCCTTGCTGGTGTTGGCAGGCAGCTTTTCGCTGCCACAGCCGGTCGGTGCGACCGCCGTAGGCACCACCATCGGCGCGCTGGTGGTCGAAAACGGTGTCGAGCAACCCATGCTACGGGTGCGTTTCAGCAGCACCTCGCCCGAACAACACCACCTGCAGCAGGCTGCACTGCCATATACTGCACGCAACCTGCAGGGCATTGTGCAACTTGCCAGCGCAGACCGCTCGGTGCGCACCCAGGTACTGATCTATCGCGCCCAACCCGGAGATGTGATCGATACGATCGCCACCCGTTTTGGGTTAAAACCCGAGACGATCATGTATTCCAACCCCGAGATCATGGCCTATCCTGACGCCCTGGCGATCGACCAGGAAGTGCGCATCCCGCCGGTGGATGGCGCGGTATATACTGTGGGTGCAGGTGAATCGCTGGAAGCAATTGCCGCCCTGTTCCAGGTCTCGCCCGAGGTGATTGCCTCGTTCGCCAGCAACAACATCGGGCCGGATCATATTCTGACACCTGGCCAGGACCTGGTGATCCCGGGCGGCATCGCGCCAACCCCTGTGCCGACACCGCGGCCGACCAACACACCGCTACCCAGGCCGACCGCCGCACCCAAGACCCAACCCACGGCAATCCCACCAGCGGCAAAAGAGCCAGCCGATCCGCCTGCGCCAAAGCAAGCCACGGGGTATCTGGATTGGCCAACCTCCGGGGGCATCTCGCAGGACTGCTACTCGTATCACGTGGCACTGGACATCTATAACGCCTCGGGCACGCCGATCTATGCAGCAGATTCGGGCTATGTCTCGACCCTCGAGACGCTCACCTATAGCTATGGCTGGTACCTGATCATCGACCATGGTAACGGCATCAAGACGCGTTATGCCCACCTTTCGGGCTTTAACGTCTCGGCGGGTGAATCGGTTTCCAGGGGCCAACTGATCGGCTGGATGGGCTCAACCGGTAAATCTACCGGACCGCACCTGCACTTTGAGGTGATCGTCAACGGCAGGCAGGTTTGCCCGTGGGGCTACCTGCCCAACTAGCCTTTTACCCAGAACGAAAAGGGGGGTGCTGGTGCACCCCCCTTCTATCTTATGGGACGGGCGTTTCCGTCGCAGGTTCAGGTTCAGGAGGAAGCGTCGGCGCCGGCTCGGTCGTAGCGGTGGAAGTTGGCGGCTCGGTAGGCGGAGGCGGTACAGAGGTCGCCGTTTCATCCGGCTCGGGTGTCACCGTTGGCGGCGCCGGTGTGGGAGTTTCCTTGGTTGGCTTGGGTGTATGACTCGGTTTTTCTTCGGGCTTTAACGTCGGCTTCTCGGGAGTAGGCGTCGGCTGGTTGTTGAGGATCTCGACGATCACCCGCGCCTCATAGGTATGGCCGGTCTGGTCGTGCACCACCACGCGCAGGGTGTAGACGCCATCGGGCAGCGTGCGGGTATCCCACCGCATCAGCACGCCACTCACCACCATCTGGTGCTGCTGGCCTGTGAGGGTGCCCCAGCCGATCGGATCAGTGCCCTCGCCATATTCGACTATGTAATAGTCAAACCCATCTACCTGGGTAGAGCCACGAATCTGGGCTATCCCCGAAAGCGGCAGCGACGGCGCCGAAATTTCGACATTACTGGGGGCAGTGTGGATATCGCAGGTTTCGCGACCCGGCACAGGATTGCCATTGGCAGCCAGCCAGTCATCCCATTGGGGACCGTAATCCTCCACCGGCTGGTCTTGGACCGTCTCGAGCGGACAGTAGGTGTTTGCCAACTTGTTCGAAACCGTGCAAATGTGCTGACGCACATGCACCGTACAAGGCTCTTTGGGAAGGTAATCTACAGCAAAGAGCTCGGTTTTGCCAGATGGGCAATCCGGGTTGCGCAGCATGCCCGAAAGGGCACAGACCTCGAGCTCGACGATACCCTCCGGGCGCTGGAAGTCCGGGTGGTCGCTGTTGGCCAAGGCGATTAGCATAAAATCGTGCCAGATGGGGCCGGCACCGAACGAACCGCCCACGCCCTTCATCTCCGAGTAATCGGCATTGCCCACCCACACGCCGGTGACCAGATCGGGAGTGTAGCCGATGGTGTAGCCATCGCGGTAATCGTTGGTAGTACCGGTCTTGGCTGCAGCCGGGAAACCGAGCACCAGCGGGTTATCTACACCAAAGACGATGCTGCGCGCTTCGTTATCCGAGAGGATATCGGTGATCAGATACGCCAGGCGGTTATCGACCACCTGCGGCTGGTCGAAGGGTTGGTCAGGAATCAGCACTTGACCATCCACCGATTCGATGCGCAAAACCGTGCGCGGTGTCACCAGTCGGCCTTCGTTGGCCAACCCAGCGTAGGCAGCAGTCATCTGCAGCAGACTGACCTCGCCGCCGCCCAGAGTAAGCGAGAGACCATAGTAATCAGCAGTGAGGGTGTCGACACCAAAGCGGAACATCATCTCGATCAACGCCGGTATGCCCACCTGTTGCAGCGTGTATACAGCCGGGATGTTGCGCGAGGTAGCGAGCGCCACACGCAGCGAGATCGGTCCCAGCTCTTTCATATCGACATTGGTTGGGTGGAAGGGCTCGTTGGCTCCGTCGGGGAAATCCTGCTCCACGTCCATCAGCATGGTGGCGGGCGTCCAACCCTTTTCAAAGGCCGCCAGAAAGGTAAAGGGCTTGATGGTTGAACCGGGCTGGCGCATGCTGCGCGCAATGTTGACCTGCCCGCTGATCTCGGCGTTGTTAAAATCGGCGCTGCCCACCATGGCGAGCACATCGCCGTTACGCGGGTCGATTGCCACCAACGAACCGTTGGTCACGTGGTAATCGGCCAGAACCGCGACACGCTCAGCAACGATGCGTTCGGCCTCGCGCTGTAGTCCGAGATCGAGCGTGGTATAGACCTGCAGACCGCCTTTATAAAGCGCCTCGGTGCCATACTGGGCCTCGATCAGCTCGCGCACATACATCACCAGGTGCGGCGCCTGGATCGAGGTCGTCTGCTGGATGATGCCCAGCGGCTCAGCAGCGGCGGCATCTGCCTCGGCCTGGGTGATGTATTCGGCGGTCACCATTAGGTCGAGCACTACACGGCGCCGTTCAAGCGCGGCATCCGGATACAGGCAGGGGTCATACATGGCGGGCGACTGCAACAAGCCGGCGATCAGGGCCGACTCCGCCAGTGTCAGGTCGGAGGCCTTTTTACTGTAATACGATTCAGCAGCGGCATTGATACCGTAGGCCAGATTGCCAAAGTAAACCTCATTGAGGTAAGCCTCGAGGATTTCCTCTTTACTGTAACGGCGCGTGATTTCACCCGCCAGGATGGCTTCTCTGATCTTGCGTGACATGCTCTGTTCGGTCGACAGGAACACGTTCTTGACCAGCTGCTGGGTGATGGTGCTGGCGCCCGAGACGGTGCGCCTAGCCCGCAGATTCTGGTAGATAGCACGCAAAATACTGGGGATGCTAAAGCCGGGGTTGCTGAAAAAGGTGCGGTCTTCGGTAGCGACGACGGCCTTTATCACCCATGGTGAGATCTGGTCATACTTGACGAGGGTTCTGCGGCCGCCCTCCGGGTCGAATACATCATACAAGAGGATGCCGTTGCGGTCATAGATGCGCGTGCTCTGGAATCGGACCACGCGCTGGTGAAGCTCCTGGGGAGAAGGCAGGTCGCGGGCATAAAAGATATAGATGGCAATGCTGGCGAGGACTGCCAGTACGATCGCGCCGGTGGTGCCCAGGAAGGCATACATCAGCCCCTGGCTAAAGCGTTTGCCTGCCGAGGGATGATAAGCTGGATCAGGCACAAAGTGTGCATACGGGTTAGCGGGATAGTTCGGCGCCATAACACGTCCTGAGGTTATGATGATTCATTGTATGCCAAAACACCTCACCTGACCAAAGGTCGCGTTCAACGCAGTATGCGCAGGTAGCTCTCGTAATCTGGCAGGCGCTGGATGGAGGTGTCCTCGATTGTCCAAACCGCGCTGGCATAGCGCTGCGCAAAATAGCGGTCGTGCACCACTGCCAACACTGTACCGCTGAAACCAGCCAGGGCGTGCTCAAAACGCTCGCGCGAGGGGATATCGAGGTGATTAATGGGCTCATCCAGCAAGAGCAGGTTGCAGCGCTGCAAGACGAGTATCCCCAACGCCAGGCGGGCACGCTCACCGTAACTCAGGCTGCCCGAGGGCGTGAAAACCTCGTCGCCCTTGAAAAGGAAATAGTGCAGAAAAGTGCGCGCTTGTGATTCGTCCAGCGCAGCATTGGCGCGCACCAGGTCGTAGGGGGACAGGGCGGCATCAATAGTATCCTGGCTTTGCGAAAGGTAACCGACCTTGACATTACTCCCCAGGCGTACACTGCCCTGGCTGGGCGGCTCGAGACCCATGATGATGCGCAGGAGGGTGGTTTTGCCGGTGCCGTTGGGCCCCAGTAGGACGATGCGTTCCTGGCGACGCAGGGTTAGGTAAACGTCTTTAAACAGTACCAGGTCGCCAAAGCGCTTGCCGAGATCCTGCAGAATGAGCACATCCTGGCCAGATTCAGGCGTTTCGGCGAACTCGAGCTTTATATCGTAGCTTTGTTGCGGTTTTTCCAAGTGGTCTTCCGAGTTCAACATGCGCTCGATGCGCTTGCGGTGCACTACCGCAGCACGCGCCACCTTGAGGGCACGCTTACGCCAGTAAAAGTCGATCGTCTCGCCCTCGATCTTACGCGCCTGGCCCTCCAAGCCGCGCACGGTGCTCTGCAGCCCGGCAATGCGCACCTCCTGCTCGCGGTAGGCTTGGGCATATTTCACGCGTTCGGTCTCTTTGGCGGCGGTATAGTCGCTATAGTTGCCCGCATAATTCGTCATCGTCTGTTTTTGGGGGTCGATTTCTAGGATGCGGTTGACAACCTGATCCAAAAAAGTGCGGTCGTGCGAGACGATCAGCATGCCGGCGCGCGAGCGGCTGAGGTAGCGCTCCAGCCACTGCAAACCGCTGATATCGAGGTGGTTGGTGGGTTCGTCCAGGATGAGAAACGCCGGCCGAGAAAGCAAAAGCTGCGCCAGGCCGAGGCGCGTCTTTTGCCCGCCGGAGAGAATCGCCACCGGCTGGTCGAGAGCCAGGCTATCCAGGTTGAGGCCTGCCAGGATCTCTTTGAGTTCGTGCTCCTGCACGCTCTGGTCGGCGCTCGAGAGGCGCTCCAGCACCTCATGATAGGCTGCTTCGACTGCCTCGCGGTTATCCAGCTGCGCCCGGGTGAGCTGTTCGGCCAGGCGCTCCAATTCGGCAGCCAAGGCGTCGTCATCATGGCGCTCACCGCCCAGGTAGGCCCGTAGCGTGGCATCTGCCGGCAAGTCGAGTGCTTGCGGCAAATAACCGACCGCACTCATGGGCACGTCCCAGCGCACTGCACCGCTATCGGATGACTCTTCGCCCAGGATGATGCGGATGAGGGTGGTCTTGCCGGAACCGTTGGGCCCGACAAGGCCGACACGTTCGCCGGCGTTGATCACGGTGCTGGCCTGCTTGAACAGCAGCCGGCCGCCATAGCTTTTGGTGATATCAGACAGGTGCAGCATGTTCACCTTCTTGCATGCTGGAGGCAGGTTGCTCGGTTGGCAGGTAAACCTGCAGCTGGCGGTCGAGTTCGTCTTCGCCGACATACCACAGGATGTGCATGCCCTGCGCGGCAGCCGCCGCGACACTTTCGGCACGGTCATCGATAAAGAGCGCTTCGTGCGCCGCGACCCCTTCGGTGCGCAGCACCTTGAGAAATATGCCGGCATCCGGCTTGGTCACGCCCAGATCGCATGAGATGTAGATGGCGTCCAGATGCGCGGTCAGTCCGTGCTGCTCCAGAAGGGGCGCGATCACATCTGAAGCGTTACTGAGGAGTGCCACGCGATAGTGTGCGCGCATGCGATCGACCCAGGCAAGCACTCTCGGATTCACCGCAAAGGCGCCCCAGAGCTCGGCGCGCATCACCTGCAGCTCCTGCGGGGTTGCCAGCGGAAACTGACTTGCGAGGCTCTCCCAGTAGGCATGATCACTGATCTCGCCGATCTCGGAGAGCCGGCAGCCTTCACTCTCCCAGAGGATCCGGCGCAGTTCTTCGGTCGTGAGCCCATATTTGGCCGCCCAGCGCGCCTTGATGTGCGCATCATCGGCTTTCATTACCACACCACCGCAATCGAACAAAACCAGTTTGATCATCCTTATGACTCCTCGCAGAAATAGAAAACGCCGCAGGCACAGCCCGCGGCGTTGATGTCCATATAACGATCGCAAACAGATCCGACCATGGGCAAGTGCTGCTGGTTAGATCTGGCTGGTCGTCATTCGTCTGCCTCCATGTACTTATCGCAGTATAAAGCCGGCGCGCTCACTTGTCAATGGATACAATGCGGCAACCGGAGCCGTCGGTCACCTCGATCCTGCGGCCGTCGAGCTCCAGCCAGGCGCGCTGCCCTTCAGAGCCCGCGAAATCGCTGCGGCGCACCAGCAGGCGATCGCCCAGACGCAGCGCCGATAGCACGGCGCCCTCGCGCCGCGGTACATCAAAGGTTACCGGCACGCCACCTGTCAGGAACTCGGCATATTCGAGCGACTCGGCCCACGTCTCATGCAAGAGAGGCGCCTCGTGGGCTGCCTCGTCATCCGGGCACCACGAGAAAAAGGCGTCGTGTCCGCGCAACAGGGCATGCCACAATAGCTCACGATAAGCCGCCTCGGACATCGGTTGCACGTGCCCCAAGCCCTCAGCGGGCGGATCCGTCACATTATGGTGCACAAAGCTGATGATCGGCAGGCCCCTGGGGGCGCTCTGGCCGGCATTTGAGGCTACCTTGAGCATATTGTAGAACCAGCGGTAGTCCGTCGTATAGTCGTACCAGTCGTAGGTGCGGTACCAGGTATACATCACCGGCATGGCAAAGCTGTAGCCAGTTCCGCTGAACTCGTCTGCCCAAGGCCGCGCCGGCTCACGCGCATCAAAAGCGTGCGGCAGGCTGGGTTTAAAACGCTCGAAATAATCGTACCAGTAACGCCAGCCATTGTGTGGATAGACCGCATAGTTGCCCACCAGCGCCTGCGGCCAGCGGCTCAGGAGCGGCTGCGCATAGACCTGCCGTTGCATCTCTCCGCGCAGCGTGCGCAGGGTGTGCTGAAAGCTGGTGAAATCCTCGATCTGCGGCAGCTGTGCGCGGCAGCGCGAGCATCGCTTGCTGTGCTCCCAGGCGTCGTTCCACTCGAGCGGACCGTCGACTTCCCAGTCGGAGTATACAAACCCGAGCTGCAAGCCGGCGCGCTGATAGGCATCGGCGTAGAATTCGACCTGCGAACGGATCGCTCCATAGCGCTGCTCGATGCCAAAGGGGCAGCCCATCGGCACCTTGCCGAACGAGTCGTCGAAAAAGGACTGTCTCTGGTCATCAACATGCGCCGTCGCAGGTGAGCCATCGAAGAAACTATACAGCGGGGCGATGCAGTTGGCGCCCACCAGCAACCCCAGCTCCTGCTGGATGCGCCCCAGTCTCAACGCCTGCGCCAGGCTCTCGTCGCGCTCATCGCCAGTGGTCCACCTGGCCAGCATGGCGATGCCGCGACGATCCAGCTCGCGCAGGGCGTCGGCCAGGGCGGTGTCGGAAAGATCCGGCGTGCCCTGCAGCTGCCACAAAAAGAGCGGCAGACGCTCGCCGCGCGGCCAGCGCAGCGGCTGGGTGCGTTCCAGGATCATCTGGAGGTGCGCCAGGCTGGTCACGGCTGAGGCTCCAGCTCGAGACCAAAGGGCATCACGCAGTAGCCCTCGTTCCAGGCGCTGTAACCCCAGATGTTGGGCTCCTTGAAGAACAGGCCGGGATGCACGACATAGCTCTCGCCCTGCTCGAGATGGTGCGGCCCCAACAGGTTACGCAGCCCACTCGTCAGAGTGATGCTAAAGCTGTTTTCACCTTCCTTGAGATACGCGCTCACGTCGGCGCAGTAGGGACGCCACAGCCAGGTCTTGACCGACTGGCCGTTGACGCACAACTTGGTGATCTGGGCGCGCTGCTCGCTGTAGCAAAACGCGCGTGCGGCAAGCTCGTTGGCTGCCAGATTCACCGTCTTGGTCAGGCGCACTTTACCGTTGAAGAAGGGCAAGCCCTGGATGGTCAGGTCGGTTATCTCGGCGCTCTCGGGCAGCGGCGCGAGTACCAGGTCGCCCGTGTAACGCCAGGCATTCAGCTTTAGGCGTTCAAAGTTGCCGGGTGTGGCTACGGCAAAGTTGCCCACCAGATAGCTGGCCTCGATCTCGCTGTCATAGGTCAGCTTGTTCTTTTCGGCCTCAAAGACCTGCGCACGCTTCAGGTTCTCGTAAACTTTGGCACTTTGTTCAAAGCGGGTCTCGAGCACGATCTCGTTGACGCCGGGCTGCAGCAAGCCACTGATGTTGAGCTTGCGGAAGGCACTATCGCGGTAAAAGCCCTCTTCGCGCTGTGAGATAGCCTTGTCGTTGATGCTCACACGCAGTTTCTCGGGCTGTTCCACCACCAGCCACAGGTCGCCGGGAGGGGTAAAGCCCTCAGCCACCTGCACCTGATAGCGCAGCTTGATCTCGACTGGACGGCCAAGGGCCAGAGCGCGCCCCTGCACCACGCTGACAGATTCGTGTTCAGCAATCAGCTCGCCATCGAACCAGATATCGCAGTAATCCAGAGTCAGCGAGTTCGGATCGAGCAGCTCGAGCTGCCACTTGCCGGCAAAGAGGTCGGCCGGCAGAGCTTGCAGCGGTTTGGCTTTTTCTGCCGATGGGGCAGCCGCTGCAGAGGTAAACACCGCCACGCACAACGACCCACGCCGCGGGAAGGTATGCTCGATCACCAGCTGGTCGCCTTCGGTGTGCCAGGTGATCGGTTCCAACGTGCCGTCTTCCAGCACGATGCGCACTGCGCTACCGCCCTGCATCCTAATGCGCGCGGCATAGTCGTGCTCGGTATCGGCATTGGCGAAAAAGTAGATTACTGCGGCGCCTTGATCATTGAAATCGCCGACGCAGCGCTTGGTATACGTGATCGGGGCGATCTCTACGCCGTCTGCCGTAGCGATCGACACTACCCGCAGCGAGGCCAGCGCGGCGTTCAGGTCGGTCAAATCCACCCGCTTGCCGTGCGCCGTCAGTGCCTTTAGTGCCTCCGAAGGTTCGGCATTCACCATGGTAGGCAACTGCTCCACCCAGATGATCTGACCGCCGCCATCGGCAAAGGCGCTCAGCAGTGCAACCGTGCTTGGTTCGAGGGTCTCGATGGGCGGCACCACCACCGTGCTATAGCTCTGCGTGCCCACAACTAGCTTGGCGCCCTCTACCAGGCCATGACGGCGCAGGATGCGCTCATCGCCATAGTGAAAGAGCACGTGTTCGGCTTCGAGGGCCTGGCCGACCGCCATAAAGCTCTGCGAGAGCTCTTTGAGGCCTGGGTTTTCCTCATTGTCGTAATGCAGCCAGGCGCTCTGCTGCGGATGAAGCATCAGCACGTCATAGCGCACGTCGCCTTTAGCTAGGAGCATGCCCAGGCGCGAGACCATGTCGGTAAAGTGGCGGAAATCGGGCCACCACGGCTCGTGGTAAAAGAACGAGGGCGGATAGTCGCGCTTGCGGATGCCGCGCAGCGAATAGCCCTGCAGGTGCTGGCAGAGGCTTGTTACACCGCGTACACACTGCCAGTCAAACATCCATTTTAGCTCTTCAAAGGTCACGTTCCAACCGGTGAGCGCAAAGGTTTCGCTGAGGATCTGGCGGCGCCCCAACTGGTGCGATACCGACGCAACCTGCAGGGGAGTGGTGATCGGATTGATGCTACGCCCCAGCCAGTCCATGCCAGGCATGTGGAAGAACTCGTAATGCGGCATCACCGCGGCATTTGAGGTGATCTGGCTATGAAGGGTCTCTTCCAGCACCATGTGCCCCGTCAACTGGGCTCCGTGCGCCTCACACCAGTCATAGATCTGCTGGGTAAAGTTCATCACAAAGAGCTCTTGCACCAGCCACCAGAAGCGATGGCGCGTACGCTGGTAGCCTTCAACCTCCAGGAACAATCCCGGCAGGGCTGGCACCAAGTCTTCATCAAAGGTTTTACGGTACTCGTCGATCATCATCAGCGACCAGGGGATGCCGTTGCGCGAAACCTGCGGCTCGTCGGTGAAAAAGCCCGGCATGGCACGCCCCATGTCATTCTGGAAGAGTTCATAGTAGGGCTGGTAGATCTCTTCCAAAAAAGCAGCCGTCACGGCACGGTCGAGGGTATCGACGTAAAAGGGGTTGACGTCGTAATAAAAGTGCAGAATACGCCCATCTCCGAGGGTAACGTTGGCGATGGTGCGGCCATCCTCACCCTCGGTGTTTTTCTCAACGACCTCA
>Ga0123333_10000389_pt1 | contig 49390 bp, 43 predicted proteins | sample BioC12SIPDNA_3_FD_89957 | JGI IMG/M metagenome (GOLD analysis project Ga0123333, IMG submission 89957) | Anaerobic biogas reactor microbial communites from Washington, USA - Biogas_R2_B C12 SIP DNA | ecosystem: Engineered > Bioreactor > Anaerobic > Unclassified | place: Washington, USA...
GTACTGACACGCACCGCGGCGCACGCACGCCTTCCACGAAGGCGTGCGTGCGCCGCGTCTCCCGCGTAGGTCTCGCTAGGCCGTCACGGCCTCTGAAGTGGTCGACTCTGTGGCCGTCACGGGCCCAGGAGACTGAGGCCGTAGATCAGACACGATACGCGCGATCTCGTCACCGCTGATGACCTCATTCTCCAGAAGCACATCCGCGATCTGGTTGAGAGCGTCCATATTGGCCTGAAGCAGCTCTCCTGCGCGCGCCTGGGCGTCCTCGACGATGCGGCGCGTCTCTCGATCGATCAGCTTGGCCGTTTCCTCGCTGACATCCTGACGGATGCCGCCTAGCTCGCCCAGGTAGCCCGAAGTTGCGGGGTTCGCATAGCGCACCGGGCCAAGCGCCTCGGTCATCCCGAACTCAGTGACCATGCGCCGGGCGATCTCACTAGCCCGCTCCAAATCATTAGCAGCACCGGTCGAGATGTCATCGAAAACGAGTCGCTCGGCCGTTCGCCCGCCCAACATCACGGCGAGGCGTTCCTCCAACTCGCGCTTGCTCAGCAAGTAGGTGTCCTCATCCGGCATCTGGAGCGTGTACCCAAGCGCGCCCTTGGCTGTTGGGACGATGCTTACCTTGTGGACCGGATCGGTGTCGGGCTGCAGATAGGCGACGAGGGCGTGTCCACCCTCGTGGTAGGCAACTCGACGTTTGATCTCCGGCTTGAGCTGCATCTTCCGCTGTAGCCCTGCCACGACCCGCTCAATGGCCAGGTCGAAGTCGAACATCGTGACGCCTTCGTGGTCGTTACGAACGGCCAGAAGCGCTGCCTCGTTCACGATGTTCGCGAGGTCCGCGCCAGAGAATCCAGCCGTGATCTGGGCGATGCGATCCAGCGCCACGTCATCGGCAAGCTTAACGCTGCGCGTATGGATTTCAAGGATCTCGCGCCGGCCACGTTCCGTTGGCAGCCCCACCTGGACCTGGCGGTCGAAGCGTCCGGGTCGCAGGAGCGCCTTGTCCAGCACTTCCGGACGGTTGGTCGCACCCATGATAACCACGCCCTGATTGGGCTCGAAGCCATCCATTTCGGAGAGGAGTTGGTTCAGCGTCTGCTCGCGCTCGTCATTGGTTGTTAGCGCTCCGACCGTCGCGCGCGACTGACCGATGGCGTCGATTTCGTCAATGAATATGATGCATGGCGCCTTGGTCTTGGCCTGTTCGAAGAGGTCGCGCACGCGGGCGGCGCCCACGCCCACGAACATCTCCACGAAGTCGGAGCCGCTGATCGAGAAGAAGGGAACGTCTGCCTCGCCTGCGGTTGCCTTGGCCAGCAGCGTCTTTCCTGTGCCGGGCGGCCCCACCAAGAGCACGCCTTTGGGCAGCTTGGCGCCCATCCGCGTAAAGCGTTGCGGGTCTTTCAGGAAGGCGATGATCTCCTTGAGCTCGAAGGCTGCCTCCTCCGCTCCGCCGACGTCGTCGAATTTGATGCCCGTCTTCTCGCCCTGGATCTCCTTGGCGCGGCTCTTGCCGATCGACATCACGCCCGCCCCAGCCTGTCCCATCCGCCGGAGCCCGAAGTACCAGAGCAAGCCCAACGGCAGTAAGGCGATGACCCACCCTAGCAGGTTCGGGAGAAGCGCATTTGTCGGCGCTTCGCCAGAGAAGGTCACGCCTGCATCGACAAGCCGCTCGATCAGGTCTGGGTCGTCGACCCGTACGACGTTATTGACCCTTCCCTGGTCCCCTTCTGGCTCGGCACAGCATGTGTAGAGGATCCGATCTTGGGTGAGCTGCACCTCTTCGATCTCACCGGCGTCGAGTTGCTGCAGAAACTGGCTGTAGGGCACCTCGCTCCAGCGAATCACCAGCGGCTGGAACACCAGGCTCTGAAATAACCAGGCCACTACCAGGGCGATCACCAGGTAAATGACCGAGAATTGCATCTGTTTGCGTTGTCGCTTGTCCATACTCCCTCCGGATTGACGGCGGACGTCGTTTTATCGGCTTCTGTCTCGCGCCTCTAGTGACGTCTTCGGTCAGTGTACCAGGGCGTCATTAGGTCTACGTTAGCGGCGCAATAACGATGTATTAGAAAAGCCTCAGAGGCGTTTCGCTGTGCTCCTGAGGCTTTGGGTTGAACGGCTACAGATGGTCAGCCGGCAGCTTCGACTTTCATCAACTCTCGCAGGAGCGCCGTCGCAAAGGAACCCTTGGGCGCGAAGAAGCTCACACTCAGACAGCCAGGTGTCTCCATTTCGCACGAAACATCGCCGGGGTTGTAGCGCAACGGGCGGCGAACGCCCTCAGCCTTGACCGCGCGGAAGTCGTCCAGCGTGATTCCGGCGTCCGCCAGCACTTGAGCCTCGAGTGCCCCGGCGTCCTCGCGGGCCTGCATCAGCTTGTACCCGTAGATGGGGCCGGTGGGTGAAATCTGGAACGCCGTGGCCCGGGGACGTTCGACATCAGCGTCCTCGACAGTGAAGATCCCCCCTGTGTCCTCTTTTCGGGCAACGTCTCCGGCGATCACGGTGTCAAGAATGCCGCCACGTATACGTGCGGCCACCACCTGGTTGAAGAGCGCGGATTGGAGCGCGCTGATGAGGAACTGCTTCATGCCGTGGGATAGGTGGCGAATGTTCCTGGATGCCAGCCCGTCCTTGTCCCCGTGCAGCAAATAGTAGCCGATGATGTGGTTGTCTCCGTGGTTGCCAAATCGTTGCGAACCATAGGCATTGGGGACGCCCCGCGCAGACAACGCATCCACGATCGCGGCCGCGCGGTCCTGGGCGTCGGGTTCCACGTCACGAATGCGGATGGAGAAGCGATTTCCCCGCAGGTGGCCGGTGCGCAGCTTGTTGCGATGGCGTGTTACCCAGAGGACCCGGGCGTTCTGAAGGTGCAGGGCCTCGACTGCTGACGGCGATACGCCCTGGACCGAGAGCGTCTGGCGGGCGATAGCACGCGCATCTTTCAGCCCTGCACTGCTGATGGCGCGTGTGCTGATGCCCAGCTTATCGGCGATCTGCTTGATCAACTGGGGCGTTGACAAGTCCCACTTCTCCACCCGGAAGTAGACGTGCTCGCCTTCGCCCGACGGTTCGTAGGCAGGGACCTCGTCTACGATGAAGTCCTCGACAGCATCGCGGATGATCCCCCCCACGCCAGGGAGATGGTCCGTGAAGTAAGGGATACGCCAGTTCAGGCGCTGCTCCAGAGCATCCATAGCGCGTCCGAGCGTTTCCTAGTCGCTTAACAGATAGGCTACAATCAGGGCCGCGGTCGCTTCCAGCGAGTCCCTGTGCGTGCGCTCGTATGAGTGCGAAGCATCGACGCCGGGGCCGATCAGGGCTACGGCCAGGTCGGCGCCAGCGCGCCACGCCGCCTCACCGTCGGATCCGTAGTATGGGTAGATGTCGACGCGGTAGGGGATATCGTGCTCCTCGGCGAGACGCTCCAGGCTCCGCCGCATACCCAAGTGATAGGGTCCACCGGAGTCCTTGGCGCAAATGCCCACGGTGAACTCATCAGAGTTCTGCTCCTCGCTCGCCGCTGCCATGTCCACGGTCAGCAGCGCCTCGGTATCCGCGGGGATTCCGCTCGCGCCACCGTGTCCCACTTCTTCATAGTTCGAGATGAGCGCGTCGGTCCGATACCGCGGACGGAGTCCGGCCTGATGGAGGGCCAAGAAAGCTCCATAGATGGCTGCTACGCCCGCCTTGTCGTCCAGGTAGCGCGATCGCACGAACCCATTTGTGATTTCTACGCGGGGATCGATGTAGACGAAATCACCTACCTGAATGCCGAATGCCTCCGTCTCGTCCTTGCTTGTGGTCCGGATGTCGAGGCGCACTTCATAGTTTTCAGGTTCGCGTTTCAACTCGCGGGCCTCGGAGCCGTAGATGTGGACGGATGCCTTGGTCGGCAACAGGCTACCACGAATGGGTTGTCCGGTGCGGGTCATTATCGTACAACCCTCGCCCTCCACCGAATGCCAGTCGAAGCTCCCAATGGGCGTCAACATGAGCCGCCCGTTGGGCTTGATCCGGCGCACCATCGCCCCGAGAGTGTCCACATGTGCAGTCAAAGCCCGTGGGTGGCTGTCATTCCCGGGCCAGGTCAAGACCAGCCCCCCTTTCCGCGTATATGAAGTTACCAGCGGCAGTTGAGCGGTGGCCCGCTCGACGTGGTCGGTGGCGTTCCTTGTGTCGCCGGTAGGGCTTGGTGTGTTGAGAAGCTCGACCAGGAATTCTATAGTCTCATCCATAGGGATGCTGGGAAGTACCATGCTCGCCCTCCTCTGAGCGCTCATTGTGCGGCTGGGGCTGTTCTTGCCCTTAGCCGTGAGTATAACGGTGTAAGGTCCCTCTGCAAGTCTGTTGCTATGTGAGTGATTGCGCGTCGGATGCTGCAATGCTATTATACGCCGCGAGATGGAAGAGCTGACACTGATTCCTGCCAACGAGATACCCTACCGGCGTTTGTCCCGTGTGTTGAATCACGCCTATGCCGACTACTATGTGACTGTCTGGCTCGACCCTTTTCAGTTCGAGCAGATGTGTGAGGACATTGATGTGGATATGGACCGGTCGGTGGTCGCCACCGTGCGCGGCGCGCCTGTTGGCCTGGCGTTGTTGTCTCGACGGGAGTCGGAAGGTTGGATCAGCGGAGTAGGTGTGCTGCCGGCGTGGAGACGGCAAGGTATCGCGCGCGCGATGCTGCGGCACCTCCTCGACACTGCGCACCTGGCAGGTCTGACGCGTCTGCGGCTGGAAGTCCTGGAGCAGAACGTAGGGGCGATTGCTCTGTATAAGGAGATGGGTTTCACGTGTCGGCGTGATCTGCTGAGCTTGACAGCCGCGCCTACCAGAACATCCACGGCGGTGCAGACTAAGGGTGTTGCCTTCGTACAGCCGGCACAGGTCCTACGCTTCTTCTCAGCGTACCACGACGTCGAGTCTTCCTGGCAACGCGACTTGCCGTCTATCAGTCGGCGCGCGCAGCGCATCCACGGGCTTGCTCTGAGCGTTGACGAGGACATCATCGCCTATCTGCTCTACCAGCCGCAACAGGATCTTTGCATGCTTCTCGATCTGGCGGTCGATCCCAAGCACCCTAACCGCGCTGACCTTGCATACCAGTTGCTGGTGACCTTGCAGAGGACGTACCCGAATTTGGGAGCGCACGTCATCAATGTGCCGGCCCAAGACCCTCTGCTGCCTGCGTATTTCGAGGCCGGCTATGAAACACAACTGCGTCAGCACGAAATGGAGCGACGCACTCCTTTGATCTCCTAGGCGGGCTACCGATGAGTACCCCTGTCCAGGCCGTACCCTCCGGGTCCCAGCCAGAGCCGCTGCCAGCGTATTGCGGTAGCTGCGGGCGGTTTGTGGGTCCCTATGCGCGATGCCCTTACTGCGGCGCGCGGATTTCTGGACGCCTCGCGCTGCGAACCGTCAAGATCCTCGTTGTTTTGCTGGCGACAGTGGGATTGCTCGTCCTCTGGTGTCTGGCGCGCCGTTCAGAGATCCCAACGCTGTCGGCGGGCCAGGCTACCAGCACGATGAACCTGGCCTACGTACGCTTACAGGGGCGGATTGCGCGCGGACTCAGCTATGATCCGGAGAGCGGATACCTTGGGTTCTGGCTTGCCGATGAGACCGGTGAGGTCCACATTAACTGCTACCGCGATGTTACGGCGCGGCTGCTCGCCAGCGAAACGCTGCCTGCCATCGGCGACAACGTCACTGTGGCGGGAACGTTGCGCGTGCGCGAGGACTATCTGGCTTTGACGGTCAACGTCCCTGGGCATCTGACCGTGCAACGCCCCGAACCGGTCCTGATGAAGGTCGGCGCTATCACGCTGCTCGACGAGGGGCGGCGGGTACGGGTGATGGGTGAGGTTCAGACGATAACCAATCCCTACCAGGGGCTTACCCTGATTGCCATAGGTGACCAGAGCGGGATGATCACGGTCGCTGTTGACGAAACAGTCGCGGCGCTGACCGGTGCTCTGCCTGAGATTCGTGAGGGTCAGGGCATTGACGTGGCTGGCACGGTCAGTCTCTATCGCGGGACTCCGCAGCTCACCCTTGCCGATGTACGCGACATGATCCTTGTCGCGGCGCAACCGGAGCCAACAGTCTCGGCCCTGTTGCCGCTCAACCAGCTCGGCCCACAGGATCAGGGACGGCAGGTCCGTGTGCGTGGGGATGTCGTAGCGCTAGAAGGTCTATCTGGCGGTGTGAAGGCTACCCTCGATGACGGATCGGCCCAGGTTGCGCTGTTGCTCTGGGATCGTGTACACCAGGCGCTAAGCGACCCTCGGGGGTTGGATGTCGGCGCCGAAGTGGAGGTCGACGGTGAGGTGGATATATATAACGACGTCCTCGAGATCGTGCCCCGCTCGGAAGAGGATGTGACGATCATACGCGCAGCGCCGCCGTTGCTATGGGTGGACGTAGGCGCTCTGGGGCTCGCGGACGTGGGCCGGATCGTTCGGGTGCGCGGCGTTCTGGGCGCGCCTGAGGGGTTCTCCGCGGGCGTGAAGGCGCCCCTGCGCGACGGCACAGGTACGATCGAGGTCGTGTTCTGGTCCAACCTGTTCTCGACACTTGAACCGGCTCCTGAAGCAGGTCAGCAAGTGGAGATCGTGGGTCTGCTCGACGTGTACCGGGAGCGGCTTCAGTTGGTGCCGCGCTCTGCTTTCGACTGGCGCGTCAGGATTCCAGATGACTGAGGGCTTGATCTGGGCGGCGCTGGGTTCGGCGGTGGGCTCCGTGTTAGCGGTCATTCCTGCGTTGCACATCTACAACGTGGCGGGCGTGCTCCTGCTGCTCGTCACGATGGGGAAACTCCCAATGACCCCTGAGGTCATGGCCTTTCTGTTTCTTGGCCTGATCGCCGGCTACGCAATGGGCAACACGCTGCCGAGCGTTTTCTTCGCCGCGCCGGACGAGAGCATGGTCTTCGTGGTACTCCCCGGGCAGAAGTATCTGCTACAACGGCGCGGGTACGAGGCCGTCGTCCTGACGGGTCTGGGTGGTGTCGGTGGAATGCTGGTCTTGGCGCTGCTCGCGCCGGTGGCCTCACGGTTGCTGCCGGCGTTGCGCGAGATCCTGCAGCCGCACATGGCCTGGATCCTGTGGACCATCATTGCATACGTACTGCTCTCAGAATGGCCAAAGGGGACCGGCAGAGCGCCCGCGGGACTCCGCCGGTGTTGGGATGGCTGGCGATCACTGATCGCTGGCCTGACCACGTTTCTGCTGTCCGGTCTGTTGGGGTTCGTGTTGATCTATCGGTCGCCGGTATCGCTGTCGGTTGCCTATCAGAACCTGTTGCCGGCCTTTGTCGGGCTGTTTGCCCTGCCGTGGGTGATCACGAATCTGTTGAGCCGCGTGGAGTTACCTCCACAGCACGTCGCCTGCGACCTCGATGTGTCATGGCCAGCGTTGATGCAGGGCATCGCGACAGGCGCCGTGGGCGGTCTCTTCGCCGCATTCCTGCCTATAGTTACCGGCGGGATTGGTGGGTTCTTGGCTGGCCACGCGACCGCACAACGAGATGAACGTGTCTTTCTCGTTGCTCAGGGATCTGCCAAGGTCGTCTACTATGTAGGTGGATTCCTGCTTTTCTTTGTGCCTGGGCTTCACCTTACGCGTGGCGGGATGGCCTGGATGGTGAGCACTCGCTATACCGTCTACACGCCCGGCGACTACTATGCTGCCACGGGTTGTGCCCTGCTGGCCACGGTCATCGGATTCCTGCTGTCGCTGGCCCTATCTCGAGGGCTGATCGCACTACTTGGTCGGGTCAGTTATCGTGTCGTCAGTTGGGCGACGCTGGGGTTGTTGCTGACCGTCGTCGTGGCTGTGACCGGCCTCGCCGGGCTGGTCGTCTGTGCGGTGGCTACTGGCATTGGCTTGATCCCCGTGCTGTGGGGCTCGCGCCGTATGAACGCGATGGGGGTCCTGCTGCTGCCGGTGGCGCTGAACATGGCAGGACTGGGGGACCGCGTCGCGGCCCTGCTGGGTCTGTTGGGGTGAGGCGGCAGGCTTCGATGGGTTCGCCGGGTTGCCATTTGGGATGTTCGTGCTAGAAAGGGGCGATGCGCCTGCGGAGGCGATGCGCCTTCCAAGGCGGTGCGCCCATAGGGACGATGCGTTCGCCGTGACAGAGGCGGGCCGCGATCGATTGAGAACTGGCGACTTTATCCATGCCCGACCCAACTCGTGATTTCCTTACGCTGCTCCTGGACCGGTACTGGTTCGCGCCTCCGGTGGCGCTGTGGCGCGCGATCGAGCTGCGCACCCTCGCCGGGGAGGCCTTTCCGCGCCCCATTCTGGATCTTGGCTGTGGCGACGGCCTTGTTGCGGAGGTGCTCTTCCAGGATACTCCTCCGGTGGAATCCGGATTCGATCCCTGGTATGAGCAGGTGCGTAAGGCGCCTCGAACGTGGGCCTACCGCAATGTACAGCAGGCCTTGGGCGACGCGATGCCCTATCGCGCTGCTATGTTTGGCACTGTCTTGAGCAATTCGGTCTTGGAGCATATCCCCGACATTGAGCCGGTTCTGCAGGAAGCTGCGCGCGTATTGCGACCTGGGGGGCGGTTGATTCTCACCGTTCCTAGCGACGCTTTCCGCCGGCTGCTCGCCGGGTATCGGGACCGGGCAGTTGCCGGTGATGGGGAGGGAGCGGAGGCTTACGCCGACGGTGTGGACGCCTGGTTGGCCCATCACCGGTACCTGGCGCCAGACGCGTGGCGACTCATACTGGAGCGCGTTGGGTTGCGGCTGAGCCGGACGATTTACTATGTAGCGCCGGAGGCTGCTGAGCTGTGGGATAGGGCAAATCACACCTATGGGGTGCGAGCCGATGCTATGCCCTTCTATCGCTGGTTGGCCTCGCCCCGGCTTAGGCGCCTGGGGTATCAATCGTTGCTCCGGCGTTGGGTCGTTCGGACCCTCAGCCGCCGTTGGCGATCGCTGTATGACAGGGATGTTGCACCGGGCGAAGTAGGCGCCGGGTTGCTCGTGGTTGGGGAGAAGGGTGTTTAGGTGGTCGAGTCAACGATCAGCCGCTCGGATGATGTCGTGGTTTGGGACGCATGGAATCGCTTTGTTGCCGGCCATGCATCGGGGAGCTTGCTCCAGACCACGCAGTGGGGAACGCTCAAGTCCGGGTTCGGCTGGGACTGGGAACTGGTCACAGTCGGTGACCCCGCCGCTCCCAGTTCGGGCGCTGTCGTGCTCTTCCGCCGTCTCCCCTTGGGGCTGGGGACGATCGCCTACGTGCCCCGCGGCCCGCTGGTCGATTGGTCCGACGCCGATCAGGTCGGAGCATTGTTCCAGGCGATCCACTCCGCAGCTCGCAGACGTCGGGCCTGGGCGTGCTGGCTCGAGCCCGAGGCTCTTGAGGGCACGGGGGCCGAGCGCCCTCTGAAGGAGGCTGGCTACAGACCGGCGGAGCGGACCGTACAGCCGCGCCGCACCATCTGGGTCGATCTGGCGCTGGATGAAGAAGCGATCCTCATGGCGATGAAGTCCAAGACGCGTTACAATATCCGGCTGGCTGCGCGCAAAGACATCGTTGTGCGCCAGGGCGCGGTCGGTGATATTGAGGTCTTCTACGGTCTGATGGAAGAGACCGGCGAGCGCGATGCCTTTGGGATTCATACGGCCGCTTACTACCGCAATGCCTTTGAGCTCTTTGCACCCTATGGCCAGGTCGCGCTGTTTGTGGCGGAATACGCGGATGAGCCGGTGGCTGCGCTGTTGGCCTTTGCTGTGGGGAGCCGGGCGTACTACATAGCCGGTGCATCCTCAAATCGTCACCGCGAACGGATGCCGGCCTATGCAGCCCAGTGGGCGGCTATTTGCTGGGCCAAGGCACGTGGATGCACCGTCTACGATCTGTGGGGGATTCCGGACGCCAATGAGGAGACGCTGGAGGCTGAGTTTGCGGAGCGCAGCGATGGCTTGTGGGGCGTCTATCGCTTCAAGCGCGGGTTCGGGGGCCGGATCGTGCGCTATGTAGGGCTTTGGGAGCGCTCGTTTCATCCGCTGTATAGGCTAGCGGCGCGTTTCGCTCAGACGCTGGGGTAGCTTGGGGAAAGGATCACGCGCAGGCATCCGTGCGGATACGATTCGTGCGGAGAGACTCTCGGGCTGCGCTCGGATGAAAAGCCTATGGATCTTCTGCTCAAGGCACTGATCGGCGCCATCGTCGTCGTTGTGATCCAGCTTGCGGCGCGGTCGCGCCGGTTCTATCTAGCAGGCCTCGTGCCGCTCTTCCCGACCTTCACGCTGATATCACATTTCATCGTAGGCTCTCAGCGACCGCCAGCCGAGTTGAAAGCAACGATCCGCTTTGGCATCGTGTCGCTGATCCCCTATTGTGCCTATTTGGGCACGCTCTATGTGCTCGTGGATCGCATGCGCTTGGTAGCCGCCCTTGCGGTGGCAACCTTGGCCTGGTTCATCGCCGCGGCGATCTTGGTCCGCATCTGGGCAGGTTGACAGAGGAGTCTTATGCCTTTCACATTCAAGCGACTGGCACTGGCTGAGGTGATCCTGGTCACTCCGCGTGCTCATAGTGATGCGCGGGGCTTTTTCCGGGAGCTCTACAAGCGCTCTGAGTTCTCGGAGGGCGGGATTCCTGACGTGTTCGTGCAGACCAACCACTCGAGATCGACCCTGGGGGTGCTGCGAGGGTTACACTACCAAAACCCTCCCCAGGCTCAGGGAAAGTTGATCTCGGTGGTTCGCGGCGCGGTGTTCGATGTGGCGGTGGACATCCGTAAAGGATCGCCAACATACGGGAAGTGGGTTGGCGAGGTGCTCTCGGACGAGAATCACCGGCTTCTCTACGTCCCGGAGGGGTTCGCACACGGCTTCTGTGTTCTCAGTGAGGTTGTGGATCTTTGTTACCAGGTCACCGCCGAGTTTGCTCCGGATCTGGACCGAGGCATCCTGTGGAACGATCCACAGATTGGGGTTGCGTGGCCGGTGGCTGACCCGCAGCTTTCGGCAAAGGATGCCGCGCAGCCGTTGTTAGCGGAGGCCGATAATGCGTTTGTCTATCCGGGCCGCTAGCGATGATTCGTCGGTGTGGATGCCTATTCAGGCATCAGGGCCAGTAGCTCACCTTCCACTCTTCGAGCATATCGGCTGTAGAACGCGCCAGGCGCCATCCTCCCTCCGTTCGGACAGCATCCCACTCGACGTCCCATAGCCTACCGACGATCACGCCACCTTCATTATCCCAGGCTGTGACCATGGCTGCGACCCGGGCTTGGTTCTCACTGCTTGTGCCGGAGATCGTGTGGACTCCGCCGACGCTGACGCGCGCCGTCGTCGCATAGCCGGTTGCCCAAGCCTCAAAGGGCGGGCGGCTGTCTGCGAGCAGCAGGCCGTGTGCGCCGGGCAGGTCGCGATCCTGGAGCGCCAGATAGAATGAGATCACGACATACTCAGGGCCGTGGGTTGGATACGCTTGAGGGCGGTCTGCGAAATACCAGCCGTAGCGATCTGATGTCCAGCCATAGGTGCCGTTCCTCCATGTGTGCACGACAAACCACGCCAGGCTTGGCGCTCCGCCCACACGGTAGCCCTCCCAGATCTCCTCTTCCAGGTCGCCATCCACATCGGCAAACTTCACCCCGGCGTCGCCAGAGAAGAAGCCCAGTCGCCGGTAGGCGGTGCCCTCCCAGGCAAAGAGGTGCAGCAACGTCTCGTTGTTCGCGGCGTGCCCGAGGATCGCTATCTCGGGGATGCCATCGGCATTGACGTCGCGCACGGTCAGGTCGCACGTTGTATATTGCCCAAAACCAACATCAGCTACACCGGGCTTGGGCGGAGCCGGCTGGAGGACGTGGGTCACTTCGCCATCGAGCACAAACGCGTCGATCCGGGGTTGCGGCGCCTCGCGATGCACCAGTGCCAACCACTCGGGCTGACCGTCCGCGTCGGTGTCTTCGTACCTCAGGCAGATGAGACGCGCCTCGCCAGCCTGTGCACTGACACTGCTTAAGCCGGCTTCGGCGGTTGCCAGGAGTGTTGCCGGATCGGGCGTGGGAACGACGGTGGGAGTAGGGGTTGGGGTCGGCGTTGGCGTCACTGTGGGTGTAGGCGTTTCGGGGATGGCCGTGGGGGTCGCAGGTGGCGCCGTCGGCGTCACTACCCGCGGGGATGGCGTCTGAAGGGTGCATCCTGCGGTGACCAGGAACACCAGAAAGACCGCGGCGCAGCCCACACGCTGCGAATACCTAAAGTGCGTATCCGACTGTCTCATACTCAGGGCCTTTTCCTCCAGACAAGCTGTGGCGACCGGGCGCTGCAGGGTTGCGACCCCGTGAGGGGCCCAGTAGCCAAAAAACAGGGGCACAGAGCTGACGGCTCCGTGCCCCCCTGATCGACTAGGAAACGTGCAGATCTATCTAGGATGTACTGCGGGCGCGACGCGCAAAGATGATGATCGCCACCAAGACTGCCGCGGCGCCTACCAGCAGCCATTCACCAAGGCCTGTCTGGGTAAGCTGCTGTGAGCTGGATGCCGTCCCCGATGTCCTGGCCGTTGGCGTGACCTGGGGAACCGGGGTTGGGGTCGCCGTCCGGCGCGGCGCGGTCGTAGCTGTGGCCTCAGCGGCCTCCTCGCCCTCACCGCGCTCACCGACTTCCGCACCCTCTCCGCCCTCACCGACCTCAACGGTTTCGCCGGCTCTGCCGGCTTCACTCGCCTCCTGACCCGTCGAGGTCGATTCCTCGCCCCCTTCGGGTGTCGGGGTTCGCGTGGGGCCGAGCAGCGGGGTTGGTGTGGGCTCGGGCGTATCCGTTGCGGCCGGGGTCTCGGTTGCAGCGGACTCAGGCGTTGGCGTATCCTCGACCACCACCTCCAGCATCGCGGTAGGCGTCGGCGCTTCTTCTGTGGGCTGTGCCTCCTGCGGTCGGTTCAGAACCAGGGCCCATACCCCAAATGCGATAAGTGCACATACAAGGAGTCCGCCCAGCGCGGCAACGGCGATGATAAAAACCCGGTTCTGGTCGCCACCTTCCGGCTCATTGGGCGCTTCCTCTTCGGTGTAGATATCGTCGCCACCAAAGGCCTCAAATACGTCGTCTGACATAGTCGGATCCTCCTTGCCCGTACATGCCGGCCTGTCGCCGTGAGGCTACGCTCCCCGCAGAATCATCTGGCATCACAGGCTTATTGTAAACAGAAGACTTAAAAGATGCAAGCAGTGTCTCGGCTCAACCGGACTTGTCAACTATGTCTGGGTGTCTTTGAGCGTCAGTGATCCCGGCGCATCCTCATCGGGGTCAGACGCCGGATTCAGCGGTCGCTCTGCTGGTTGCAGATCCTCAGTCAGAAAACGTCTGATGGCGTGGAGGGCCGCCTTCAAGATGGTCTCACCCAGAGGTACCATCTTGATGTCTATGAAAAAGCTTTCCTCAGGGATCTCCTCGTCCAGCTTCTCCATTTCCTCGCGGAAGATCTGGATCAGCTCGTCTTCATGATCGTTGAGGAACGATGCCAAGTCCTGACGGGCTACTTTGAAGGCGCTTTCACGCAGCATCTTGCGGATGGGCATTGTCGACTCTCAGTTTGGATGGAAAGGGCCTCAGATCGGCTGACCTCATAGCAGACGCTCCAGGTTCACAAAGGGCACCGGGACCTGGTCGACATCTCCCAGCGCGACAAGGGCGCCGGGTAGGCGAGCGCCGGTCTCTAGCTGGACCAGACCGTTAGGTATCCGCGATACCACACCAGACTCACCCCGATGCTCACCTCTCAGGACACGAACTCGCTGACCGACGGCCAAAGGCTGGTCTGGATTGACCGGCCGGGCAGCTTGGGTGGGCATTGGAATCACGATGTAAGGTCGTTGGGGCGTCCAACGCCCTCCCACAACACCGCTGACGGCGGCCTCTCGTCCATCCAGCGAGCGCAGCAGATCGAAGATCGCCTGGGACATCGGAGTAGATCCCACACCTTCGGTGGCGACAACAGGGAAGTTCACGTCCTTCAGCGCTGTCATCACGGGTGGTGGAACGCTCCCAACGATGATCCCGCGCACCTGCATCTCCTCGGCCAGCCTGATGCTATCCTCGTCAAGCGTGGAGCCGCCAACCAGGATCGCGCCCTGCGCGGATGCGTTGATGTGGCCGCTGCGGATCGGATGCCGGGGCTCTCGGACGGCCATACGAAGAATGCCGTAGGCCTCTTGACCGTTGCCCCACAAGGCCTGGATGTGCGCGCCAACGGCTTCAATCACCACACCTTCATCCATACGTGCCTCGATGACATAGCCCGGGATGAGGGCATTCAGACGCACAAGCCGCGGTTCTGCCTCAAGTAGGAGCCTCCCTCGCCCAACGCCGACAATGGTGCCGCTCAACGGAGCGCGGCTGACGCGTCCGCTAAGTCCACCCCGCGCCGCCAGGATGTCCCCTTCGGCTACGGAGTCACCCCGTTTCACCTTCAAGCGTGAGGCAACACTTTTGGCGGCCAGATCAAGATCACGCGCTACCTCAACGATGCGAAAGTCGGGGGGTTCCACCGCCTGCGCGATAACCTGGCTTGGCTCGACAGAGTCTCCCGCACGCACGAGCAACTCACCGCTACGGCCCAGCAGCCTCGGGATCCGAATGGTGGTGAGGGGGTTCGCGATACTGTAGGGGACGAACATGCTAGCCTCCCACGTCCCAAGTCCAGCGATTGAGCGCACGCCGCCGCTGATCCCGGTCTGCCGGCAACGCAATGGGCCGGCCTCGCGCATCGACGACGAGCCCCACGAGCCCTCCCAGTACCTCAACTCTTCCGCCTTGGCCGGGACCCAATCCGACGTCAAATCTGCGGTTTGGCGCGATCTCCAGTGTCGCGCGCTGCCCAGTCAGGAGAGGCCATACCTCGATCTCGCCGTAGCGGGCCTCGACGTCCAACTCGCCACCGTTGTCATAGATGATGTGCATCCGCAGCACGGTCTCGCCCGGACGTCCCTGCCCCACAGGAGATATGACCGTGCCCAATGATGCCAGTGTGCCGGCATCGAGTGCGGAGGCAGCAGCCACCGGCTTGATACCGGCGACCGCGCCGAGCGCCGGAGCGGCCCGGTTGATGTCCAGTAGCACAGTGGAGATACCCGCCGGCTGAAGGCCGTCCAGAACCGCGAGCAGGGCCTGACCCGGCCGTGGAGCCTGCACAACACCCCCTCCAGAGATCAGGATTGGGTCGATTAGGGGCATGGTCCCATTCTGGGCTGCGCCGGTGACGCTGGCTTCCCAGGTCGGTCGGGCGATCTCAAAGGCGGACCTGAGCATTTCACGAGCCAGCGCCAGCCGCACTCTAAGCTCCAGCGGCGTCTGAGGCACTGTGAAGGGCTGCAGCTCGGTGTTATAGAGCATAGCCAGCAGATCGTCTTCGCCCAGCTCGTCGGGGATCCACCTTAACAGCCGTGACGTGCCATGCTCGGCGATCCAGTCTGTGATGCCATTGCTAATGCCGTGCCCGTAGACGGTCAGATAGGGGTGGCCCTTGAACGTAGCTGCCATCGTTGTTGTTGAGGCTCCGATATCCACGCCGAGAACCCCGCGATCCCTATTGCCTTCACGGTGCCACAGGAAGTCCACGACGCGCGCAAACGCTGTGGCCGCCGGAAGAAATGGCACGCGACTCCAGGAGCTCAGCGTCTCGATGCCGGGGGCTGTACGCAGGCGCTTGTCGATGTAGAACCGTTCCAGGGCGCTCTGGGCAGGCCCCAAGTGTTCGGTATCTGCGGAAGGGCGCACGTTATCCGCAATTACCACCCGTGTAATGTCACCCAACAGCTTCGTGATCTGCGGACGTAGTTCAGCGTTCCCTGCATAGAGCACCGCCGGGCGTTGCTCCTGCTCCAACATCGACGCAGCCAACGCCACCGATTCGGCTAACTCCATCACGGGGCGCCGTGCCCCGCCGTCCACCCCGCCAACCAGCAGAACAACGTCGGGCATGACGTCGCGCACCGTGCGCGCCCACGTCTCCTGGGGGGACTTTAGGTTTCCCTCGCGCGACAGTGTGGCCTCGACTGCGGCATAGGTGCTGGCGACGGCGCGCCGCCCGCTTTCCAGGCTCATTTCGCGCACCAGACCGCCCAGAACAACCCGCAGGGGGCCAGCTGCGCTCAAGATCACCACAAAAGCGTCAACCCCCTCGAGTCCGCGGCGGGGAACGACAATCCGCCCACGGGCATAGATGGTGCGCTGGGTGACTTCTTCTAGCTCCTGAACAGCTTTGACGATGCCAACGCTGAGGTCGTTCCACGGAGCTCTGCCGGTAGTCTGGGCTTCGGCCTGCGCGATAAAGCGATAGCTGTCCGCGACCCGCTCGATGAGCAGCAGTTTGGTCAAGACGGCCCCGCAGTCGGCGACCAGGATCGATTCGATGTTCGGTGCCTCGGCCATAGTCTACATCCCGCCCAGCGACACGAGCTGCCTGAGTAATTCGGCGATTCGCCACAGGCGCATGACCAACGCGGTCAACGCCGAAGTGATTGCTCCCGAGAAGGCTGTCCCCAGAGCAACGATCAGGAAGAACTGCCCTAGCCGCCCGGACCACCGCGCCAAGGGGCTACGTTCACCTTCAGTGCTGCCAGCCTCGGTGGGGCGTGGCGCGAAATAGAGCAGTGTGAAGACTGTCCCCAAGAGGACGATCACGCCCTGCAGCAACGTCAGCAGATCGCTCTCAGGTTTCAGGGCGTCGCCCGTGGCCAGGACCTGGGGGATCAGCGTGCCTGTCACAGCGCCCGAAATCGCCACGGCCGCACCGACCCCGACCAGATAGCCTAGTGGGATGTTGCCGAGAACGGCAATACGACCCAGCAGCCTTGTGGGAGGAAACCCTTTGAGCAGCAGTAGGCCTCCCAAGGCCAGAGGGATGGCCAGCACGAGGCCCAACTCCAGGCTTTCCGCGGCCAGGGCCGGCGTTATCCATTCCTCCAATACCAATCGTACGGCTACCCCGGTTGCATAGCCAACCGCACAGCCCACAAGCAAGGCCAGTGCCCAGCGGTAGAGCACATTGTCGCCCAGCACATAGCTGAAGATCACCAAGGTGATTACGGCCCCGATGATCAGTCCGAGGATGTCCGCCATAGGCTCAGCGCGTTCCTTTCTTCCCCGCGGCCAGGTTGTAGAGCATACCAAAGGCCAGGAGCGCGGCAGCCGCCCAGTGGGCCAACATGAGAATATCGAGCACCTGCCGATAGGCGCCTGGCGTGGCCGCACCGCTGACGTCGCGATAGGCCAGCGCCTCTGGATACCCCATCACCCATCCCTGCACTGCCTCCGCCTGAAGATACGGCACGACCAGTCGCCCTGTCGCGGCGCTGACGCCAACGCTAAGCGGTAGAGGCGACAAACCGTCGCGATCTGCAGCTGCATTTTGCTCGATCCACCAGCGCAAATGCTCGGGTTGAGCGGCAAGCACCAGGAGGTGACGGGCCGATTGCGTATCAGGACGCGTCAGATAGGCTGCGATGCCGTTGGCGTTGCCGGCCACGTAGCCCCCGGTGGCAGCCAGCGCCGATGATGTGGTCGTCGTCAGCCCGGGCACACGAGCCGACAGCGTCGCTCCCAAGGTTCCGCCTTCAGGCAGGGAGCTCACAAACACTACCTCCGCCTCACGCGCAGCCAGATGCTCAAGGATTGGCAGTGCAACCTGAGACATTTCCTCCGCGTACGCAGGGGGGTATTCCACCGCGACGATCACCCGGTCTCCGGTCTGGAGCTGATCGATCGTGCTGACCAGCGCGCTTACTCCCGGCGCGATCTGGATCGGATCGATCTGCGAAAGTTGGAAGCCTTCCGGCAGTACCCAGAATGCAGCAAATACGCCCACAATAATAACGACCGCAACGACCAGACGCGCGAGCCACGTAGCCTGACGGCTGTAGGGGCGCATCTGTGCGACAGGACGTGCTGCGCTGCGTGGTTGCTCCAGCAGTTTCTGCCACAGCTGCGCCTGCGCCACGACAGCTTCTGGCACTGCGATATCCAGGGTAGGCTCAAGCTCGAGAGGCACGTCCACGATTGTGAGCGGGGTCAACACACCGGCGATACCCTCAAGGGGACCGGCAGGCTCCGCCGGCGTGGGCAATGGGCCACGCTCGTGGCGTGCTCTGCCCTCGACGGGTGCCTCGGGGCGCAGCGCCTGGACCCAGTCGGGAATATCGGCGGGCGCCAGGTCGGCGAGGCCCGCAGCGAGCGGCGCCCCCTCGGCGGCATGGCCTACCTCGGGAGGGGCCAATTCCTGCAGCCATGCAGGCAGGTTCGCGCGAGCCAGCATCTCTTCCTCAGAGGGGGCGACATCGCGATCCGGCTCCGCCGGTGCCGTCAGATCGAGGTCCTGGAGCCAGCTTGGGAGCGGCTCGTGGCTCTCCTCAGGGGATGGCTGCAACGTCTCCTCGTCGGGCTGGGGGCTTTCTTCGTCGAGAAAGACCGGCGTGCCCGAAGTGGCTTGAGGCGCTTCGGGCGCCCCAGGGATCTCCCGGAGCCAGGTGGGGCTGTCGGGAGCCAAGCGCACCTCGTCGCCGCCCGCTGGGGCGGCTTCGACAAAGACGCTGGGTTTCTCACCTTCCGCGGGGGCTACGTCCAGATCTGCAAGCCAGTCGGGCAGCTCCCCGGGGGGCTCAGACGGCGGCAGGTCAGAGTCCGCTTCGGCTGTGACCTCGAGCTCCGGGGAGAACACATCGGTGTCATCTCCTGTGAGTCGCTCGGGCTGGCTCGCTTCTTCACCCTCCTCGAGGGCGAGGTTAGTCAGCCAATCCGGGAGCTCCACTGGCTCTTTGGCTTCCGCACGCTCCGGCTCGGAGGTGTCTTCTGTGCTCGGCTCAACGCCGGCCCCTTCCTCAAGGGCCAGGCCGCGGGCTTCGGCCAGCCAGTCTGGTAGCTCCGACTCAGAGAAGATCAGCGCCTGGTCTGTTGGTGGGGGAGCTGGTTCCATCACCTGTCGCTTGGTGCTCTGGCTGGCCGGCCGCAGCTCGGCGTGCTCGTCCTCGCCCGGCTGTGATTCCTGGGACTGAGGCGTGACGTCAAGCGCGGATAGCCAGTCCGGCACGGCGGCTGCAGGCTCTGCTGCGGACACGCCCTCTTCGGCGCTGGATCGCAGCCAATCGGGTAGACTGCCTGCCAGCTCCTGGTCGCTCTCTTCCGTTGCGACTTCGTCGGATGAGGTCGTGAGCCAGTCGGGCAGTGCTGCGATGTCGACCTCCTCGCTACCCTCGCCGCCCAGGGAGGTCAGCCAGTCGGGTAGGTCCGCGGAGCTCGGCGCTTCCGGCGCCCCGGTGCCGGCCAGCCAGTCGGGTAGGCTGTCAGACTCGAGGGACAGACCTGGCCCGGTCTCTTCAGCAGGTTCGTCGGATTCGGAATCACCGAACTCGGGATTATCGTCGAGGAGACCTCTCAACCATTCGGGATACTGCTGCGTTTCGGGCTCCGTCTCGTCAGCAAGCTCATCCGACACGCCGATTTCCTCGTCCTCCGGCAAGTCCTTAAGCCAGTCGGGCAGATCGTCGGTGAGTGCTGGCGTATCGTGGGCTGACGACGGTCGCACAGGTAGCGAAATGCCCTTGACGGCTGGCGCGCCCTTGCTCTCCTCGGGTGTGGGAGGGGCATGGGGAGGGATGACGTCATCAGGCTTGATCAGACGGGCGTTGCAGCGGTCGCAGAGGATGTTTCCTACAGGGTTGAGCGCCCCACAATTCGGGCAGCGTATCTTGGTCTGCGGCAGGGCATTTCCACACTGGGTGCAGGTGCGGCGGCTATCCTGGTTGATGGTGCCACAAGTTGGACAACGTATCATGGTGAGTTCTCGCTACACCTATCCGCCGCTTTGCGGGCGGTCGACGCCCAAGATAATGCGCAAGCCTGTTAGCAGGATGCCCAGAACAACGCCGAGGAGCAACCCCCGCATCCCGCCTGTGGCGAAGGCGTTGAGGAACCGCAGGACGATGCCTACCACAGGCGGATAGACCAGCGGTACGGCGCCGAGTAACGTCACCACAGCCACCGCCAGAAACACAACGCTGTTGAAATGCCAGCGCGTACGCAGCAGACGCATGCCCCCCACGATCAACGTCACAGCTGTCAGGGCCAGTAGCGCCGACTGACCCGGCACGAGCACCAACGTCATCAGGCTTTGGGCCGGCTGCGAATCGGCTCCGAAGAGCAAGATGATAAGCAATGTGCCCAGGGCTGACAGGACCAGAACTAGGCTGGCGATTCTGTGTTTGGCGTGCTTGGTAAACAGACGTCCGAGATGGACCCGCAGGAGGCTGCCGTAGGCTAACACGAGCGCGAAGGCTGCCAGCACTGTGGCCCAGCGAACCAGAATGTCTCGAGCTGCCACTAGGGTCGGGCTTGGAACGAAGTAGCCCAATAAGACCAAGAGGCCGGCAAGTACCGCAATGACCGTGGGGAGCAACCATTTAAACATGGGCTATCCTCGCAGTCCCAACAGTGATGCGCCCGCGACGAGCAGTGTGCCGATGATGACCAACCACCGCAGCACGTTCTGCGCACTAAGGCTGGCCCAGAAAGCTGATCGACCGCTGACCTCAGCCCCGCCGGAGAATAGAGCCTCACCGACGACAAGCTGATCGCGGTCGAGAGTGGGATAGAGCGCTGCGACTCCCAAGGCGGATGTGGCGCCGCCGTAGGCTTTGATGTTGCGTGAGGTCGCCGAGTCCGCGAGCAGACTCACTTCTTGGTCAAAGGCCCCCAGGCTTATCTGCGTGCCAACAGGCTCGTCCGTGTTCAATGTGGCGGCCATAGCTGCGTAGAGCAGGGGCGTTGAGGCACTGAACTGGATCGTCCCAGGACGATGGTGTCCCGCGCTTCCAAGCCGTGCATAGGCAGCGCGCATCTGGCTGTCGGCGAGCAAGTACAACGTCGGGTCGCCGGTGCTCATCAAGGGAGGCGTATCGTAGGCCGCAGCCAGTTCGGTTAGGGCGCTGAGACCCTGCAACGCGGCAACGGTTACCATCCCCTCTTCGCTCATCAGGCCGCCGCTGCCCAGAGCGACATGGACAACAGCACCTTCCTCCGCCACGCGCCCGACCTCTTCGGCAAAGGCTCTGAACATGGGCATCACGTGGGCATCTGAAGTTCGGCGTCGCTGCCGGATTCCGAAAACGGCGAAGGCCGTTGCGCCGATGAGCACAAGCGCGAGTCCAACGAGTTGGCTGCTCATCCCCCGTCCTTCCCTTCGAGGAGGTACACCTGAAGTTCATTCAACGCTTCTGGAGTCTCCAGCGCTTCAGCAAGGGGAGTGAGGGCCATCTTGCCGAGAAAGGGCGTGAGCATCCAGAGCACCTGTCCCCCCACGAATCCCCAGACCTGAGCACCCTTGATCAGCAGTATCCCCAGGTCTTCCAGCCCACGCTCTCTAAGGACGTCGGCCCATCGTTTCAGGACAGTAGAGGAAGCTTGGGGTTCCACTGTGGATGTCCTCGTTCTTTGAATTGTCGTCAGTATCGCAACTTTGGTTTCAGGGCCGTGAGTGAGCAACGCAACACGAACGGCAGCAGAGTTTTTCGCACATTGGCATTGCAGAATCCACCAGCTTTCTCAGTATAGCACGGTTTGAGAACCGTGTAAAGCAATCCGAAATCTAACCTCGGCAATTGCTTCCCTCTCATTGGCTTCGCGTTATACTACCATCCACTGCCGTGGAATAGGCCAAGGGGGACCCTTGCGAGTCTTGATGCTGTCGAAGGCCTGCATCGTGGGCACATATCAGAGGAAACTGGAGGCGATGGTCGAGGCAGCGCCGGATCTCGTGCTCACCGTGGTTGTGCCCCCCTTTTGGCGTGATGAGCGAGGCCTAACGCGGCTGGAACGGGCCTACACGACCGGATATCAGATGGAAGTGGTGCCGATTGCGCTCAATGGGTCGTTTCATCTGCACTGGTACCCCGGACTGCACAAGGTGTTGCGTCGGGTGAAGCCAGACCTGGTGCACATTGATGAGGAACCCTACAATCTGGCGACCTATCGGGCGAATGTTCTAGCGCGGCGAAGCCATGCGAAAACGCTGTGGTTCTCTTGGCAGAACCTGCAACGGCACTATCCACCTCCTTTCTCTTGGTTTGAGCACTACAACCTACGCCGCGTTGACCATGCCTTAGTGGGGAGTCAGACCGCTGCCCGGGTTTGGCGCGCCAAGGGATATGTCGGGCCGCTTAGTGTGGTCCCCCAGTTCGGTGTCGACCCGGGCACGTTCCGTCCGCCGGATCGTCCACGATCGGATGGGCCGGTACACATTGTCTATGTCGGGCGCCTGGTGCCGGAGAAGGGGGTCGACCTGCTCTTGAACGCTCTCGTTGGGATTGACGGAGCCTGGTCTGCGACGATCCTCGGAAGCGGACCGGCGGAGCGGGGTCTCCGCGAGACGGTCGCGGCGCTGGGTCTTGACAACAGGGTGACGTTCCGGCCATGGCTTCCCTCGGCCGCGATGCCGGACTTCTACCGACAGGTAGACGTGTTGGTGCTTCCTTCGCGCAGCCGGACCAACTGGATCGAGCAGTTCGGCCGGGTGTTGATCGAAGCTATGGCATGTGAGGTGGCCGTCGTGGGCGCCGATACGGGTGAAATCCCGCACGTGATCTCGGACGCGGGGCTCCACTTCCCAGAGGGGGATGCTGAGACGTTGCACCGGCATCTGTGCCAATTGGTCGCTTCCGTGGCGTTGCGGCGGCAGTTGGGCGCGGCCGGCCGCGCGCGAATCCTCCAGCACTACACACAGCAGCAAGTCGCCACAGCGACAGTTGCTGTCTATCGAGAGATGTTAGCATGAACGCGATTGCGCATTGGATAGGGAAGCTCTTCGCCCAGTGGCATTACTTCATCGGCGTCAGCCACCGCTACTTCGGCAATAAGTACAGCCTGCGGTCGGAGCATGAGCATGCGGTGGCGGCGCTAGACCGCGCGATCGACTGCGATCCCGCCTTTGCGCGGGCCTATCTGGAGCGTGGCATCCTCTATTGGCGCGAAATCGACCATCCCAGGAAGGCCATTCTGGATCTCACGACGGCCTACACGCTCGACCCTTCGTTGGCCGAGGCAACGTTCAACCGAGGGATCGCGCATCAACAGCTGCGGGAGTATCGAGAGGCCATTGCCGACTTCGAGACCTATCTTCAGGAAGGAAACCATCCTTACTGGCGCGAGTATGCCCTCAGCATGATCCGGGAGCTGAGAGAGTGGGCCGCCGAAACCGACTGACGCTGCTGTGCACTGCGACCATAGCGAGTCTATGGCTGGCAGGGTGCCGAATCCAGCCGGCGCTTACGCCCGCTGCCGTTGTCGCTCCAACACCAGCCGTAACGTTGGTGGAGGGGCCCGGACAGGTGTGCCGTGTGGCCACCCAGCTTCGGCTGATCGTCAACATCTCGGGCGCCGATCCGGGCGATGCTGGCGGCCGCTGGGAGATACAGTCAGCGTCGGGGCAATCGCTACATGCCGGTAACTGGACCCTGCGCGATGGTGCGTTGCTCATTCCCTTCCCCGACGGGCAGCCCATGGTCCCGGGTTCCTACACTATGAGCCTGAGGTGGCGAGACCAGGAACTGGCACGGCACAGCTTTTCGGTGGCTGAGGCTGCGCCGGCGATATCCGATCTGGGCGTGTCGCTCGTCCCTGGCGGTAAGCTTGGATCACGCTTTGCCCCGGATATCCGGTTGTTGTTTGTCAATTTCGCGTTCGATGGTGGATGTCCGGGAGCTCCTTATTGGATCACTGTGCGCGATATGGCCGGGCGGGCACTGTGTAGCCATAGCGGCGTGCTCTCTACGCCACAAGGTGCCGAGAGTGTGGCGTGTCATCTTGGGGAGGGAGAGCCGTTTGCCGAAGGCAGCTATCGCGCAGAGGTAACTCTGATGAATGAGGTGACTGCAGAGACGGAGTTCATCATCGAAGCGGAACCGCTCGCCCCCACGCCTCTGCCTACGCCAACTGCTACGCCTGCTGCCATCATCTGCGAGCCGCTCTTCGCCGCCGCGGGGATGGCGCCCACTGGCGAGCCTTTCCGACCGCTGACGCTCTTCGACTGGTACACTCAAGCGGTGTACGTGGGTGCCTCCTGCGAGAACCTCCGGTCGCCAACGACATGGGAAAGCGCGTGGTACCGCGCGGGAGTGCTGGTGCGGCAGGAGCGCGGCGTATGGTCGGGCGCCGCCAAAGGCGTGGTCTGGGACAGTCTCACGGGGCAACCGGGCAACCCATTTCTGCTACCGGGTCCCTACACCGTCACGCTGCAGATCGACACCCTCGCGCCGCTGTGGACGGAGTTCAGCGTTTACGCTTACGAACCACAGAGCTCGGCTGAGTAGGCCGACAGGCCATTGGCTCGGACTGTCCCTCTGGCGATATCCGCAAACCCCGCAGTTCGCGCCAGCGCCTCAATAACCCGTCTGCAGGCCTCGATCTGGCGCATCCGTCAATACAGCGCCGAGGAGGCGCACCCGGAACCGTTCCAGGAGTTCCTTGGCCTTTTCGATGCGGTCGCGACGGGTATGACCGGCCCGGATCACCAGGAGCAGACCGTCGGTCTGCGCCGCCAAGACCGAGGCGTCCACGGCGACTGTGACCGGCGGGGCCTGCAGGATCAGCACATCGGACTGCTCTTTCAGGTGGGCCAAGAGCGCCGCCATTTTCTGTGAGCTCAGAATATCGGCAGGGTTGGGGGGAAGCGCGCCACTGGGCAACAGCCGGAGGCCGGCGACTGCAGTCTCCGCAAGCGAGACCGGCATCGTCTCATCCTGGCTGAGCAGGGTGGTTGTCACTCCGGGCTCCTGAGGTACGCCAAACAGTTGGTGAAGGCTGGGCCGGCGGAGATCGGCATCGACCAGGCAGACGCGTTGGCCCGCCTGTGCCATAACCACGGCCAAGTTTGCGCCGACGTTGGACTCCGTCTCCGCCACCGAAGGCGATGCCACCACGAAGGTTCTGAGCGTGCGATCCAGGCTGGTATAGGCGAGGTTCACTCGCAGCGCGCGGTATCCCTCTGCCGCCGGACTGCGCGGGTCGCGCAGGGTGATCAGGTGTATGTCTTCAGCCATACGTAACTCCTTCATGATCAGCGCGCGCTCGATTGTCGCTGGATGGGGGGAATGGTCCCCAGGATGGTTAGGCCGGTCTCAGACTCTATGATGCTGGGATCGTGGATCACACCAGCCTCCAGCCATTCGAGTATGAAGACCACGACCGCGCCGAGAACAAGCCCCAGGGCGGCACCAGCGGCCACATTGATCTTGGTCTTGGGGCGCAGCAGGCGATACGAGGCCGGATCGATGATCTCCGCGAAGACCCGGTCCTGTTTGTCTTGCAGGGCGTTCTGCTCGTTCCGCCACTGAACCAGGAGCTGGCTCCAGGTATTGGCGATGTCGTTGGCAACATCGCCATCGGTGTTGTCCACCTCGATCTTGATGGTCATGATCGAGTCGTCTGCGGCGATCTTCACATTGTCCTTGAGATCCCGCGGATCCATATAGAGACCTAACGCATCGATAACCTGCTTGGCGCGGTTTTCCGATAGCATCATGTGGGCATAAGAGCGCAGCAGCTGCTTCGCCGACTGCGTCAGGCTCAGGTCGGGTCTCGCCAGTTGGATCGCCACCTGAACGCTGGCGCGGTAAACGGGCGTCTGCAGTTCACTGAAGACAAAGGCGCTCGCGGCTGTGATGGCGGCAGCGAGCAGGATGATCCAGCCACGGCGGCGGAGGATCTGAATATACTCCTGAATCTTCACATATCCCTCCGGGAAATGCTAGGGTCGCGGGGATTGTATCACCTAAGCCATATGAGGCAATCAGTCATCCCAAGGGCGCGTTGCAGCGCCAGATCCGGGGTCGCAAGAGGCGTGGGGCTGCGTGCGTATGCCTCCCAAGGGCTCCCCGTGCTTGCCTACGAGCCGGTGAGCCACTACTCAGATCATCTTCCGCGCAGGCGTAGGCGAACCTCCCGGCAGTTGGGGCACTCATAGCCGACATAATCACGACCACAGGTTCGGCAGGTTCGCTTCTCCAGGGGGCGGCCTTCGTCCATCGAAAACAGTATCAACGTAAGGTCCTCGCCCTCATGGCGGGCAACCCAGTCTTCCAATGATGTCCGGCCCACCATCCACTTGCCGCTCTCCTCATCGCGATGAAGGACACCCTGTACGAACCGACCTTCCAGGTTAGCGGCAGCCTGGGTCAGTTCCCGAATGCTGGCTTTACGATATGCAGGCATGAGACTCCTTCTAGCGCGCTCCGTCTGGAGCGCGATGCAGGGCATTATAAGCGATGCAGAATCCAGGACAAGGCCTATCTGGCTGGCGCAGGACCTTGCCCATACGGTCGCAGAATGCAATCCAAGACGGGCTGCCTGGGGGTAGGCCGGTCTCTCAAGCGCATCTGCGGCTAACGACCCGTCGCGTCGTCAGCCTGCCAGAGGATGAGGTTGTTGGGCGTTATGGGATAGGGTGAGGTGCGGTATAGATACCAGGCCAGGGCCTGGGAGCATTGCGGCGGCAGCAATGTCTCGCAAGCCGGGACCGGCGCTCCGTAGCGGGTCGACGCGACAAAGCGCATCCCGCGCCAGGCCGATGCTTCCACGCGCTCGTCAACCGCAACGGCTTCGGGGGAGATGACGAGGACGTTGGCGTCGCCCGGCCAGCCTTGCGTGACCTCCAGGGCGCCGAAGTCCCTAAGCGTCCAGAGCACCAGCGTCGTGATCTCGCTGTTCTGATCGATCAGGACAATCGGAAGGCTGTCCCGTCGCTGACCGCGGGTCACCATGATCTCATGCAGTGTCTCGCGAAGATGTCGCAGGTCGGGCGATGGCGCTGTCACAATCGCTGGCTCGACCGGAGAGGTCGCCCGCGTATACGCTAACCCCGAGGCGAAGGTGGCCTGGAGGACGAGCACGGCCCCAACCAGGCCGAGGACTGCCCCACGCCACGCATCACGCGGTGGGATGAATACGCTGAAGATATAGATCATCAGACCCTGTAACGCCACCACTACGATGGTGCCGAGAATCATCAGGAAGACCCAGTCGGCGCCGGTCGACCCGCGGGCATACTGCGCCCCACCCAACAGCACCGGGATCCACGCTATAAAGGCCGTCACGGTGTGGAGCCCCATCTGCTTCATAGATCGGGAGGAGGCCTCGCGGAAGAGCACTTCCACGGTGTGGCCTGCCAAGAGGGCCAAGGGCAGCACGACAAGCCCCCAGGACTCTGGAGTGCTGCCCCGGCGAACGGTGTTCAACAGGATGGCGATGAGGCCCCACAGGCCGAGTGCCCGCAGCGTGCGTAGTGCCGCCGGGTCGCTGCCTCCGTGTCGTCCGTTGACGACCAACATCGCAATCCCGGCCACAAGCAGGACCAGCAACAGCGGTTCGTAGAGCAACACGAGGCCGACCTGGTGAGCGGAGTCCCCCGATCGCCATCCTCCCAGCCAGGCTGCGGCGCTATCGGCGATTCCCGCCCAACCCGACCAGCGGAATCCCAGAGCGATCGAGACGAGCATGGCGATGCCCAACCCTACAAGGGAGGGCCGTTGCCACCGCTGGGCTACATTCCGGTGTGTGCCTCTGCGGCCAAAAGCGGCCCAGGCCACGGCCCCTGCAAGGAGCAAGTCGTAGAAGGCAGGCCCGCTGACCAGGCCCAGCCCTACACCACAGGCCACGAGGAGGTCATGGAGGTTTGCCTTGAGAGGTTCCTCAGCCGGCCCATCTTGGCCCAGGACGACATGAAGGGCCAGTGTTGCCAGAAGCGCGGCGCTCAGCCCGCCCAAAGCGGCAGGGTGTACCTGACGGGCGGCAAAGGCGTTCAGTGGCGAGACCAGGAGCAGGATGCCGGCAGTCAGCGCACCGATATCCCCAATATGTTTGCGCCATAGCCACGGCAAGACCACCAAGGCGGCGCCCGCCAGGGCGGGGAGCAGACGCGCGATGCCATCGCCCGCCCCGAACAGCAGAAAGAGGGCTACGTTGCACACAAGCAAGAGCGGGCTATCGGCAGACGCGGGCCAGCCGTCACCTCGCGTCACATCCAGTGCACTCACGGCGCGGGCTGCCTCGCCTGGACCCAATGGAATTGCGGGCAGGCCGAGCAGCCGCGATGCCAGCGCCAGCACGATGAGCGCCAACCAGGCCCAGCGAGCCATGCTTGACCAAGAGTGTCGCGGGCTGACAGACGCCTTGTTCATCTCAGACCTCGCAGAGTGATGCGATCATGCGGCGGATGGCGGGTTCCTGGGCCTCGATGCTCTCCATTAGCCGGAACTGGACCAGAGCGCGCATCAGGTTGTGTCCACGGTACCTGACCTTGAAATAGACGTCGCCTGCCAGGTGGTCCGTGAAGAACCGCAGCCCCATCTCAAAGGCCAGGACCCGGACGGAGTCAAAGAGCAGTGCATAGTCGTGCGCAGTGTAGAACGTTCTAACTTGGGGTAGGTAACCCTTCAGGATTGTTTCACACAGGTCGGGCTCAAAGGTCACCTGGTCGATCGCTTCCGCGTCTTCCCCAAGTGGATTGCAGCACGAGCGCAGACAGTCCCCGATGTCGTACTGCACGAGGCCTGGCTTCACGGTGTCCAGGTCGATGATGCTGACCGCGCGACCGGACACGTCATCGATCATGATGTTGTCGATCTTGGGATCGCCATGCATCGGGCGTTCTGCCAGCATGCCGGCCTTACACGCATTCTGCAGGACTGGGGCCCATGCACGACGCGCGGCAACGAAATCGATCCCATAGCGAATCTCGGGCGCGTTCAGGTCGACTGCCGAGGTATGCAGGACGTTGTCGTAGCGGCACAGGTAGGTCGGCATGATGTGGAAGCCAGGGAGGGTGTCGTGGAGCAGGGCAACATCGAGGTCGCTGATCTGCTCCTGGAATCTGCCGAGGGCGTAACCCGCTTCCGCTGCATGGCGGCTGTCATTGATCTTCGGATAGGTGCGCGCAGCCTCAATGAAGGTGAGCGCGCGCCAGAAGCCGCCCTCTTCGTCAACATAGTAGTCCTCGCCGTCCAGAGTTGGCACGATCGACGGCAGCTGCCATCTTGCGTCCCCGGGCAACGCTGCGGCTTTGGCTGTAACGTGCCTCATCACGACACGCAAGTTGGCCATGATGAGGTGCGGGCGGGTGAAGACACGCTGGTTAATCCGCTGGAGGATGAACTCCGCGGGGCCTTCGCCGCCGAGTTGCACCAGGAAGGTGTCGTTGATGTTGCCCGAGCCATAGGGTTCCGCGCTGGCAATGCCTTGGGTCGCAGGTTGGAATCGCGCGGCGATGCTGACTACGTCATTCACAACGGGCTCCTCGGGTTGGCATGGATTGTGGCACCTCCGCGCGAGACGGGGGCACCGCGGTTAGGACACAATCCAGGCACACGAGCCGCGTGCCTGGACTGCGGTCTACACGTCTCAACGCTTCTGGCGATGAGCGCGAAGCTTCTCTTGAATCTTGCCCCAGGTGTCGCGTAGCTCGATCGTCCGGTTGAAGACCAACCGGTCGCGAGTGGTATCCGGATCGGTGCAGAAGTATCCTACGCGCATGAACTGGAAACGGTCGCCTGATCGGCTCCCCGCAAGGCTCGGCTCGACCTTGCAGGCGGTCAACACCTGCAAAGACTCGGGGTTGAGGTTGTCGATGAAGCTTCCCCCTTCCTCAACCGCCTCGGGGTCCTCCTCCATAAAGAGGCGATCGTAGAGCCGAACCTCGGCATCGACCGCGTGGCGCGCCGAAACCCAATGCAGTGTGCCGCGCACCTTGCGCCCGTCAGGCGCCTCGCCGCCGCGGGTCTCTGGGTCGTAGGTGCAGTGGACCTCGACAACGGATCCTGCGGCGTCCCTGACCACATCCTGGTAGCGGATGAGGTAGGCACTCTTCAGGCGGACCTCGGCCCCCGGCGCCAGACGATAGTAGCCCTTGGGCGGATCTTCCATGAAGTCGTCGCGCTCGATGTAGATCTCACGTGAGAATGGGAGCTGGCGCGTCCCCATCTCTGGGTGCTGGGGATGATTCTCTGTTTCCAGCCATTCCATCTGGCTCTCGGGGTAGTTGACGATGACCACCTTGAGTGGATCCAGCACAGCCATGACGCGCGGTGTACGTTCATTCAGGTCCTCGCGGACGGCGTGCTCCAGGAGGCTCACGTCGACGACGCTGTTGGCGGTGGAGATGCCAATACGATCGCAGAAGGCGTTGATGGCTTCCGCAGTGTAGCCACGGCGGCGCATACCCGCAATCGTGGGCATACGAGGATCGTCCCAGCCGTGTACGTGGCCACCCTCGACGAGTTGCAGAAGCTTGCGCTTACTCAGGACCGTGTAGTTCATGAAGAGCCGGGCGAACTCGATCTGCCGGGGATGATAGATGCCCAACCGCTCCAGGAACCAGTCGTAGAGCGGGCGATGGTCGCGGTAGCCCAGGTCACACAGTGAGTGCGTGATCCCCTCAATGGAGTCCTCCAGCCCGTGGGCCCAGTCGTACATCGGATAGATGCACCAGGCTGCGCCCTGGCGATGGTGGGGCTGATGGAGGATCCGGTACATCACGGGATCACGGAGATTGAGATTTGGGGAGGCCATGTCGATCTTGGCCCGCAGCACGCACGCGCCCTCGGGAAACTCGCCGGCGCGCATGCGCCGAAAGAGGTCCAAGTTCTCCTCGATCGAGCGATCGCGATAGGGACTGTTGGTGCCGGGCTCGGTGAGGGTGCCGCGATACTCGCGTATCTCGTCGGGGCTCAGGTCGTCGACGTAAGCGTTACCCTGTCGGATGAGCTGCTCGGCCCACTCCACCATCTGCCCGAAGTAGTCGGAGGCAAAGAGAACCCGATCGCCAAAGTCCCAGCCCAACCAGCGCACATCGGCAACGATGCCGTCGACGTATTCTTCTTCCTCCTTGACAGGGTTCGTGTCATCGAATCGCAGGTTGAACTTGCCGCCGAAGTCTCGGGCGATCCCAGCGTCGATATTCAGCGCCTTGGCATGGCCAATATGCAGATAGCCGTTGGGCTCGGGCGGGAACCGGGTACGAACCCGTTTGCCGAAACGCCCCGACTTGAGGTCCTCGACGATAGCCGTGCGGATGAAATCGGTCGCCAGCGCGCCGAGCTCTTCATCGGTCAGGGTCACCTGATCGTCGTGTGCTTCTTCTTTGTGGTCCATGGGCAGCTCTCCTCCCCTCATGGCCCACAATAGTACCAAATCTGGCCACAAGATCAAACAGTATTGGGAGGGACCTGGTGCTTCCGCCCCCGCAGCCGGGCATATCGGCTCATGCGCGGGGACAGCCAGCTGGCCGCCTACGAAGGCGCCTATTCCACTTTGTAGATCGCGACCCCATTCACATCGTAAACTGCGGGGAACAACGCCTCGAACTTGTCCAGGCCCGGCCCGGCGTAGCGCTGGCGCTCCGTGGGGCCGATGTAGATGTAGCGAACGTCGTAGCGGTCGAGGATCGTCTGGGTCAGTAGTGGGTCGGTTGTCGCGAAGAGCATGTCGAGATCGACCTCCCGGCGGGCGGGTTCGTCGTAGTTGCCGCGCCACTGCAACTGGTGGCCGCCCCAACCAAGGAGTGTCGGCAACCCGGTCATCGCCGACACGCGCCCCTCGTAGATGTAGGCGCGATGCGCATCGCCCGGCGCCTCGACAATGGTCGGTGCCCCGGGGATGTTAGCGTTGAGCCACGCGATGGCTGCGTGGTCCTCGGGGTGGCTTTCTGCCAACCACGCTGCCCCGTCCAGCGTCCACGGTACGCCCTGTTCCCGGGCCCGGGCAGGAATGGCGAGCACCGTGTAGACCAGGCCGCAGGCGATCAACAGGAAGGACGCCGTCACTGCCACATACCGGCGCGTGGTCTGCTGCGCGCGGCTGGCGCCCGTCTCCAGCCAGCGACTTAGCTGCCAGGCGCCGGCCAGGCTCCACAGTACCCAGGCCTGGAAGTAGAACTTGAAGATCGTGTTCATCCGGGTCATGAACACGTCTTGCAGGTAGACGAATTCGGGGGCCAGGGTCAGGAGCAAGCCGACCAGCGCCAACAAGACCGCAAAGCCATCGACCTCCAGCAGGTCGGGGGTGTTCACCGGGTGCTTTCCCTCGTTTGGTCTATCAGCGTGCCGGGGTCTCTGGATGATCGCCAGGATCGTTGTGCCGACGCCCATAGCCAGCAGCAAGCCGGTCCACGGGTTCAGCAGCCGATCTCTGAGTGCTACCAGCGCCGCCTCGGGCGTCAGCGTATAGCCTTGCACCGACTCACCGCGCAGGACGACCTGGAGGTAGGGGTAGGCCGACGCGGCGCCGATCAGCAGCCCTGCCAGGGCGATGCCCAACATCAGCGCCACGCCCAGCCCTATCGCCCGCAATGCAGGAATGCCGCGCCTGGCTGCGGCCCCAATGACAAGCCCAGCGACCGGGATGAGCAGCGGTAGGAACATCACGACGAACTGCTGCAGCTTGGTGGCGTTGAACAGGTTCGGCAGGATGCCGCCAGCCTGAGAGCGCAGCGCGATCCAGAAGGGCGCGTAGAGGGCTACGCTGAGGATGCCGAGCGCGATGGCCTCGGGTACGACCGCCCACACCACGGCAAAGAACGAGGTGGTGGCCTTCTCGACCTGGGCATAGCGTCCGATGATCCAGGCCCCGACGATCAGCGCCCAGTAGATGGGGAAGTCCCAGGTATTAAGAAAGCCCAGAGCCCCCACGACTGCGGCATATCCCAGCAATGGCACCAGCCGGGCGCGCATGCTGGCCCACAGTCGCGGGAGGCGTGGCTGTGGCGTGCCAGCCTCTGCCACCGCTGGGGGTGTTTCAATTGCCCGGCGATAGGCGTGCAGCGCCAAGGCCACCGCGACCAACACGAAGGGCAATGCCAGCAGATGCGGGTGCATATCGCCGAGCAAGAAGCTAAACGCGGGGAACTCGTCGATGACCTCCTGGAGCTCGCCCCACGGCGTGCGGTCCTGGATTGTGCGGGAGGCCTGCCACCACCAAAAGAACCGCTGCGGGACCCAGGTGAAGGGTGGTTGTGGTGGCTCCCGGAGCCTGTTGATATCCATCCACTGCCAGAAGGCGGCGGGCAGGAGGCCGCGCGCGTGGAACATCTCGAGCAGCCCCTCGCCGTTGCCGGCGACCAACATCAACAAGGGCGCGATCAGCGCACGAATCGTGGCGCGTCGCTTGGCCATGTCGTAGACCAGGCCATAGGCCTGGATCGCAACCAGCGCGAACCAGCCCGCGTTGCCGAGGTTGAACGCCACCGTAGGGGAGATCTGGGTCAGCCGGGTGGGCACGCTCAGGATCAGATATCCCAGGTAATAGTAGGAAATGGCATAGCCGGACAGCCAGGGGTCGTGCGGCGGCATGGACGGCGCGCGGAGGTTGGCGTTAAGGAAGGCGATCTCCATCCACTTCTCGCCGCCAGCGGTCTGAAGTTGCGGCTGTGCGGCGCGCACCAGAGCCCACGCGAGCAACGCCGCCAGGAAGAGCACCTCGACTACAAGAACGTGGCGGCGATGCTCGCGCCACCACGGCAGTACCTGCGGCCACATGCCCCGCATCAGTCGCAGCCCCACGGCAAGCACCAGGCCCCCCGCCATCAAGGCGGCGCCAGGGGTGTTCTGCCAGAGATGCAGGATGCCGCCCCACCACAAGACCACGCCCGTCAGCAGCAGTCCCAGGGCCTTGGCGGTAGCATAGCCGCGCGATGGGAGCCGCCGCAGCGCAGCAAATGCCGCCGGCCATCCGACCACCGCCATTGCCTGCAGCGCACCGTACCAGATGAGGATGTCTCTTAGCATATCAGGGTTCCACTGTGATGAGTGCAGAAATGCGAGCGTAGATCGTTGGCCCGATCCCGGGGACTTCCATCAGGTCTTCAGGGCGTGCAAATGGCCCGTTGGCCTCGCGATGGATCACAATCGCCTCCGCACGGGTAGGCCCAATGTCGGGCAGGGTCGTTAGCTCTTGCGCGGTGGCGGTGTTGATGTTGACCAGCGTCGTGGCTGTGATGGGCTCGCCCGAGGCCGGCGGGCTCAACGCTGCTTTACGGGGCACCAGCACCTGCTGGTTGTCCGAGATCGGCGCTGCAAGATTCAGCGCTTCCAGATCTGCGTCCGGGGCCGGCCCCCCTGCCGCGTCGAGGGCGTCGGCGACCAGGCTGCCAGGTTGCAGCGTGACCACCTGCGGTGAGGCGACCGCACCGCTGACGTAGACCTGCAGAGGCCAAGGCGTCAGCGTGATTGCCGGGGCGGTTGCTGCACCCGGTCCGGCCCACGGTCCCTGAGGTGCGGTTCCACGTTGGGCGTAGTCTGGCGATTTGTCTATCCCGTAGTGTCCGATGAGTCCGCCCGTGATCAAGCTCACCACAGTCAACACCACGATCAAGATGCGGAAGCGGGCGCGCATCTGCGCCCACGCCTCGACGCGCACCTCTTCGCGAAGCTGCGCCCGGATACGTGCAGCTTCCTGGATCTGTACCTGCGCGCGGATGTCATCTGGATTCGTGGTTGGCTTGCTAGTCGCGCTGTGTACCGTGTTCACTGTCGGCTCGCGTGGACTTGCCTATTGCTCCGGCGCACTCGCTCCGGGCATTGGCGTTACACTCGGCGTGGCGCTTATCCCACCGGCCAACGCGCTGTCCGCCTGGGGTGTATCCTTTTCGCTTTGTCTTTTCGACCGCAACAACTGCCGTGGCGCAAGCCGTCGCATGCGCTGGTAGAGACCGCGCAGGTTGGGGGCCTTGATGACACCGCCCGACTCGAAGTAGGCCCGCGCGGCCTGCCCCATGCCCCACGTCGTGATGGCAGAGAGCGCCGCGGAAACCAGCCAGCCGAGACCAGGCACCAGCTTGGCCAACTGGATGCCGAGGTAACGCGACAGCAGGCTGCCGGCCATCGTCGTCAGCAACTCGCGGGCGTGCGTTGCGCTCATCGATTGGCCGTAGGCGGCGCCGATACGCAACACAAGCCGGGTCTGCGAGACGAGCAGTAAGGGGATATCCAGCCCTGGCACCGGCTCCAGTGAGATCAGCGCGTTCACCCAGGCTGTGCGGCGGATGATCCGGTTGACGATGTGTGTGCGCACGGCGGGCAGCGCCCTCGCCATCGCGACGGCGACGGCAGGTTGCGCTGCCAGGATTGCCGGCACCAGCTTGTCAACGACCCCTTGGCCCGTCTGCGCGGAGATCGGGATCGGCCGTGCGCCCAGCAACTTCTCCGCGTTCTCCAGGATCCATGGCAAGTCTTTCCGGACGAGGTCGGCCTTGTTCAGGGCGACGATCACCGGCACTTCCAGGCTCTGCAGGTACGTATACAGATCGTGATCCGATTGGCGCACGCCGGCTGCCGCGTCCAGGAGCAACAGACACAGGTCGGCGTGGATGGCCGCGTCTTCGGCGATCTCGGCGCGGTCGACGCCCCATACCTCTCCGAACCCCGGTGTATCCACGAGCAGGAAGGGGCCGAGCGGGTGTTCGACAACGCCGGTCGTTGTGCCCGGCACCGCGCTCGTCGCCGAGAGCTTCCGCCCGTGAAGCCGGTTGAAAAGGGTCGACTTGCCGCTGTTGACAGGTCCGACGATGACGAGCCGCGCGGAGGTCTCGCGCGCCACTTCGTTTTCCAGTGCGTGCCAGTCCAGGGAGCGCAGGAGCGCCTGAACGTCATTGAGCTGCCGAGGGAGCTGAAGTGCGCGTACGGCTTTCATTCCACAAGTGCCAGGCCGATTCGGCCACGTTCGGTATCCACGCTCAATACCTCCACGTCTATCACGTCTCCCACGGCGACTTTGTCGTGGGGATTGCGGACAAACTCGCTGCCCATTTGGCTGATGTGGATCAGGCCATCACGTTTGACACCGATGTCCACGAAGGCGCCAAAGTCGACGACGTTGCGCACGGTGCCTTTGAGCCGCATCCCCGGACGTAGATCGTCCATGCTGAGCACGTCGCGCCTGAGGATGGGGCCCTTGAGATCGTCGCGCGGATCACGACCGGGGCGAGTGAGAGCTTCCAGGATGTCCTCCAGCGTTGGTCGCCCCACCGCTAACTCCTCTGCGAGTGCGTCCAAGTCCATCTCGCGGCGGAGCCGTGCGATGCCCCGAGGGAGATCCGGGTGCCCTAGCGGAAGCCCGATGAGGTCCAGGATGAAGCGGGCTGCTGCGTAACTCTCGGGATGAATGGGCGTCTGGTCCAGCGCCTCTGAGCCCTGGACGATACGGAGGAAGCCCACTGCCTGCTGGAAAGTCTTGGGCCCGATGCCGGGGACGGATTGCAGTGCCTGGCGACTTGTGAATGCGCCGTGCTCGTTACGATGGGCGACGATGCTTTCCGCCGTCTTCGGCCCGACCCCAGAGATGTACCTCAGAAGGGCCGGCGACGCTGTGTTGAGATCGGCGCCCACGGTGTTCACCGTCGACTCCACCACCGTATCGAGGCTTTCAGCCAGCGCTCTTTGGTCGACGTCGTGCTGGTAGAGCCCCACGCCGATGGCCTTCGGCTCGATCTTGACCAATTCGGCCAGGGGATCCTGCAGTCGTCGCGCGATGGAGACAGCGCCACGCAGTGAGACGTCCAGATCCGGCAACTCGGCTCGCGCCAGCCGTGACGCGGAGTAGACCGAGGCCCCGGCTTCGCTGACAATGGTGTACTTCACGTCCAGGCCCTCGCCGATTAGCTCGGCCACGAAGGCCTCGGTCTCACGGCTGGCCGTGCCGTTGCCGATAGCGACAACGGTAACGTGGTGCTTCTTGACGAGATGGCGCACGGTATCTGCAGCCTGATCGCGCCGCCCGTCCGGATAGATTGTGCGCGTGTCCAGAACCTTGCCCGTGGGGTCGACGACGGCAGCCTTGCAGCCGGTGCGAAAGCCCGGGTCGATGCCCAGCACCATCTCACCACGCAGGGGCGGCTGGAGCAGCAGCGATCGCAAGTTAGTGGCGAAGACTTGGATGGCGTGCTCGTCGGCGATGCCGGTGAGGTCGCGGCGAGCTTCGCGCTCGATGGCGGGAAAGAGCAGACGGTTGTAGCTATCGTTGCGGGCCAGGATCAGATCCTCGGCCAATGGGCTGCCCGGGTCTGCGGGATAGCGCAGGGCGAGCACGCCCAACGCTTCCGATTCCGGAACTGTCAGCGTCACCTTCAGCACGCCTTCGCGTTCGCCGCGATTGAAAGCCAGGATCTGGTGCGGTCTCAACCCGCCCAGGTCACCCGAGAAGGTGTAGTAGAGCTTGTAGACGCCCTCGGGATCCTTAGTGAGGTCACCTTCCTCGATCGTGAGCGTGCCATGCCGTTGGGTCAGGGCGCGCATCTGGCCGCGCATCTCCGGATCGTCGGCGATCGTCTCGGCCACGATGTCACGCGCGCCTTGATAGGCTTCCTCCACTGATGTAACGCCCTCGGCTGCATCCTCTTTCACGAAAGGGGCTGCCAGCGACTCGCGGGTGCCCTCGAGCGGTTGAGCCAGGACCAGGTCGGCCAATGGCTGGAGCCCCTTGTCGCGTGCCACCGTGGCCCGTGTCTGGCGCTTCGGGCGATAGGGGCGGTAGAGATCCTCCAGGCGCTGGAGCGTGTCGGCGGCCCGCACGTCGGCCTCCAGCTCGGGCGTGAGCACGGACTGTTCTTCCAGACTCTGCAAGATGGTCTCGCGGCGGTCTTCCATATTGCGGCGGTAGCCGAGGCGTTCGGCGACCTGTCGCAGTTCCTCCTCGTCGAGAGTGCCGGTTAGCTCCTTGCGATAGCGGGCGATGAAGGGAATGGTGTTGCCCTCGTCGAGCAGACGCACGGCCGATTGGACGCGGCGCGGGTCGATCTTGAGGTCTGTTGCAACTGCTGAGGTGATGCGTTCCTGATCCATAGACACCTTCTGACCTGAAATCCGGCCTGGCGCCGCTAGAATGTGCGCCAGGCTCAAAGGCGTCGAGCGCTCGTGCGGCATCCGAACGGCTCGATACACTTCACCGAGTGTATCGGGAATCGGTGTCAGATCAAGGCACCCCTCGTGACCGATGGCGCGATCAAGGCGCGTCCACGTCGATCAGCATCCGCCAAGGCACCGCCGGTGGGGTGACGGCGACCGCACCGCGCGGGCAGGATTCGCAGCGGAGGGCCAACACCAGTTGGTGATTCGCTCACTCGCGGGGATAGCCCACCGGGATCAGGTAGAGCGGCACATGATCCGCGGGCAGGCCAAGCCGTGCCTGGACCTGGTCGTCGTGCATCGCGCCGATGGGGACGCTGCCCAAGCCCAGGGCCACCGCCTGGAGCGCCAGGTTTTGAGCTGCGTGCCCTGCTTCCATATGCACATAGCGCTCGGCCCGGTCGCCGTAGCGGTCAGCCGTTCGCTCATAGACCGCCGTGAACACGAAGATGGCCGGCGCCTCTCGCAGAGCATCCTGGCGCAGACCCGCTTCCCACACCACCTCGCGGAGGTCCTCTTCTGCCAGGCGCGCCAACTGGTGTTGGGCCGGTAGGTAATGATATAGACCATCCGGCAGAACGACGTAGAGCTCCAATGGGTAGAGCGCCCCTGCTGACGGCGCCGTCCGGTGCCCCGCGGCATCGGTCACGCCCTGGGCAGCCCACACCAACTGCCCCACCTGCGCCAGCGACAGCGTCTCGTCCGTATAGGTGCGCACAGAACGCCGCGCGGCGACCACGGCCTCCAGCGGTCGTTCACCTGTGGTGTCGGGTGGTGGTAGCTCTACCGTCTCGAGCGGCTGAGTGGACGCCGCAGGTGTTGCGCGGCACGCCCCGAAAAGAAGCACCAGCGCCAGATATGCGGCCAGGCGTTGGGCCCAGAACCGGCTCATCGGCCCTTCCCGTTGCCCGGGTAGAGTGCCATCGCCGGACGCCTCCCGGGCCTCTCCGACTGGCTTGCCTCAGACAGCGCTTGACTCGCGGCCCAGGAATACGGCTGCGAGAACCAGCCCCCATCCGAGGGCCCTAACAAGGGCCCCGAATGCCTGCGCTACGGTGGCGAGGAGGCCCATACGGGGAAACGCCATTGACCGCATCAGCGCCACCTGCAGCCAGGGGAAGACGAAACTACCGAGGACGGCCTGTACCGCAAGGATCGCTAACCCAATCACGGCGATGAGCGAGACCCGCGGGTGGCGCGACCAGCGCGCCACGGCAAGCACGATGCCCACCAGCCACACGATGAGGACCGGTATCTGAGCCAGGATAGCCAAACCTGGAAAACCTATCGGCGACATAGAACGACTCCTTTCATACAGGGGCCCTTACGCGATGAGCCGCGCAGCACGCCGTCCAATCTCCACCGCGTAGTTGGTCCCGCGATCCCACGGATAGACCTGGCTTATGTTGGCCATCGCCAGGTTGGGGATCGGGGTCTGAATCGGAGGGATGGCGACCGAGTGGTTCACGAAGGGCACGGGCTGAGCGTAGATCTCCGAGAACTTCCAATAGCCGCGCACCCAATCGCGATTGAACGCCGGGTTGATGCGCTGGATTCCGGGGATGAACCGCTCCAACAGCGCCTCAGCCGGCATCTCGAAGTAGGCGTGGTCGGGGGGCAGGTAGTCGCCGCAGTAGACGAGTATGTCGCCGCCGTAGTGCTCGGCGTCAACGTAGTTGGTATGTTCGACAAAGGCCAGGAAGGGGAAGCCTTCACGCTTGGGGATGTTAATCCAGTAGTGCTCGCGCGTGACCTGGCGCTTGAGTGCCAGCACCATCACGACGGCGCCCATCGAGACCAGCTTGTCGAGCTCCGCGGTGTAGGAGGCCGGCAGCGTGGGGGTGCGCTCTTTCAGCATCCGCGGCGAGCAGGTCGCCAGCACGCGATCGTGGACCTGGTCGCCAGCTCGCAGCTCCAGGCGGATGCGCCCGTCGGGCTCAGGGTGAATGCCGCGGACGTGGTGCTCCAAGCGAATCTCTCCCCCTAGACCGCGCACTTTGTCCGCCAGCGCCTCAAGGAAGCCCTGGAACCCGCCCTTGAAGTAACCCAGCTTCGGCGTGCGCTTGGCCAGCCTCGCCCAGAACCACGCCAAGTTCACGTCCTGGTAGTACTTACCGAATTTCCCCTCCAGGAGCGGCTGCCAGAGGATCTCATAGCAGCGTTGTCCCAGTGCCCGTGAAAGGAACTTGTGAGCTGTCGTACGCTCGAAGGGGCGCCAGAAGGGTGTGTAGCGCAAAAACGCTGCTACGACGCCGAAGCGCAGGCGGTCGATGAAAGGCAGGGGCTTGAACTGCAGCACGCGCAGGGGGCTGTCGAGCGGATAGATGCCACCGTGCGTGTAGATCGACGTGACCGGGCGCCGGAAGAAGATCATGTCGCCCAGCCCCACCTCCTCGGCGAAGTCGATGATATCCCGGTCGCTGGCGAAGATGTGGTGGTAGAAACGCTCCAGGGGCCAGTCCCACGTGGGGTCCGTGAAGCCCGCTGCCAGGCCACCGACGTAGGGCCGCGCCTCGTAGAGCGTGACCCGGTGGCCCGCTTTGAGCAGGTCGTAAGCCGCAGACAGGCCGGTGACCCCGGCGCCGACGATGCCGATGTGGGCCATAGGCGATCTTTACCCCTCTCCCGCGTTTCCGCTGGTCGCGTTTGCTAACGGATTGTGTTCTGAGCTTCACCGACGAGCGACCAGGGGCCGGTCCAGGTCACTGTGACCCGCGCCAGGTTGCCCAGTAAGCCGGCAGGTGTGCCGTTTCCGAATTCCGCCTCGGGTGCTGTGAAGAAGACCAGACGGTCGGTCTCAGTTCGCCCGAACCAGCGGCGCTTCTGCGCGTGCCAGCCCTCGACCAGCACCCCGACTTCCTGGCCGAGATAGCGAGCGTTGAGCTCGGCCAGGATCTCGCCCTGGAGGCCGTCCAGCGTCTTGCGGCGGTGCTCCTTCTGCGCGTCGCTTAGCGCGTCGTCGAACTGGCGCGTGGCAACCGTAAGCGGGCGTGCCGAGTAGCGCGCGATGTGCGCCTTGTCGAGCCGTAGCTCCTGCAGCAGGTCATACGTGTTCTGGAACTGGGCCTCCGTCTCACCGGGGAAACCCACGATGATGTCGGTGGCGATCGAGACACCCGGGATGATCTCGCGGATGCGCGCTACCAGCCGCCGGTAGTCGTCGACGGTGTAACCGCGGCGCATGCGCGCCAGGACCTCGTCGTCGCCTGCCTGGACCGGCACCTCAATGTGCGGGCAGACCTTTGGCAGCTCGGCCACGGCGTGTAGCAGATCGTCTTTCATCCAGTTGGGGTGGCTCGTCAGGAATCGGATACGCTCCAGGCCTGCGATCTTGTGGACGGCGTGCAGGAGTGTCACCAATGGCGTCGTGGTGGCGCCCGCGAACTCCGGTAGGTCGTAGCCGTAGCGGTCGACGATCTGACCCAAGAGCGTGAGCTCCTTGACACCTTGGTCGGCCATCTGGCGCGCCTCGGCCAGGACCGCCGTCATCGGGCGACTGCGCTCCGCGCCGCGCCGGTACGGGATGACACAGTAGGTGCACCCGTGAGAGCAGCCCAGCACGACCGGCAGGTGCGCGCTCACCGTGACACCTTGTCCGGAGGCGGGCAGGATGGTGTCCGTGCGACTCAGAGCCAGCCGCCGTGCCTCGGCGTCGGCGATCAGGGTCTGTGCCTCATCCAAGTGTCCTTGCTCAGCCAGGTAGGCCCACAGCTCGGTAGGGTCAGAGGGGGGGAGGAAGAGGTCCACCCAGGGGAAGCGCGCTCGCAGCGGCGAGGCGTCCTTGACACCCACCATACACCCCATCAGTGCCAACACCCGCTCGGGGTGTTGTTCTTTGAAGCGCTTGAGCTGGTTGAGCCGGCCGACGGCCTTGTCCTCTGGCTGTTGCCGGACGACGCAGGTGTTGAGGATCACAACGTCGGCATCGTACGCGCTCCCGGCGGGCTGGTAGCCCAGGCGCTCCAGGCCGGCCGCGACGCGTTGTGAGTCGGCGACGTTCATTTGACAGCCGATGGTCCAGATGTGATAGCGCATTTCGGTGACAATCCTTTAGTTTAACCGTTGCATTCTACCGCACATAGGGGGTGGGTCAAGACGGCGGAGTCGGGTCAGCATGGACCAGTCGTCCATATACTGGGATAATCGTGGGAGCAGTTCTACAACGACAGCATCGTCTGGTGAACTTTGCAGGCCAATGGTCGGTACGTGTGGCGATGCGCCTTTGCATCGCCCCGCATGCGCAGCGCGCACGCGTCTCCAAAGTCGCTGGTGCTTCTCTGGAAGTGGAGTACACTTGCCCACGGACAGCGTTGTATTCACGGCTGTATGGTAACGTTATCATATGCACCAAGCAGGAGGAACTATGGTCAACGTGAAGGATATGCAGGTTACGGCACCCAAGAACCGGCTCATTGGTGATATGCCGAAGATCGGCATCCGGCCCACAATCGATGGGCGCCGCCGCGGCGTTCGCGAGTCGCTTGAGGCGCAGACGATGGGGATGGCGCAGAACGTGGCGCGCTTCCTCAGCGAGAATCTCCGCCACGCTAATGGCCTGCCGGTCGAGTGCGTCATCGCCGATCAGTGCATCGGCGGCGCTGCAGAAGCGGCGATGGCCGCGGAGAAGTTCCGCAAGGAGAACGTGGGGGTTTCACTCACGGTGACGCCGTGCTGGTGCTACGGCTCCGAGACGATGGACATGGACCCCCTGACTCCCAAGGCAATCTGGGGCTTCAACGGGACCGAGCGACCCGGCGCTGTCTACCTCGCCGCCGTGAGCGCGGCTCATACGCAGAAGGGCTTGCCGGCGTTTACGATCTACGGGCGTGATGTGCAGGACGCGGGCGACGACTCGATCCCCGCGGACGTCCAGGAGAAGTTGCTGCGGTTCGCTCGCGCCGGCTTGGCTGTTGCCCGCATGCGCGGGAAGTCATATCTGTCGATGGGTGGCGTCTCGATGGGCATCGCGGGCTCGATCGTGAACCCGGATCTCATCGAACGGTATCTGGGCATGCGCGCCGAATTCGTCGATATGAGCGAGTTCGTCCGCCGCTTCGAAGAGGGGATCTACGATCCTAAGGAGTTCGAAGTCGCGTGGGCCTGGGTCAAGGAGAACTGCCCCGAGGGTGTGGACAGGAATCCGGTCGAGAAGCAGCGTTCGCGCGAGCAGAAGGAGCGGGATTGGGATCTATCGATCAAGATGGCGCTGATTGCGCGCGACTTGATGATCGGGAATCCTCGCCTGGCCGAGTTGGGCTATGGCGAGGAGGCAATGGGGCATAACGCCATTGCCGGTGGCTTCCAGGGGCAGCGCCAGTGGACTGACCACTTCCCCAATGGCGACTTCATGGAGGCGATCCTCAACTCCTCCTTCGACTGGGCCGGCATTCGCCAGCCCTACGTCGTCGCTACAGAGAACGACGCGCTGAACGGGATCACGATGCTCTTCGGGCATCTGCTAACGGGGCGGGCGCAGATGTTCTCCGACGTGCGCACTTACTGGAGCCCCGAGGCGGTCAAGCGGGTTACCGACTACGACCTGACCGGCGATGCTGCGGATGGGTTCCTGCACCTGATCAACTCCGGCCCGACGGCGCTCGATGCGACGGGCCGCCAGATGGTCGATGGCAAGCCGGTGATGAAGCAGTGGTGGGATGTCACCCCCGACGACGCACAGGCCTGTCTGGAAGCGACAGAGTGGCATCCGGGCGGTGTCGAGTACTTCCGTGGTGGCGGCTGGTCGACCCACTTCGTCACCAAGGGAGGTATGCCGGTGACCATGGCGCGCCTGAACATGGTGGCGGGCCTTGGCCCTGCCCTTCAGATCGCCGAGGGCGTGGTGGTCGAGCTGCCCAACGAGGTCCACAAGAAGCTGGATATGCGCACCGACCCGACGTGGCCTACGACTTGGTTCGTCCCACGAACGACCGGCAGCGGTCCCTTCCGCGACGTCTATTCTGTGATGAATGCCTGGGGCGCCAACCACGGCGCGATCAGCTACGGTCACATCGGCGCCGACCTGATCACCCTGGCCTCGGTTCTCCGCATCCCGGTCTACATGCACAACGTGCCCGAGGACAAGGTCTACCAGCCCAGCGCGTGGTCGACCTTCGGTGCTCAGGACCCCTTCGGTGCTGACTTCCGCGCTTGCGCAGCCTTCGGCCCTTTGTACGGTTAGGCCTAGAGGGGCTTGGTTCCCCCCTCCCTGATCTAGAAGTGCGAAGCGCCTACCGGATGGCCCCGGTAGGCGCTTTGTCTGGCGCGAGGGGTGTAGACGACGCTGTCTGCTATGGCCTGGGCGATATGGGTGGAAGCCAGCGCATGCCTATACGATCCTCGGCCCGGCAGAACTCGGGGTCTCCGGCGACGGGTGTAGCGCCGCTGGCGATGGTATATGCAGCGGCAAATGCATTCTGGAAGCAGGATTTTGACATCGCGGAGGCGCCACCTATCCTTGGTTTCAAGGGTTTTGCACTGGCTCGAGGGCAGTGGCGGCCGGTGCGTGGCCAGGCATTGAATGAGGTTCAGCATGGGCGATCCCGGCATCCTCACCGAGGTGATGTATGATCGAGTCGTCGCTAAGCTCTCCGACCGCGACCAGGACTTGGGTGGCGTCATCGACCGTTGGGGGGCGCCGCCATTCTGGGTACGCCAGCCCGGGTTCCCGGGCCTAGTCCTCGCGATTCTGTCGCAGCAGGTGTCACTGGAGTCGGCGCACGCCGCCTTCACTCGACTTGGTGAGCGGATCTCTCCGGTGGATCCTGCGGCCTTCCTGACGCTGGATGACGGCACGCTGAAGGCGATTGGGTTCAGCCGCCAGAAGGCGGGCTACGTGCGGGGGCTGGCCGAGGCCATCGCTATCGGGACGCTGGATCTGGAGCAGCTCGCGACCCTCGCTGACGAGCAGGTTCGCGAGACGTTGTTGGCCGTCAAGGGGATCGGCCGGTGGACGGCGGACACCTACCTACTCTTCGCGCTGCGGCGCCCCGACGCCTGGCCTTCTGGCGACCTGGCGTTGGCCAAGGCCATCCAGGAGGTAAAGGCGATGGCGGTGATGCCGACCTATCCCGAGGCCGATGCCATAGCCGAGGCGTGGCGTCCCTGGCGCGCGGTGGCAGCCCGAATCCTGTGGCACGCGTATCTCAGCGCGCGGGGGCGGTGAAAGCCGGCACGGGCCATGCGCCTGGCGGCGTGGAATCTAGAGGAGGCTTTGTATGCGACCGCGTATCGCGAGTGAGTGGTGGCAGATAGCGGGCGACCCCGACCTTGGGGCATACACGACGCCCGATCAGCAGCCTGTTGACTTTGCCGTGTGGCAAGCTGCCGATGGCACGTGGCAACTCTGGTCTTGTATCCGGCACACGGCGTGTGGTGGGCAGACCCGGCTCTTCTATCGCTGGGAGGGCGTCAGCCTGTCCGACGAACACTGGCAGCCAATGGGCATCGCGATGGAGGCGCGCGCGGACCTGGGCGAGACGCCCGGCGGCCTCCAGGCGCCGCACGTGGTCCTCGTAGACGGGATCTACTATATGTTCTACGGCGACTGGAACCGGATCTGCCTGGCCAGGAGCGACGACGGGAAGGCCTTCGAGCGTGTATTGGGCCCAAGGGGAGACCCCGCGCTGTTCTCGGGGCCGTATGAGAACAGCCGCGACCCGATGGTCCTCCGGGTCGGCGACACCTTCTACTGCTACTACATGGGCCATAAGCAGAATGCGATGCCCTCATCGGCGGTCTTCTGCCGCACCTCGCACGACCTGCGAGCGTGGAGCGAACCGGTAATCGTCGCTGCCGGAGGGATCGCCACACAGGATACGAACTGGTTCGGAGGAGACTGCGAATGTCCCTTCGTCGTCGCGAGGAACGGGCGGTACTGCCTTTTCCGCACCCAGCGCTACGGGCTTGATAACCTGACGACGCAGTACGTGTCGGCCAATCCGCTGGATTTTGGGGTCAATGACGATCGCTGCAGGGTCGGCACGCTTCCCGTCGCTGCGCCCGAGATCATAGAGTTCGGCGGGCGGCATTACATCGCTGCGCTATTACCATCCCTCAAAGGTATCCGCATAGCGGAGCTCGAGTGGGTGGACGAAGCCTGAGGGTGCACGGAGCAGAGCCTATGGCAGAACCGGGGCACGTTCGTATCGAGTACCTTGCCGACTATCCGACCTACGTAACGGAGGTGGGGCGCCTGAAGTACGAGCAGTGGCTGTACACCTCGCCGGACCGGCCCTACGAGGTCTGGATCGACGAAATCCGGGAGAGCGCGCGCAAGGACGTGCCGCCGATCACGCTAGTCGTGCTGCGAGAGGCCGTGCTGTTGGGGTTTGTGACCCTCATGGAGATCGATGAACGGGCAGGGATCGAGGGCCAGTTGATGGAGAGGGGGCGGACTTGATGGTCTACGAACTGGAGAACGCCCAACCCGGGGCCGGGAACCTGGTCGTGCGTCCTGTTGAGGCCGGCGACGCGCAAGACCTGCGCCAGCACTGCTTCTCGCGGAACACTCTGGACGAGGTGGCCGCGCAGATTGCGAGCAGCGTCGAGATGCACGCGGCACAGCAAGGTGTCCAGCTCGTGGCTGAAGTCGACGGCGCGGTCATCGGCACGTTGACGCTGATCCGGAACACCCACGCGCTGCACGCTCATCGGGCCGACCTATACAGCATCGTGGTTCATCCTGACCACCAGCGGAAGGGTATCGCGCGCCAGATGCTGGAGGAGAGCCGTCGACACGCCCAGGCGTTGGGCATCGAGATCCTCGAGACAAGCTGCCGGGCCGGGACAGGGGCGCAGACCGCGTACACGCGCATGGGCTTCATCGAATACGGGCGTCTGCCGCGCGGGATCGTGGAGCCTTGGGGCGATCGCCATGTCTTCGACCAGGTGTTTTTCTACCTGCCGCTCTGAAGGCAGTCAGAGAGGCGCAGACGGCGCGAACTTCGCGCCGTCTGCGCCTCTATTTCGCTGTGGATATCTACTGCCCCAGCTCTCCAAACCGCGCCATGATCGCCAGCGCGGGATCGACGGGAACCTCGGCCCGCTCGACGTCCGCGGGGATTTCGATCGTGGGTGTGGGGCGGATGGCCTTGCCCGCGAACTGCGGCAGCCATTGCTTCTCCGCCTCCAGCATCTCGGTCGCCATCTCCCGTATCTCCTTGAGCGTCAGGACGGCGCCGGAGAGCGGGTCCAGCGCGCACGCGTGGACGATGTGCTCCGGGTCGCCGGTGAGCGCTGCCTCGACCGCCAGCCGCTGGACGTTGATGTTGGTCAGGTTGAGCGCGGCACACTGCGGCGGTAGATCACCCACGATGGTCTTGTGGAGCCCCGTGCGGTCCACGAAGACCGGGCCCTCGGCACAGCAGTCGGCGGGCAGGTTGGTGATCATGCCGCCGTTGATGACGTTGCCGTTGAGCTTGAACGTCCGCCCGGTCTCCAGGGCCTCGATGACGTAGGAGCCGTACTCGATGGAACGCGATGGCAGCGTGATCGGCTCATCCGCCAGGAGCTCGGTGCCTGCGTACTTATCGGCGACGTACTTGCAGAAAGCGTAGTAGGCGCCGCTCTCGCCGCCGAAGCCAGGCTCGTCGCAGTACAGGTCGAGCGCCTTCTGGTTCTTGCGGAACCAGGGAACGTACTCTGCCAGATGGCCCGTGGACTCGGTCATGAAGTAGCCGAAGTGGCGCAGCACCTCACCGCGGACCTTCTCGTTGACGTAGTAGCCCGGTTCCTCGAACCGCGCCCGGAGGGTCGGGTAGAGGTCGCGGCCCTCGTGCTCCAGCTTGAGGAACCAGCCCATGTGGTTGATGCCAGCGCACAGGAAGTCGATCTCGTCCTTGGGCACGCCGACATACCCGGAGATCAGGTCCATCGTTGTCTGGACACCGTGGCAGAGGCCCACGAACGGGACCTTGGTGGTTCCCAACGCCCAACTGACCATCGCCATCGGGTTGACATAGTTGAGCAGGAAGGCCTTGGGGCAGAGCTCCTCCATGTCCCGCGCCAGGTCGAGCATCACGGGGATGCTGCGCAGTGCGCGGAAGATGCCGCCTGGCCCCAGCGTGTCGCCGATGCACTGATCGACGCCGTACTTGAGCGGAATCTTGTAGTCCGCCTCGAAGCCGTCGATGCCGCCTACCTGAAACGTGGCGATCACGTAGTCGGCATCCCTAACGGCCTCGCGCTGATCCGTCGTGATCCATACGCTCGCCGGCAGATCGTTGGCCTCGATGACCCGCTTTACGAAGTCCTCCACCTGTGGCGTGCGGCGCGTGCTGGGCGCCATCAGGGCAAACTCAGTCGCTTCCAGGCCATCCGTTGCCAGGATGTCCAGGATCAACGTCTTGCAGAAGACGATGCTGCCTGCGCCGATAATCGCTACCTTCGCCATACTTCACCTCCCATAGCTTGGTGAACTTACCACTCCGTAACTACTCCTCTAGCCCAGGTTCTCATAGACATATAGGCCATCCTTTCCGGGGGCGACGATGTCGAGGCGACCGTTACCCGTCACGTCGGCCACGGCGAAGAAGATGCCACACCCCTTCCCCTTTCCGGGGGGGCCATAGTCGATGATCTGCTTGGCAAACCCTTCACCGGTCCACTTGAAGTAGTAGATGCCAACGTCGTCCGCCGAGCCCTGGTCGTGGCCACAGTGGGCACGGTAGCGCTTGCCGGTGACCAACTCACAGGCACCGTCGCCGTCCAGGTCGATCCACTGCAGGTCGTGGTATTGGGCATTGAAGGGATCGATGGGGTGCTGGATCCAGGTTCGCGTTCCGTCGGCGGCTACCTGCTGCTCCCACCAGTCGAGGCCGTAGCCGTGCCCGTTGCCCACGATCAGGTCATTGTATCCGTCGCTGTTTACGTCGACCACCAGCATAGGCACGCTGGCCATCCCACCCAAGTTGAACTCGGGATGGAGGACCCATTCACCCGTGAAGGGGTCCTCGGGAGCCTCCAGCCAGCCAGAGTTGAGGATGAAGTCGCCACGCCCGTTGCCATTGACATCGCCAAAGCCAAGGCCGTGGCCCTGGTTTTGGGCGTAGATGGTATGGGCCTTGAACTCGCCGGTGCCCTTTCCCGCGGTATCGGTCACGAGTTTGTAGACCACGAGCGGGGCGCCGGGCGTATTGGGCACGATCTCCAACTGCCCATCGCCATCGACGTCCCACGCGCGGGTCGTCTCGACGTTGCCCGTGTGCGCAATCACGTGCTCCGGCCAGGCTTTGGACGGGTCGCCGGGGTTCTCGCGCCAGCGGATCGTGTCGCCCCACCACCCGCCGGTGATGAAGTCCAGCCGCCCGTTGCCGTTGACGTCCATTGGAATCGTCGAGAAGTCGTCGTAGTATTCGCCCACCTGCTGTACGTCGCCGATGGGGTGTTGCGTCTTGATATCCGGTGTCTCATACCAATACGCGCCCGACACGATGTTGGGCTTTCCGTCGCCGGTGA
>Ga0123333_10000398_pt1 | contig 48905 bp, 42 predicted proteins | sample BioC12SIPDNA_3_FD_89957 | JGI IMG/M metagenome (GOLD analysis project Ga0123333, IMG submission 89957) | Anaerobic biogas reactor microbial communites from Washington, USA - Biogas_R2_B C12 SIP DNA | ecosystem: Engineered > Bioreactor > Anaerobic > Unclassified | place: Washington, USA...
ACGAAGGTGGCGCCGCGCTCGCGCAGGCGTTCGAGCAGGGGCCAGAACGCGTCGGGGATGGCGTCGTCGCTCGTGAGCAGCGTGCCGTCCATGTCGCAGACCACCAGGCCCACGTCGTGCGGGCCTGGTGGGACGCCGGTCCAGGGGAGGGGCATGGAGGCTCAGGTTAGCCCGCTCCGCGCGGGGCGTCGGCGAGCGCTTGGGCGGCGGGCCGGGGCGCGGCCGGGGTCGTCAGGCCGGGCGCGCGGCCAGGCGCACGGCGGTGCCCCAGGGGTCGCTGGCCGTCGCCTCGCCGGCTTCGGCCTCCACGGCGTGCCCGGCAGCGCGCAAGCTGGCGGCGGTGGCCTCCACGGCCGCCCGGTCGGGGAGGGCGATCTCCCAGTCGAGCAGGCGGGCGTCGTCCTCGGTGGCGGCGGGGCTGTGCGCCGCCCAGGTGTTGAGGCCCAGGTGGTGGTGGTAGCCGCCGGCCGAGAGGAAGAGCGCGCCAGGGTAGCTCCACACCACGCGGTCGAAGCCCAGGCCCTGGTGGTAGAAGGCGTCGGCGGCCGCGATGTCGCCGACGTGCAGGTGCACGTGCCCCACGCGCGTGCCGGCCGGCATGCCGTTCCAGACGGTGGTGCGCGCGGCCACGGCCAGGCCCTGCGCGTCGAGCGGCACGGTGCTCATGCTGATCTCGCGGTCCTGCACCTGCCAGGCGTCGCGGGGGCGGTCGGCGTAGACCTCGATCCCCAGTCCGTCGGGGTCGTTGAGGTAGAGCGCTTCGCTCACGAGGTGGTCGGAGGCGCCGGCGCGCTCGCCGCTGGTCGCCAGGTGCAGCAGGAAGGCGCCGAGGGGCGGGCGGTCGGGGAGGAGCAGCGCGTAGTGGTAGAGGCCGAGGCGGCCGCGGGGCGGTACGGGGCGGGCGCCGCGGCGCTCGCGCAGCACGACCAGCGGCTCGTCGTCGCCGTGCGCGCCCAGGGTGGCCTCGACGGCCTGGCGGTCGAGGACGCGCATGCCCAGCACGCGCTGGTACCAGGCGAGCGAGCGCTCGAGGTCGGCGACCTGCAGGCGCACGCGGCCGAGGCGCGTGGCGGCGGGCAGGCGGTGGCCGCTGGGGGCGATGCCCACGGGCGCGGCGGCGGACGGGTCGTTCTGGGTCGTGGTCAGCATGGGGGCTCCTTAGGTGTTAGGACGAGCTACGTGATAACGAGCTTCGGGGGTGAGGGCCTCGGACGGGTCAGGGGTTCAGCGGGAGGCGGCCTCCTCGAGGAGGGCGAGCAGGCGCTCGAGCTTCTCGGGGCCGAGGTGGCCGAGCTGGCGGTGGTGCAGCGCCGACATCGGCTCGTCGAGCTTCGCGAGGAGCGCGAGGCCGCGCTCGGTGATGCGCGCCTTGACGACGCGGCGGTCGCGCTCGTCGCGCGCGCGCACCACCAGCCCCTGCTTCTCGAGGCGGTCGAGCAGGCGCGTGACGTCGGACTCGCGCGTGATCATGCGCTCGCCGACCTCGCCGCACGAGAGCGGCTCGTCCTGCGACCCGCGCAGGATGCGCAGGGCGTTGTACTGCGTGGCGGTGATGCCCGAGTCGCGCAGCAGGTCGGCCTGCTCGGCGCCGAGCTCGCTGGCGAGGCGCGCGATGGCGAGCGAGGCCTCCTGCTCGAGGCTGCCGAAGGGGCGCGATTGCTTGATCAGGCTCTGCAGCTTGGCGGACACGCGGGCCTCCTACCGGGTAGCTGGTTACAAGGATAGTCGTGATAACGAACATTGTCAACACGGCGACCTGGTGCCCGACCTGCAACGCTAGGGTTGCGCGTCGCCGCTCCATGTGCAGTAGTGATGTTGCACATCGAACGGAGGCCCGTATGCCCGAGACGGCAGTCCCAGACGCCATCGAGCGCCAGATCGACATCGCCGCCACCCCGGAGCGCGTGTACGCGCTCGTCGCCCGCCCCGGCTGGTGGATCAACGAGGGCGCCATCACCGACAACGTGGTGGCCACCGAGGGCGACGTCAGCACCGTGACGCACGCCAAGTACGGCACGTACCGCGTCCGCACCGTGGACGCCGACCCGCCGCGCTACGTGGCGTTCCGCTGGCTCGGCGGCGACCCCGCCAACGAGGGCAAGGAAGTGCCCGGCACCCTGGTCGAGTTCTTCGTCACCGCCAACGCCGCGGGCGGCGTGACCCTGCGCGTGGTGGAGAGCGGCTTCAGCACGCTGCCGGGCACCGACGAGCAGCGCCGCAAGAACCACGCCGACAACAGCAGCGGCTGGGAGCAGGAGCTGGAGGCCGCCAGGGCCCACGTCGAGGCGGGCTGACGCCGTGGCCGCCGTTCCGGGCCGCCAGCGCGGCGGCGCGGACGTCCTGGCCGTGACGCAGGTGTTCGCCGCGCTCGGCGACCCTACCCGCGCCGCGCTCCTCGAGCGCCTCGCGCACGACGGGCGCGGCACCGCCACCAGCCTCACCGGCCACACCGACGTCTCGCGCCAGGCCGTCGACCGGCACCTCCGGGTGCTGGCCGGCGCCGGCCTGGTCGAGTCGCGCCGCGAGGGGCGCGAGGTCGTCTACCGCGTGCGGCCCGACACCGCGCTGCGCACGGCCGAGTGGCTGGAGGAGCTCGGGCGCGCCTGGGAGCGGAGCCTCGAGGCCATCAAGCTGGCCGCGGAGCGGGACGATCCGGCGTGACCCGCCCCAGGCACGCGGCGATGGCCGGCACGGGCGGCGCCACGCGGCTCAGGAACTCCGCCTCGCGCACCGCCACCACCTGCCAGCCGCGCCCGGGGCCGAAGCGTGTGCGTAGCTCGGCTTCGCTCACCTGCATGGGCGTGTTCTCCATCTCGAACTCGAGCGCGAACGCCTGCAGGTAGTAGCGCCCGCCGGGCGCCAGCGCGAGCGCCAGCTCCGCCGCCAGAGCCTCGCGCCCCGCCTCGTCGAAGAGGTGGTAGAAGCCCGAGTCGACGACCGCGCCGAACCCACGCCCCAGCTGCGCGGGGCGCGTCGCGTCGCCGACCTCGAACTCGAGGGGCGCGCGCAAGGAGCCGGCACGCGCCGCCCGCGCGCGGGCCTCGACGACGGCCGCCTCCGCGAAGTCGACGCCCAGCACCGGGTGACCACGCTGCGCCAGCCAGATGGCGAGGTCGCCGGTGCCGCAGCCCAGGTCCAGCACCCGTCCTTCAGGCGGCAGCTCCTCGAGCAGCCGCGCGAGGCCCGGCTGCGGAGCCCCGATGTCCCAGGGCGCCTCACCCTCGTAGATGGTGTCGAAGAACGCCCGCGGGTCCGGTCCGAATCGGCTCATGGCAGCTACCTCCCTGCGAGAAGCTCGGGAGTTATACCATCGACGCATCGCCTCCGCCTCGACGTTAGAGCCGTCCGGCGGCGGCGTAGCGGAGCACCACCACGCCGTGCGCGGCCGCGCCTAAGCGAACGCGAACCGCACCCGGTCACCCTCGCGCAGCTGCCCCGCCCGCCCCAGGTCCGCGCCATGCAGCACGGCGGGCTTGGCGTAGCCGCCCAGCGTCCCGCGGTCGGCAAGGAGCAGCAGGGGCGAGCCGTCGGGCGTCACCTGCAGCGCTCCCAACGGCGTGGCCTCCGACAGCACCTCGCCGCCCGGCACGCTGGCGCCCGCGAAGCGCACGCCCATCCGGTCGGCGCTCGCCACCGTGTACGCGCCGGCGGTCAGCGCTCGCGCCGCCTCCGCGCTGAACTGCGGGCCGGGAACTAGGCGCAGCACGGTCACCGGCCCGAAGCGCCGGTGCGGCGCGAACACCGCGCCGACCAGCGGCGCGCGCGGCCGCTCACCGCCGAGCACGTCGCCCGCGCGCAACGCCCGGCCGACGCCGCCACGTAGGTCGACGGACGCCGAGCCCAGGAAGCGCTCGCTCGCGAGGCCGCCCGGCACCGCCAGGTAGCCGCGCGCCCCGGGCGGGCGCGGCGCGAAGCTCAGCACGCTGCCGGCGGGCGCCAGGAACGACGCGAACGGCGCCACCGGCTCGCCGTCGAGCAGCGGCGCCAGGCCGTACCCGGCGAACGCCAGCACCGTGGGGCGCAGCGCCTCCAGCAGCGGGCCGCGCAGGTTCACCTCCACGACCGGCGCGCCGGGCGCGTTGCCCAGCAGGCGGTTGGCGAGCCGCGCGCTGCCCGGGTCGAGCGGCCCCGAGCGCGCCAGGCCGTAGCGCCCGGCCCGCAGCCGCCCGTCGTCGACCACCAGGTCGAGCAGCCCCGGCTCCAGCACGCGCAGCAGCGGCCGCTCGGGGCTCGCGGGCAGCAGCGCGACGGGCTCGGGCGCAGGCGGCCGCGCGCCCCGCCCCGGCAGGAAGCGCACGCGGTCACCGGGCTCCAGCAGGAACGGCGCCGCGCGCCGCGGGTCGTAGACGGCCGTGAGCGCGGTGCCGACGATGCGCCACCCGCCCGGCGACGCCACCGGGTAGACGCCCGTCTGGGCGTCGGCGAGGCCCACCGAGTGCGCCTCGACGCGCGGCCGCGGCCGGCTCAGGCGCGGCACGCGCAGCGCGGGCGCCACCGCGCCCAGGTAGGGGAAGCCGGGCGTGAAGCCGAGCGCGTAGACGCGGTACTCGGTGCCGGCGTGCAGCGCCACGGCCTGCTCGACGCTCAGGCCGCACAGCGCCGCCACGTCGGCCAGGTCGGGCCCGTCGTAGGCCACCGGCACCGCGACCGAACGCGCGGGCGGCGCCTCGGGGGCGGCGCGCGTCGCCTCCACCCAACGCTTGACGGCACGCTCGTCCGTGCACGCCGCGTCGAACTCGACGTAGAGCGAGGCGTAGCCCGGCACCACGTCCGTGACGCCCACCGCCGGCGCCGCCAGCAGCGCGCGCCCGAGCGCGTGCACCTCGTCGTTCACGGCCGGGTCGACGCTCGTCCCGAACCGCAGGTAGAAGCCCGTCACCCCCGGGCGCGGGCCGCTCACCGCACGCGCGCCGGTCGCGCCGCGCCGCGCAGCCGGCGCCCCAGGTCGGCGGCCAGGGCGATGAGCTCCGCGGGCGACGCCTCGGCGCCGTCCTCGGGGGCGTGCTGGCTCGGCTCCGGCTCCCCCTCGGGCGGCTGCACCACCTCCAGGCCGTCGAGCAGCCGCTGGGCGCGCAGGCGCGTGTAGCAGCGCCCCGCCGGGTGGGTCGCGGCCAGCGCCAGCAGCCGCGAGCCGGTCACCTCGGGCGCCAGCGCGAACGCCGCGTTGAACGCCTCCAGCGCCAGCGGCACGAACCCGAACTCGACGATGCGGTCGAGCGCGGTGAGCAGCTCCATCAGCGCCCCGTCCGGCGGCGCGCCGCGCCGGTCACGGCCCCTGGCGGGGCCGAGCAGCAGCCGCACCACGTCGGAGCGCAGCAGGTACGAGACGATCTCGGCGTAGAGGCGCACGCGCCGCGACGTCACGGGCGACACGGAGTCGAGGTGCAGCTGGCGATGCGACTCCGCCGCCAGCGCGTCGCCCGCCTCCAGCGCGATGCGCGCCAGCAGCTTCTGGGAGGTGGTCTCCATCGCCGCCGCCTGGGCGGCCGCGCGGGCGCGCTCCACGTCGCCGCGAGCGTAGTGCAGGTGGCTGACCGCCCAGTTGGCCAGCGGCCGGTCGTCCCAGCGGTGGTCGCCGCGCCGCTCGCGCTCGGCCAGCAGGCGCGAGGCCGCGTCGCTGTGCTCCTCGGCCAGCGTCAGGTCGCCGAGGTTGACGTAGCAGTACGCCGCCTCGCAGTGCAGGTAGGCGAGCAGGTCCAGCCGGCCGATCTCGTCCCGCTCCTTGGTGATGGCCTCGTCGAGCAGGCGGATCGCGCCGGGGTAGTCGCCGAGGTCGGCGACCAGGCTCATCGCCGTGACCTCCAGGACCTTCACCAGGTCGGAGGTGTTGCCGCTGCGGCGGTTCGCCGCCGTGGCGCGCCGCAGCCAGCGCGCCTGTTCCTCCCGGTCGTCGCTCAAGAGCCCCAAGTTGCCGAGGCAGATCCCCAGCAGCTCCTTGTCCTCGTGGCGCTCCAGGGCCGGCAGCGCCTTCAGCAGGTACTGGCGCGCCAGCTCGTCGTCGTCCAGCGTCAGGTACGCCATCGCCAGGGCGTGGAACGCGCTGGCCACGTCGAGGTCGGTGCCGTGACGCTTCAGGCCCTGCAGCGACTCCTCGATCAGCGCGCGCGCCCGCAGCGGGTCCTGGCGCAGCTGCGCCCGCCCCTGCGCCAGGCGCGCCTTCGCGGCCAGCAGCGGCGCGTCGCCCGCCGAGACGCGCGCCAGCTCCATCAGCAGGTAGATCTCGTCGACGCGCCCGCGCGTCAGCAGGTAGCGCTGCATGATGCGCACCGCCGGCTCGAGCAGGTCGCCGCGCCCGGCGGTGCACGCCCACTCCCACGCCACGCGCAGGTTGGCGTAGTCGCGGTCCAGCTCCTCGAACGCCACGCGCTGCCCGGCGCTGCGGTCGAACGGCCGCTTGGAGAGGAGGAGCGCGAAGTAGTGCTCGGCGTGCCTCGCCCTCACGGCGTCGGCGCCCGGCAGCTCGGCGAGCTTCTCGCGCGCGTACTGGCGCACGACCGGGTGGAGGTAGTAGCGCTCGCGGTGCCGCCGGATGAGCGACCGGTCGAGCAGCGCCGTGAGCATCAGCAGGTCCATCCCCAGCACGGCCTGCGCCGCCGCACGCGTGAAGCCGCCGTGGAACACCGCGCTGCCGGCCAGCGCCGCCTGCTCGGCCGCGTCGAGCATGGACCAGGAGCGCTCGAAGATGGCGCGCAGGCTCGCGTGCCGCGCGGGCGGCTCCGGCTCGGTGCTGACCAGCAGGTCGAGGTTCGACTCGAGCTCGCGGGCCATCTCCTCGACCGGGATGACGCGCGCGAGCGCCGCGGCCAGCTCGATGCCCAGCGGCGCGCCGTCCACCAGGCGGCAGACGCGCAGCACGGCGCCCAGGTTGTCGGGGGTCAGCTCGAAGCGCGGGTCGAAGCGGCGCGCGCTGTGCAGGTAGAACCCCAGCCCGTCGTAGCGGCCCGGCTCGTCGAGCGCCTCGGCGGCCGTGCCGGGCAGGGGCATCCCGGCGAGCGGGTAGAGCGTCTCCTGCTGAAGCCCCAGCGGCTCGCGGGCGGTGACCACGACGCTGGTGCCGGGGCACACCTCCAGGAGCTCGAGCAGCTCGGGGCTGGCGCCCGACTGCTCCAGGTCGTCGAGCACCAGCAGCACGCGCTCGTGGCCGAAGCGGTCGCGTAGCGCGGAGAGCGCGTCGCGCTCGCCCGGGGCGGAGGAGAGCGTAGAAACCACGAGAGGCAGCAGGCGGCGCGGGTCGGAGAGGTCCTCGAGGGGGACGAAGTAGACCTGGTCGTAGGTGGACCGGTTGAGCAGGCGGCGCGCCAGGGCCAGGCTGAGGCGGGTCTTGCCGTTGCCGCCGAAGCCCACGATCGTGACGAGGCGCGCGCCCTCGTCCAGGAGGCGGGTAAGGTCGTCGAGCTCGTCGGCGCGCCCGTAGAACGCCCAGGGGAGGTTGGGCAGGTTGTGGGTCGTGGCGCGCCGGGCCGGGGGCGCGTTGGCGAGCTCGGCCGGCGGCGCCAGACCGAGCGTGGCGGCCTCGTCCTGGAGCGCCTTGGCACGCGGGTTGCCGGTGACGGTGAGGAGCTCGAGCAGGCGCGCCAGCAGCGCGCCGTCGTTGACGGCCGCGTCCGCCTGGAGGGCGGCGGCGCGCTCCGCCAGTCGCGCGGCCGCGCGCCGGTCGCCGTGGCGCAGGCCGCGCTCGGCCAGCTCGATCAGCGCCGCCTGCGCTTGCTGGGCCAGGAGCTCGCGCGTCTGGTACAGCCACTCCTCGAGCTCCACCATGCCGGGGCCGAGCTCGACGCCGGCGAGGAACGGCCCCTGGTAGAGCTCCGCGACGCGCTCCCACTCCTCGTTGGCGGCGGCCTCGCGCAGCTTCACGGCGTCGCACTCCACCTGCGTCCAGAGGCGCGTGTCGTTCCCGCCCGGTTCGGCGTCGAGGGCGGTGCGCAGCTGCGACAGCGCCACCGAGAGGCTGTGCCGGGGGTTGGCGGCGCGCGGCCACAGCAGGTCCGCGAGGAAGCGGCGTTCCTTCGGCCCCTCGAGGGCCAGGTAGGCCAGCAGCAGCAGCGGTTTGACGCGCGCGAAGCCAGCTCCCGCCAGGCCCAAGCCCCCCAACGTGCGTAGCTCCATGGGTCAGTATGGCGCACCCGCCGGCGTAGCGCTGGGCCGGGCGTATCAACGCGCCGTTGTGCCGTTGACGGTCGTTGACCCTGGGTTGAGCCGCCGTTTACCGCGGCCCGGCTACCCTTCGCCTGATGCGTTCACCGGAGCCGTCGTCCGCGGTCGAGCCGTCGTCCGCCCGTCACGTCCCGTCCTGCCTCGCTCGGCCCGTCGGAGCCGGGCTTCGGGTAGCGCCACAGGTGCTCCGGCACCGGCAAGGCAGGAGGAGGACGGTATGGGAAACATGCGCTACGGCTTCGTACGTGGAGCCATGCTCCTGGTCTTCGTCATGCTCCTGGAGGGCGTCGAAGCGCGCGGCGTGGCGATGCTCCTCGACCCCGGCCCGGTCTCGGACGGGGGCGCGGCGGCACAGGCGGTGGCGGTGCGGCTCCCCGACGCCAGGTGGGACCTGGCGCGGCTGGACCCCGGGCCCACCTTCGCGGCGCGCGGGACCGTGCTCAGCCTACGCGGGCCGGCCGTCCCGGACCCCAGGTCGGCGCTGCTGCGGCTCGACCCGGGTGAGGTGGCGTCCGGTGGCGCGCCGGCCATGCCCGACGTGAGGTACGCGCTGGTGCGCGTGGAGCCCGCGGCGCCCGGTTCGCTCGCGGCGACCGGCTTCCTGCCGCTGGACGCGGGACCGATCCGGCTGAGCCCGTTCGCCGCCGCCGAGGACGCGGGGTCCGTGGAGGCGAGCCTGCGGCTCGACCTCAGGTGCCTGCGCCTGGCGGTGGCCGACGCCGCGGAGGGCTCGGCGGCGCTCACGGCCGCCTCCGGCTGGGCGCGCTCGTGCTTCGAGCGGCTGGTCTGAACCGTGGCGAGCGTTCCTACCTCGGTACGGGAGCGGGTGCTACTTCCGGCGGACGCGTTCGCGGGCGCGAGCGTCTACGATCGCCGCATGATCATCACCACCACCCCCGCGGTCGAGGGCCGCCCCGCCCGCGAGTACCTCGGGCTCGTCACGGGCGAGACCATCCTCGGCGCGAACGTCCTGCGCGACTTCATGGCCGGCATCCGCGACATCATCGGCGGGCGCTCCAGCCTCTACGAGCAGAGCCTGCGGGAGGCGAAGGACGACGCGCTGGCCGAGATGGCCGAGGCCGCGCGACGCCTTGGCGCCGACGCCATCGTGGGCGTCGACCTCGACTACGAGAGCATCCAGATGGGCAACGGCGGCGCCATGCTGATGGTGACCGCCTCCGGCACCGCGATCAGGTTCTAGCGCGACGCAGGCACGGGCGCACGGCGTGGCGGCTCGCCCCAGCGGGTGGGCCCACCACGCCGCTCATCGTGTGCATCGCCCGGCGTCACGGCTCGGTGACCTGCACGTGCGCGCTGCCGAGGCGCTGGTCGAGCTCGCGCGCGAGCGTCAGCAGGGCGTCCGGGGTGAGCCCCGCCACGGCGGCGCGCTTCGGCTCGCTCGCCGGCCCGCGCGCCCCGCCGCCCGCCTCGCGCGCCTGCAGCAGGCCGCCCGCGCGTCTCCGGGTGTGGTACCGAGCGGCCGGGTGGTGGGCGGCCACCGCCAGCAAGCGGTCGCCCGTGACCGCCGGCGCCAACGCGTAGGCGGTCGTGAACCCCTCCAGCGCCAACGGCACGAAGCGGTACGCCACGATCATCGCGAGAGCGGCGCGCAGCGTCGCCAGCGCCTCGGCGCTCAGGCCGCCGGACGCCTCGCTGCCGCCGGCGCTCAGGCTCAGCACCTCGACCCGCAGCAGGTCCGCCACCAAGAGCCAGTGCGCGCGCGCCCTGACGCTGGTGAGGGGCGACAGCGCCGCGAGGTGCGCCTGCCGGTGCTCCTCCGCCGCCTGCGCGTCGCCCGCCTCGAGCGCCAGCCAGGCCAGCAGCTCGTAGGAGTTCCCCTCCGGCGCCGCCTGCTGGGCAGCGGCGCGCGCGAGCTCGGTGTCGCCGCGCAGGTAGTGGACGTGCCCCTGCGCCCAGTTGGCCTTGAGCCCGTCGCGGAAGGCGTACTCCTCACCGGGCTGGCGCTCCGCCAGCAGGCGCGTGGCCGCCGCGGCATGGCGCGCTGCCCCGGCCTCGTCGCCGGCGTTGGTGTGGTGGTAGGCGGCGTAGCAGTGGAAGTAGGCGAGCAGGTAGGGGCGGCCGATCTCCTCGCGCTCCAGCTCGATGGCCTCGCTGATGAACCCGATCGACGCGCGGTGGTCGCCGTAGCCCAGGGCGCAGGTCACGGCCAGGTTGTTGAGGAGCTTCACGAGGTCGGCGGTGTTGCCGGTGCGGCGGGAGGTGGCGACGGCGCGCTTGATCCAGCCGTCCTCCTCGTCACGGTCGGCGGTGAACATGCCGAGGTTGGAGAGGCAGGCGCCCAGCAGCTCCCGGTCGTCGTGGCGCTCCAGCGCCGGCAGCGCCTCGAGCATGAAGCGTCGCGCCCGCTCCGGGTCGCCGAGGAACGCCATCGTCATGCCGAGCCCGAAGCGGATCTGCGCCACCTGCAGGTCGCTGCCGTGGCGTTCGACGATGGGCAGCGCGCGCTCGAGGAGCGCCTGGGCGCCCGGGGCGTCGTTGCGCATCATGATGTGCGCCTGCATGCGCATCACCAGCGCCGTGAGCAGCGACCCCTCCGGGGCGGCCGCCTCCGCCCGCGCCAGCAGCTGCGACAGCTCGCGCAAGCGCCCGCGCGTGATCAGGTAGCGCGACAGCAGCTGGAGCGTCGGCTCCAGCAGGTCGGTGCGGCCCGACTCGGCGGCCCACTCCCAGGCGGCGCGCAGGTCGGCGTGGTCGCGGTCAAGCTCCTCGAACGCCTGACGCTGGCCGGCGGTCAGGTCGAACGGCGCCTTGGAGGCCAGCAGCGCCAGGTAGTGAGCCGCGTGGCGGTCGCGCAGCTCCCGCGCCACCGGCTCCTCGGTGAGCTTCTCGCGGGCGTACTGCTTCACCACCGGGTGGAGGTAGTAGCGCCCGGCGTGGCGCCGTAGCAGCGAGCGGTCGAGCAGGGCGCTCAGGAGCGCCAGGTCCATCCCCACCACCGCCTCGGCGGCGTCGCGCGTGAAGCCGCCGTGGAACACGGCGCTGCCCGCCAGCGCCGACCGCTCGGCGTCCGTGAGCAGCATGGCGAGTTCAGCCAGGGTGGCGTCAGCTTCCCCTTCACGCTGGCTCCCGCCGGCGCCGCCCCCGCGGACGACGCCACCTTCACCGACCCCGAGGGCTTCTACACCGTGCCGCTGCCGGCCAACTGGACGGCCGAGGCGCGGGACGGCTACGTCGTCCTCGCCGGCCCCGACGCCCGCGTCCGCGTCTACCTGCTCAGCCTGCCCACCACCGACGTCGACGCCGCGCTGGCCACCGCCTGGCAGCAGGTGGACCCCGCCTTCGAGCAGAAGGTGGTGCACGACCTCACGCCGCCCGCCGGCAACGGCATCGACGCCATGCGCGTGCTGACGTACGACGCCGGCCCCGAGCGCGTCACGCAGGTCGCGGTGCGCGTCGCCGGCGATCGCGCCTACGTCCTGATCTTCGACGGCGAGCTCGCCGCCGCGGTCGAGCGCCAGAGCCAGCTCCTGATCATCGACACCGGCTTCCGGGTCCTGGGCCTCAGCGCCGACGACATCTCCGGCAAGGAGCCCCGCCCCCTCACCCCCGAGCTCGTCGCCGAGCTGGAGGCGTTCGTCGCGGACGCCATCGAGCGGGCGGGCGTGCCGGGCCTCGCCATCGCGGTGGTGCAGGACGGCGAGCTCGTCTACTCCAACGGCTTCGGGGTGCGTGAGCTAGGCGGCAGCGAGCCCGTCACCCCCGACACGCTGATGATGATCGGCTCCACCGGCAAGACCATGACCACGATGCTGATGGCCGCGCTGGTGGACGCGGGCGCCCTCGCCTGGGACACGCCGGTGGTCGACGTCCTGCCCGAGTTCCGCCTCGCGGACCCCGAGCTCACGCGCCAGATCACCGTGCGCCACCTGGTGTGCGCCTGCACGGGCGTGCCGCGCCGCGACTTCGAGGTGATCCTCAACGCCGGCGAGATGAGCGCCGAGGACACCATCGCGTCGCTGGCCGACTTCCGCCTCTTCACCGGCTTCGGCGAGGCGTTCCAGTACAGCAACCAGATGGTCGCCGCCGGCGGCTACGCGGCCGCCGCCGCCGACGGCGCCGAGCACGGCGCGCTGTTCGACGGCTGGCTGGCGAGCATGCGGGCGCGCGTCTTCGAGCCCATCGGCATGCGCGACACGCTCGTCAGGCCCGAGGACGTCCTCGCGCGCGACGACGTGGCCGTGCCCCACGGCATGAACCTCGACGGCAGCTACCGGCCGCTCGCCTTCGAGACGGAGCGCGTCGTGCTGCCCGTAGCGCCGGCGGGCGCGGCCTGGTCGACCGTGCGCGACATGGGCCGCTACCTCGTCACCGAGCTGAGCCTCGGCGTGGCCCCCGACGGCGAGCGCGTGGTCAGCGAGGCGAACCTGCGTGAGACCTGGCAGCCCCAGGTGCCGATCGACGCCAGCACCCACTACGCGCTCGGCTGGATGGTCGGCGAGTACAAGGGCCTCGAGCTGATCAGCCACGGCGGCGCCACCCTGGGCTTCACCTCCGACCTGACCTTCCTGCCCGCCGCCGGCCTCGGTGTCAGCGTCCTCGCGAACGCCAGCGGCGCCAGCGCCGTCACCGGCGCGGTCCGCACGCGCCTGTTCGAGCTCGTCTTCGACCTCGAGCCCGAGGCGCCCGAGCAGCTCGCGTACGGCCTCGAGAGCCAGCGCCAGCTGCTCGCCGCGAGCGCCCACGAGCTCCACGCGGTCGACGCCGACGCCGTCGAGGCGTTCCTCGGCGACTACCGCCACCCGGCGCTGGGCGGCCTGACGCTGCGCCTCGAGGCGGGCACGCTGGTCGTCGACTTCGGCGAGTTCGACCTCGAGCTCGGCGCCGTAGACGCTGACTCCGCGCGCTTCGTGGCCACCAGCCCGCCGTTCGCGGGCTTCGAGTACGCGCTCGAGACGCGCGACGGCGCGCCCGTCGTGGTGATGAGCCCGGCGGGCCTGGGCGAAGCGTACGTGTTCGAGCAGCGCTGACGACCGCGCTGATCCTGGCGAGGGCCGCGCTCTTCGGGGCGCGGCCCTCGTTCGTCGCTAGGGCGGCGTCCACGTAAGAGGCTCGTAAGCCCGCGCGTGTTCCGATCGAAGGCGCCTGTGAGGCGAGCAGCGACCCTCGCCACGGGGCCGAGCCCGGCGCCCGACCTTGGGGCGTCGCGATCGCCTCGTGATCGTCGTGTACGGCGCGGGGGAGAACCCTCGACGCTGGGGGGGCGGTGGCGGGGTAGATTACCGACGCCCGACGACAACTACGACAGTGGCGAGCGCGAGCGCTTCCGCACCACCGCACGACGCTCCGCTCGGCCGCATCGAGGAGCATCAGCATCTTGCAGCCCGTCGACTTCCGCTTCCTGGCCCTGGCCATCGCCGCCCTCGCCACCCTGGTCAGCCTGGCGCTCGCGCAGGACCTCACCTTCGACGTCCACGCCGGCGCCAGCGTGCACGCGCCGAACACCATCCACGTGCTCCAGGCCGGCCACGCTCCTACCAGCATCACGGGCGCCACCTACACCACGCGCCCCTTCAGCCACCTCGACAGCCTGATCGGGCTGACGGAGAACTACTACAGCCTCCGCGTCGGCTACTTCCCGCGGGCCGCGCAGCCGGGCGTCTGGAACTACGGCGTCGAGGTCGAGTTCCTGCACGACAAGGCGTACTACGAGTCGGGCGACGACCCAGGGGGCGTCGTCCAGCACTTCGAGCTCAGCGACGGCCTCAACCAGCTCCTGGTCAACCTCGCCGCCCGCTACCCGCTCCTGGAGGACGAGGAGTTCCCCAGCGGCCGCCTGCACCTGATCGCGCGCGCGGGGGTGGGGCCGGCCATCACGGCGCCGGCCTCCGTCGTCCGCGGCCTCGAGAGCGGCACGCGCTCGCACATGGCGCCCGACGTCTTCTACGCCATGGCCGGCCCCAGCGCCCAGGTCGCGGCCCAGGCGCGCTACTACCTGGCCCCGTGGGCGGCGCTCAGCCTCGAGGCCAAGGCGACCGTGGCGCGCACGCGCAACCCGATCGCCGACGGCAGCGCGACCGCGACCTTCAACGGCGCGCACGTCAACTTCGGCGTCACCTTCCAGGTGCCCTGAGCCGGGCGCCAACGGTCAGGCGGGCGCCGTGATGGGCGCCCGCCTCGTGTGAGCCTCCGGGTTCGGTAGCGCTTCAGTCGAAGTCGATCTTCAGCGCGAAGCGGTTCCTGCCCTTCGCCTCCAGCTCGAGCTCGAACTTCACGCGGCCGCGGCGGTACTCGGCCTCGATCTCGTCGTCGTCGCGGTCGATGTCGGTGCGGCGCCAACCGTCACGCACCAGCTGCCGGTGGAAGTGGTCGTAGACGTCGCGCAGGCGCGCACGGGACGTGAAGGTGCTCTCCGAGCCCCGGTTGCCGCCACGTTGCCGGGTCACCTCCGAGCCGGGGTACGGCAACAGGCCGAGGTAGGCGTTCAGCGGCGCGACCGTCGGCCGCGGCGCGGGCCGCTCTGGCGCCGGCTGGGCGGCCACCCTGTACTGCGCGGTGCCCGTCACCCACGACTCCTGCGGTAGCGGGCGCACGACGATGGCGAGGGCGCGCGCGAAGCCTTCCTGCCCGAGCTGCGAGGTGGCCAGGAGGTCACGCTCGCTGGCGAACGAGGCCAGCGTGCGCGTGTCGAGCGGCTGCCGCGACGCCACGGCGATCACCTTCGCTAGCCCGCCGGGGGCGGCGACGGAGTACGTGTAGCGCGCTCCCGCGGGCGGGAAGTAGCGCGTCTCGCCGGCCGCGAGGAACGCGTCGCGCCCCCCGTCGAATCGGTTCGGCAGGATCTGCACGACCTCGCCGGTGGAGCTGACGCTGAACAGGTAGACGTACCCGCTCTCGCTGGCGCGGACGCCGACCGTGATCGGCTCGCCGACGGCGTAGGTCGGCAGGCCATCACGGCCTGGCGCGCGGTCGACCCACACGTCGACGTCGAAGCTCGGCAACGGGTTGACGACGATCGCCTGCGGGCTGATCTCGACGCGTTGAGCGAGGGCTGCGGAACCGAGTAGCGAAGCCGCGATGAGGATGCGGACGACGTTGGTGAACATCGAGGAACCTCCAAGCTGCCGTCACGCTAACAACGGTGCCCGGCGGAGGTCTTAGCGGTCCCATGAAGGGGCGTTCACTCAACCGCGGAGCGGTGGGCGCCGCGTGAGGCCCGGCCATGTGGTCGCCGCTCGCCGCGCGCTCGGCGTGAGGGCCTGGCGGTCCCTCAGCAGGCCACGTCGGCCGACGCCACCGTGGCTTCCAGCATCTCCCGCACGAGGTCGAGGTCCACGGCCTCGGGCTTGAAGCGGACGGCGCCCTTGCCGGCGTCGCGCAACCGGTCTCGGAAGGCGTCGACGACCTCCTTCTTGAGGATGTAGACGCCCACGAAGCGCTTCTGGTTCCCGAAGCCCAGCTCGATCTTCCCGTCGCGGCTGTAGCACGGCCCGCCGTACGCCACCTGCTCCTCGTAGCCGTCCAGCACCTCGAGGAACAGCTCGCGCAGCTGGGTCAGGACCTCGACGCGGTCCGCTGCTTGCGCCGCGATGTACTCGTCTACCTCGGTCGATCTCAACGGGTTCACCGCCTCGTCCACGATCGGTTCGGTGGCCTCCGCTGGGGCGCTGCTCTGAGCAGCCCACGAGGAACGCGCCGCCGCTGCCATCATGCCATCGGCGCGGCGCTCGCCCCCACCACGTGATAGGCTCTGCCGGTCCGCACAAGCGAGAGAGCGAGAAGAGCCGTCACCCGGCGACCCTTAGGAGGAGTCAATGTTCGCGAGCAGGTCCCGTGCCCTCGTAGCCATCTCGGTCGCCTTCGCTGCCCTGGCGGTGGGCATGGCGCAGCAGGACCTCGTGATCGCCGTCGGCACCGACGCGGTGACGCTCGACGTCCACGGCGTCACCGACGTCCCGACCTTCAACGTCACCGGCCACATGTTCGAGTCGCTGTTCCGGCTCACGCCCGAGGGCGACGTGGAGCCGCTCCTGGCGACGGGTTACGCCGTGAGCGACGACGGCACCGTGGTCACGCTCACGCTCCGCGAAGGCGTGACGTTCCACGACGGCACCCCCTTCGACGCGGCGGCCGTGAAGGCCAACATCGAGCGCGTGCAGGACCCCGCGCTGGCGAACGCGTTCGCCACGCTCATCAGCGCCATCCAGGAGGTGACGGTCACCGGCGAGCACAGCCTGGAGCTCCGCCTGCGCGCTCCGTTCGCGCCGCTGCTGCCGCATCTGACGCACTCCTCCCTTGGCATGATGTCGCCCGCGACCTTCGACGACCCCGAGCTGCACCAGAACCCCGTGGGCACCGGGCCGTTCGTGCTCGAGGAGTGGGTGCGCGGCGAGCGCCTCGTGCTCGCCCGCCACGACGGCTACTGGGGGGAACCGGCGACGCTCGACACCATCACCTTCCTGCCGATCTCCGAGGGCGCCACGCGCCTGTCGCTGGTGCAGACGGGCGCCGCGCACGTGGCCACCCACGTGCCGCCGCAGGACGTGGAGCGCATCGACGCCCTGGACGACGTCACGGTCCACAAGGTCGACAGCCTGCGGACCATCTACGTCTTCTTCAACAACCACCGCGAGCCGTTCACGGACCCGCGCGTGCGCCAGGCGTTCAACCACGCCATCGACAAGGAAGCCATCGTGGAGTTCGTGCTCGGTGGCGCCGGCCGCGTGTCGGACGCCGCCATGGCGCCGGGCGTCTTCGGTTACGCCGCCACCGGCACGTACGACTACGACCCGGCGCGGGCGCGGGCGCTGCTGGCCGAGGCCGGCTTCCCCGACGGCATGGAGGTGACGCTCCACAGCCCCACCGGCCGCTACATGCAGGACATCCAGGTGGCGGAGGCGTTGCAGAGCTACCTGGCCGACGTCGGCGTCACGGCGACCATCGTGACGCTCGAGTGGGCCTCCTACCTCGCCGACATCGGGCGCCCGGCCGAGGAGAGCACCGTGCAGCTCGGGCTGATGGGCTGGGGCGTGTCCACCGGCGACGCCGACCAGGCCCTGTTCAACGTGCTCCACGGCTCCCAGCGGCTGCCGGTCGGCTCCAACCGCTCCTTCTACGCCAGCCCGCGCTTCGACGAGCTGCTCGACCGGGGCCGCGTCGAGACGGACGAGGCTGCGCGCCGCGCCATCTACGCCGAGGCGCTGCAGGTGGTGTACGAGGAGGCGCCGTGGATCTTCCTCCACAGCGAGCGCCAGCTCGTGGCGATCAGGGACGAGGTCGAAGGCCTCCGCGTCCTGCCGACGGAACGGATCGACGCGTACGGGGTCACGCTCAGGTAGGGGGCCGTGCGACCCGTGCCTCGCCGCGGCGCCGTGCGGTGACCCGCGGGCGCCGCTGCTTCGTCGACTCGGTGGTGCTCGAGAGCCGTTGAGGGTCGCGGGTCGGGGACCTGCCGGGCGCGACCGCTCGCGCCCGGCTGTCGGGTGGGGAGCAGGGGCGCGGCCGGGAGGCGGTTAAGTTCGCTCCATGGCTACCCCCCTGTCCGTCCTCGACCTCGTGCCCGTCCCACCCGGCGGCACCGCCAGCGACGCCTTCCGCAACAGCGTCGAGCTCGCCCGCCTGACCGAGGAGCTCGGCTACCGCCGCTACTGGGTGGCCGAGCACCACAACACGCAGGCGTTCGCCTCCATGTCGACCGCCACCCTCATCGCGGTGCTGGCGCGCGAGACGGAGCGCATCCGCGTCGGCTCCGGCGGCGTGATGCTGCCGAACCACTCGCCGCTCAAGGTGGCGGAGGACTTCCTGACCCTCGAGGCGCTGCACCCGGGCCGCATCGACCTGGGCCTCGGCCGTGCGCCCGGCACCGACCAGATCACGGCGCTGGCGCTCAGGCGCAGCACCGACCACCTGGCGGCCGACGACTTCCCCCAGCAGGTCGAGATGCTGCGCGCCTACGCCGGCGAGTCGGGCTTCCTCGAGGGCCACCCGCTCGGGCGCGTGAGCGCCGCGCTGCCAGGCGTGAAGCTGCCGCCGCTGTGGATCCTGGGCTCGAGCACCTACGGCGCCCAGTACGCGGCGCAGACCGGGCGCGGCTACTCCTTCGCCTGCCACTTCAGCCCCGATTACGCCGTCCCGGCCCTGAGCGCCTACCGCGACGGCTTCCAGCCCTCGAAGGAGCTGGCCGAGCCGTACGCCATCCTGGGCGTGTCGGTCGTGTGCGCCGAGACGGAGGAGCGCGCCGAGGAGCTGGCCCGCGCGCACGACCTGATGTGGCTGCGCATCCGCCGCAACGAGCGCGCCTACCTGCCCACCCCCGAGGAGGCCGCCGCCTACCCGTTCACGCCCGAGGAGGAGGCGATGGCCGCGCACTCGCGGCGCATGCTCGTGTACGGCACGCCCGAGCGCGTGCGCGTCCGCCTGCAGGAGCTGAGCGAGCAGTTGCAGGTCGACGAGCTGATCGTCACCACCCACGTCGCCGACCACCAGGAGCGGCTGCTGTCGTACGAGCTGCTGGCGGAGGCGTTCGCCTGACCGGAGCCTGGTAGGGTCGGGGAAGTATCTCTCCCTGGGGGTGACGGATGCGAAGCCTTCTCGTACTTGCGGCCGGCCTCGTCTCGTTCGCGCTCACGCAGAGCGTGACGCAGGTCGATCCGACGCTCGAGGACCTCGCGCGCCTCATGGGCGACGTCGTCGTGATCGAGGTAGCGTTGCCGGAGAACGCGAGAACGGTGCGTATCGCCGAAACGATGGGGGAGCGCGGTCACACGGAGTCCTACTCGCGTATCGACGGCAGCGACGAGCGAGTGGAGCCCCGTATCATCCGGTTCCTCATCAAGACCCCGGGCCACCTTCCGGTGGCAGAGTGCTCGAGCGAGCGCATCGACGTTCACCTGGTGTGGCCGGACGGGAAGCACAGCTCCGCTAGCGGGAGCTGCGTGCCGCCACCGGCTGGCGAGCCAGCGCTCTCCCAGGCCAAGCACGAGCACGTTCTCACGGGCTCCGATCTCGAGCTGGGCGTCTGGTCGCCGATCTACCTTCGTGGCTGGACGTGGGTCAGAGCCGGCAGCGTCGAGGAGGCGTACGCGGCACGCTATCTCGACACGGAGCATGTCTTCACCCTGCAGGTCATGTTCCTGGAAGAGGAGATCGAGGACGCGCGGGGCGGTCCCCCGCCGCTCGACGCCGAAGCGCTACGCCGCCTGCCCGAGCTCGCCTGGTACGTCGCTCCGCCCAGGCCTGCAGCCCCGTCCACGCCCTGAGGCGCCGCCACGCCATGCCGGTTGCCGCCCCCTAAGGAGAGCCGCGATGCGCAAGCTCGTCGTCAGCAACTTCAGCACGCTCGACGGCTACTACGAGACCAGCGAGAAGAGCATCGTGCCGTTCTTCGAGCACCAGCACCCGGACTATCACGGCGACGACGCCTTCGACCGGTACAACGCCGAGCGCCTGGCGGCCGCCAGCACGTTGCTGCTCAGCGGCAGGACCTCGTTCCTCGGCAACCGCGACTACTGGACGCGCACGCTCGACGACGCGGCCGCGACGCCGCTGCGCCGGGCGCTCGCTCGCCGCTTCCTCGAGATCGAGAAGGTGGTGGTCTCCGACAGCCTCGCGCCCACGGAGCTGGGGGAGTGGGCCGCCAGCAGCCGCATCGTCGGCCGGGCGGACGCCGTCGGCGAGGTCGCGCGCCTGAAGCGTCAGGACGGCGGGGAGGTGCTCGTGCTGCTCGGTCGCCTGCTGTGGAACCACCTGCTCGAGCACGGCCTGGTCGACGAGCTGCACATCACCTACTTCCCCTTGGTGGCCGGCGGCGGGGTGCCGCTGTTCGAGAAGCGGCCCACCGTGCCGCTGAAGCTGCTGGAGACCCGTACCTGGCCGGGGTCGGGCAACGTCCTCGCCCGCTACCAGGTGGGGTAAGCCCCACGCGGCCGGGCCGGGGCTCAGGGGGCGTCGACCACCCGTACCGAGTCCCCCTCCAGCACCAGGTAGACCACCGAGCGGTTGTTCTCCAAGGTCGCCTCGGAGATGACACCCTCGGGGTTCGCGACGTTCACGAGCGCGTAGCGCCCGTCGGGCAGGCCCGTGACGACCACGTCCTGCTCGTAGAGCTGCGCCGCGTAGACGTCGCCGTAGCCGGGCGAGATGCCCTGCACGTCGCCCTCGCAATCGATGGGGTAGCGCGGCTCGGCGGAGACGGCCAGCTCGCGGTCGAGCAGCACGTTGTCCATGAGGCAGAAGCCGACCTTCTCGTTGACGGCCACGAGCTCCACCAGGGCGCCGTCGGGCGCCACGGTCCAGAGCTCGTAGCGCGCGAAGCCGGAGAGGTGCAGGTGCCCGTGCCGATGCTCGAAGTCGAAGGTGCCGACGGCGTCGCCAGGCACCTCCCGTCCGTCGGCCGAGTACAGCACCTGCCGCACCGTGAGCTCGCCGGTGGCGGGGTCCTCGGCGCCCCGCACCTCCAGCAGCCCCGGGCCGGCGTTCCAGATGGTGGTGGTGAACTTCAGGCGCCTCTCGCTGGTGTCGCTGGCGGCGACGATGTAGAGCGACGAGGGCGGCAGCACGCGCAGGTCGGGCAGCACCGGCAGCGGCGCTGGCGGCGCGGCCGGCTGGGCGGCGACGCCAGGGCCGCCGAACGGCCCGACGAGAGCGGCCGCGAGGCCCAGCCGGACGAGCGTCGGGCGCGCCAGGTGGAAGAGGGAACGCTCAGCGGTCGGGCGGGCGGTCGCCTGGGCGTTGCGTGACGTCATCGTCGGCTACCGCCGGCTCGAGGCTGGTGATGGTCCGGGAGGTGGGGTCCACCCTCACGCGGCAACCGAGCGGCACCACCACGTGCGGGCTCGTGTGCCCGGTGTCGAGCCCCGTGACCAGCGGCATCTCCTCTCTGCCGAACTCGGCGAGGACCTCCCGAACGCGCCGCTCGAGCTCGTCGATGTGCTCCGCCGTGTAGCCCATGGGGCGCGCGAGCAGCATGCCGGCGATCTCGCTCAAGATGCCCTGGTGGCCGTAGTTTCGCACGAAGCGTTCGACCATCGAGGGCGTCGGTACCTCCTCGGTCGTCTCCAGCATCAACACCGCGCTCTGCCACAGCTCGCGCCGCGGCCACCAGGGCGTGCCCTTGAGGAGCTCGAGCACCTCCACGCTGCCGCCGATCACGTGCCCCTCCACGGGCCCCTCGCCCTGCAGCCAGCGCCAGCCCGGGTTGGCCTCGAAGCGTCGGGGGCGCGCCTGGTTGGCGGGGTCGCTCCAGTCGAGGAACTCCTCGGTCCAGCTGGGCGCGGCTTGCCACGGGGCGGGCTGGGCGTCGAACAGCGTCTGTCGGATGCTCTGCTCGACCGTCGGCACGATGCCGCCGTTCTCGGCCAGGTCGGTCATGAACGCCGGGCCGTGGAACGCCACCACGCCGGCGTTGAGGAACGCCGTGAGCGTGATGGTGGTGTCGGAGAAGCCCATCATCACCTTCGGGTTCGCGCGGATCAGCTGCGGGTCGAGGTGGGGGAGGAGGCGCACCGAGTCGTCCCCGCCGATGGTGCTGATCATGCCCTTGACCTCCGGGTTCGTCAGCGCCCAGCGCAGGTCGTCGGCGCGCGCCTCGGGGTTGCGCCGCAGCCAGGCGTCGTCCTCCAGGGCGTGAGGCGCATCGACCACGCGCACGCCGAAGGCCTCCTCGAACTGGCGCTTGCCGGCCTCGTAGCGGTGCGGGAAGAGGGAGGCCAGTCCGCTCGAGAGCGAGACTGCGGCCACGGTGTCACCGGGCGCGAGGCGCGGGGGCTTCACGAACGTCGGGCTAGTGCTGGTCGCTTCCACGGTGTCTCCTCGTGCTCGAGGTTAACCGCTCGTGGGCGCCGTGGCGGGACCGTCTGCGAGCGCTGCCGCGCTCCGGTTCGCCCGTGTTAGCTTCGAGCCACATGTTCACGACCATGCCGGAGCCGGCGCAGCGGAGGCTGACCTTGCTGCTCGATGCCGCGCGCGAGCACCACACCGACCAGCTGGCGGTCGTGTGGCGGGGAGAAGCGCGTGAGTGGTGCTTCAGCGACGCGGACGGCCCGCTCCACGTGCAGTCGGTGACCAAGAGCGTCGTCAACCTGATCGTCGGGCGGCTCGTCACCCTGGGCCACCTCGGCTCGATCGACGAGCCCGTCCACCGCCTCTACCCGGAGTGGCGCCAGGGCCGCAAACGCCTCATCACCGTGCGCATGCTGCTCGAGCACACCTCGGGCCTGCAGAACGTGGCCATGGCGACGGAGGAGGTGAACCCCAGCCCCGACGTGGTGCAGCTGGCGCTGTGCGCCGAGCTCGACGCCGAGCCCGGCACGGTGTGGGCCTACAACAACAAGGCCGTGAACCTGCTCGCGGGCATCGTCGAGCGCGCCTCCGGGCGCAAGCTCGACGCCTTCGCGCGCGACGAGCTCTTCGGGCCCATGGGGATCGAGGGCTTCGCGTGGGAGCGTGACCAGGCGGGGAACCCGCGCGCCAGCGGCGGGCTGCTGATGCGCGCCGCGGACCTGGCGAAGCTGGGGCAACTGGTGCTGCAACGCGGGGAGTGGCGCGGCCGCAGGCTGGTCGCCGAGGCGTGGTTCGCCGAGATGGAGCGCCGCGCCGGCGAGGGCGACGAGAGCACGCTGCTGTGGCTACAGCTGTTCGACGACACCACGGGAGAGCGCCTCGCCTACCGCGCCGAGGGCGACATGGGCGGCTACCTCCTGGCCTTCCCGCTCAGGCAGTTGGTGGTGGTGCGCTTGGTCGGCGAGGCCACGGCGCGGCGGCTGGACCCGCTGTGGGACACGCCGCCCACCACCTACCGGGCGTTCCTGGAGCGGCGCGCGGCGTTCCTGTTCCCGGGCTTCTACACGCTCGCCAGCGAGCTCGCTGCCGCGATCGGCGGCAGGGTCACCACGGCGCCTTGACCAGCGTGGGTTCCCAGCGGTCTTCGGTCGTGCCGTCTCCGAGCTGACCGCGCGGGTTGTAGCCCCACGTCCACGCGTTCCCGTCCTGGTCGATGGCCACGGCATGGTGGGACCCAACGGTGACCGCGGTGAAGCGAACCCCGTCAGGCATCGCAACAGGCATCGGAAGTGCGGACCGGCCCAGGTCTGCGGGGTCCTCACCGACCCCGAGCCTACCGGAGGTGTTGGAGCCCCAGGACCAGGCTCGACCCGACTGGTCCAGCGCCACCATGTAGTAGTCTCCGACCGCCAGGTCCTCGAACAGCACGCCCTCCGGCTGCTGTACCTTGCTGGGGCTGAAGCGGGGCTCCTCGGTTCCGTCGCCCAGCTCTCCGTAATGGTTGCTGCCCCACGTCCACACCTGCCCGTGCTCGTCCAGGGCAGCGGCGGTGTTCGAGTGCACACCTACGGTCAGGACTGCGCCCATCTCGGCTGGCGCATCGATGGGTCCAGGGACGACACGGTCGCCTGTGACCTCGGTCCCGGCTCCCAAGGCGCCGTACCGGCCTCGGCCCCAGGTCCAGACCGTCCCCGCCTGATCCAGGGCGATGGTGACCCCGAAGTACGACTCGATCTGCGTGAAACGGGTCCCGGCCGGCATCTGGATCGCCGTCGGTAGCGAGGCCGGTTGGTAGGATCCGATACCGAGGCTGCCGTTCAGGTTGACGCCCCAGGCCCAACCTCGGCCGTCCTGATCCAACGCGAACGAGGACCTGCTAGCTGCGACCTTCTCGAACCGCACCCCTTCGGGCATCATCACCGGGTGGGCTTGCCACCGGTCCTCCTCGTCTCCCGTACCCAACGCGGCGTCGAGGTTCCAGCCCCACGCCACCGCTGCCCCGTCCGCGAGAACGACCAGCGAGTGCGCGTAGCCTCGGTGGAAGGCCAAGGGAGCTCCCTCGAGCCCGACGACGGGCACCGGTTCGAGCTCGTGATCGTCCAGCGCGGTGCCGTTCTGGCCCCTGGTCCCATCTCCCCACGCGTAGAGGTTCCCGTCCGAGCCCAGCGCCAGGGTTCCGCCAGCGCCGGCGGACACGCTGACGAACCGCGGCCCTTCCGGTGTGTCCGGGCTCGGGTCGCTCACCAGTACCTGCTTCGTGGCCGTGTCGGTTCGCTCGTGAGCGTCGGTGACCGTGAGCGTCACCTCGAACGCCCCGGCGGAGCCGAAGGTACGGCTCGTCGTGACGCCGACGGCGCCGCTACCGTCACCGAACTCCCACGCGAACGTGAGCCCCTCGCCGGTGCTGGCGGTGGCGTCGAACGTGACGGGGAGCGGAGCCGTGCCGCTGGCGGGTGTAGCCGTGAAGCTGGCGCTCGGCGCGGGAGGGAGCTGTTCGTCGCCGCTCGGCCCGCTCTGCTCGCTACAGGCCACGACCAGCGCGAGAAGCGAGAGCAGGGCGCAGAGTCGGAGTGGTCGCAGGCGGAGGCCTCGGTGGGCGAGACGCGTGGGAAGTGGCATGGCGGTCCTCCTTGTGTTCTGCGTCGTGTTGTCGACCGACCTAGAAAGGTTGACGCGACCGGAGCCTGGGCCTGTTGGCCGGCGCGGTAGTCTCAGCGCATGGACCGCTGGAAGTACGTCGTCAACGTCGAGGTCGCCGTGGTGCGCGGTGACCGTTTCCTGCTAACGGTGCGCTCCGCGGAGGAGGAGTACGCCGCCGGCGGGCTCGCGTTCCCGGGCGGCAAGGTCGACCCGAACACCGTCACGGACGCCGTGCTGGAGGAGACGGCCCACCGCGAGATCCTCGAGGAGACCGGCCTCACGGTCACGCGGCTCGAGTACCTCGAGAGCAAGAGCTTCCGCATGCGCGAGGACGCCTACGTGGTCGACGTGGTGTTCCTGGCCGAGGTCGAGCCCGGTGAGGAGCGCGCCGGCGACCCGCGCGAGATCGCCGAGCTGATGTGGATGACGGCCGAGGAGGTGCTGGCCGACGAGCGCACGCCCGCGTGGCTCGCCAGCAGCGTGCGCGCGGCGCAGCGGCGCCTGGCGGGCCGTGCGCCGGAGGTCCGCGGCTTCGACCTCGACCACGTCCAGGTGGCCATGCCGCGCGGGGAGGAGGAGCGCGCCCGGCGCTTCTACGGCGAGCTGGTGGGGCTGGAGGAGCTACCCAAGCCGGAGCCGCTCCGGGCGCGCGGCGGCGCCTGGTACCGCCTCGGCGGGCGTGAGCTGCACCTGGGGGTGGCGGAGCCGTTCGCGCCGGCCACCAAGGCGCACCCCGCGATCGTGGTGGCCGACCTGGACGCGCTGGCGGCGCGCTTCGCGGCCGCCGACCACCCGCTGACCTGGGACGCGGCGCGCCCGGGCTACCGCCGCTTCTTCGCCGACGACCCGTTCGGCAACCGCCTGGAGTTCATGGAGCGCCCCGCGCACGCGGACGCCGCCGGCGGCTAGGGCTCGGCGCTGGTCACGCCACGCGCTCGACCCGGCCGAGCGTGGCCAGCACCAGCAGGCCCTCGGGCGCGCCCGTCAGCCGGAGGTAGGCGCGCAGCTGCTCGCGGTAGTGCGCGAGCGTCGCGGGGCTCGGGTCGCGGTCGCTCTTCCAGTCGATGACCACCTCGGGCTTGCCGTCGGGGCTCACGGCGATGGCGTCCGCGACGCCGCTCCAGTGCTCCGTGGCGCCGTCCGCGCCCGGCTCCACGCCCGCCACCTCGACCTCGGCCAGCAGCCGCCCGTGCAGCGCCGCCACCTCGGGTAGCGTCCAGGCGCGCAGCGCGCACTCCGCCACCTCGGCGGGGTCGAGGTCGCCCTCCTCGTGGTGCAGCTGCGAGATCAGCTCGGCGGCGCGCGCCGCGAGCGCGCCGAGCTCGGCCGGGTGCTCGCCGTCGATGAGCTCCTCCAGCAGCTTGTGCAGCAGCACGCCGCGCGCGGCGCCCACGGCCAGCGCCGGCGGGGCGTGGTCGGGCGCCAGCTCCTCCTCGTCGAGCGCGGCCAGCAGCGCCGTGGCCGCCTCTTCGGTCAGGGTGACGACCGCCGTCGCCTCCTCGCCGGCGGCGTCGTCGGGGGCCGGCGTCGGCGCCTCGTCGTCGCGGCGGCTCGGCGCGCGGCGCTCGATGCGCGCCTGCCCGCGGCGGATCCGCTCCTGCTCCGCCAGGAACGCCTCGCGCGACTGCGCCACGTCCTGGGGCGCCTCGTGGCGGCGCGGCGGGCGCTGGACGCCGTCGGGTTCGATGACGGGCGCGTCGTCCGGCCGCCACTCGACCATGCGGCACCAGGCGCCCTCCTTGACCTCGGGGGTGTGCTGCGGGACGACGAACAGCTCGCGGGCGCGGGTGGCGGCCACGTACCAGAGGCGGACGCGCTCGGCCAGCAGCTCGGCCTCCTCGCGTTCCTTCACGGCGGCGTACCCGCTGCACTCGTGCCCGAGCAGCTTGCTCACCACGCGCCGCGCCTCACGGTCGTACAGCGGGCCCGACACGGCCTTCGGCGTCGAGGCGCCGTTGACCGGGATCACCACCTTCCACTCCAGGCCCTTGGCCGAGTGGATGGTGATCAGCGTGACGGCGTCGCTCTCGGAGTCGACGCGCCCCTCCAGCTCGGCCTCGGCGGCCTCCCAGCTGGCCCACACGTCCGCGGCGAACGCGCCCAGGCCCCGCACGGCGTAGGCGCGGCTGCGTTCCAGGAAGCGGTCGAGGTTAGCCAGCGCCCGGTCGGCGTGCGCGCCGTGGCGGTGCTCGAGCACTGCCCTGACCTCGAGCGCGGCGAGCGCGCGCGACAGGAGCGCGTGGGGGGTGGTGGCGAAGCGGTCGTCCACGATGGGCCGGAGCCGCTCGAGGGTGGCGCGCACCACGCCCGGCGGCAGCAGCTCGGGGTCGGTGAGGACGTTCAGGTGGCGCGCGTCGCCCTCCTGGTCCTTGAGGGCCTCGGCGGCGTCGAGGAGCTCCTCGTCGGTGGCGCCGACCAGCGGGCCGCGCAGCAGCGCGCCGAGGGCGAGGCGGTCGCGCGGGTCGGCCAGCGCGCGCGTCAGCGCCACCAGGTCCTGCACCTCCTGGCGGCGGTAGAACCCCTTGCCCGCCTGGCTGGCCACGTTGAGGCCGCGCGCGTCGAGCGCGCGCTCGTAGACCTCGAGCTCGGAGCCCACCGGGGCGAGCAGCGCGATGTCTCCGGGGGAGACCGCGTGGGGCAGCAGGCCGCTGGTGCCCTCGACCAGCTCGAGCACCAGGTTCGCCACGCAGGCGGCCTCGGCCTCGCGGCGCTGCTCGGCGTTCGCGCCCTCGGGGGCGGCCACCAGCAGGCGCCGCACGGGCACCGAGCCGTCGGACGCGTGGAAGGGGTCGAGCGGGCGGTAGCCGGGCTGGCCCTCGAGGCTGAGGGGCGCGGCGAAGGTGGCGTTGGCCGCCTCCAGGATGCCCTCGTAGGAGCGGAAGTTGGTGGTCAGCTCCAGGCGCTTGGCGCCGGGGTCGGCCGCCATGCTCTCGCTCAGCTGGCGGTAGGTGGCGGCGTCGGCGCCGCGGAAGCGGTAGATCGACTGCTTGGGGTCGCCGACCACGAAGCGCGCGCCGGGGCGCGTGCGCCAGGTGCGCCAGTCGTCGCCGTTCGGCTCGCCGGTCAGGCGCCACACGATCTCGGCCTGCTGCGGGTCGGTGTCCTGGAACTCGTCGATGAGCACGTAGCGGTAACGCTCCGCGAGCTCGTCGCGCACGTCGGGGCGCTCGCGCAGCAGCTCGAGGGCGGTGGCGATCAGGTCGTCGAAGTCGAGGGCGGCCGCGTCGCGCTTGCGCTCGCGGTAGCGGCGGCCGACGTCGGCCAGCTCGCTCACCAGCGCGGCGAGCAGCAGGTCGCACGCCGCCATGGTCAGCTCGTCGAGCGCTTCGGCTAGCCCCTGGTACGCCTCCATGGCCGCCTCGAAGCGCCCCTCCGCCTCCGGCTTGCCGAGGCCGGCGGCGACGCACGCCTTCACCCACGCGCCCTTCACGCGCAGCGCGCGGAGCGCGCCGGCCTGGGTGAAGAGGGGCGCCGCGCGCTCGTAGGCGAGCAGCGCCAGGGCGCTGGGGTGGTCGGTGCGCACCTGGCGGCACAGCTCGGCGAGGGCGCGCAGCTGCTCCGTGCGCTCGCCCACGACCTCCGCCGCGCCGGGCGTGCCGCCGACGAGCCGCAGGAACGCGTCGGCCAGCTGGGCCACGCGCGCGGCGGCCGGCTCGAGCGCGGCCGCTTCGTGGGGCTCGGGCTGGCGCTCGAGCACCAGCCGCGCCAGCTGCTCGAGGTCGTCGAGCTTCAGGCCGTTCTCGAGCGTCACCAGCTCGGCGACCACGTCGCAGGCCTCGTCCCCCTCGGGGGCGGAGCTAGCCTGGCTGGGCCGCTCGCCCAGGCGCTCGCGCAGCCAGCCCTCGAACACCTCGTCGAACAGCAGGGCCTGCTCGGTGGCGTCGAGCACGCTCGCGCCGGGGTCGATGTTCGCCTCCACGGGGTAGGGGCGCACCAGCTCGCGCGCGAAGCCGTGGATGGTGGAGCAGGTGAGCTCGTCGAGGTGGTCGCGGGCGGCCAGCAGCGCCCGCCGCTGCTGGGGGCTCGGGGCGCCGGTGGGGAACGCCACCGCCAGGTTGCCTGGCACCTGGCCCTCGGCCAGCTCCTCGACGTACCGCCGCACGCGCGCGGCCAGCTCGGCGGCGGCGAGCTCGGTGAAGGTGATGGCGGCGATCTCGCGCGGCGGCACGCCGTCGGCGACGAGCAGCGCCACGCGCCCGGCGAGGATGGCGGTCTTGCCGGAGCCGGCGCCCGCCTCCACCAGCAGGCCGTGGCGGCGGTCGGTGAGCGCCGCGCGGCGCGCGACGTCGTCGCGGAGGGTGGTGACCAGCGTCGTCATGCGGTGATCCCCAGCAGGCGGTCGAGCTCGCCGCGCTCGGCGTCGATCGCCTGGCGCTTGACGCGCTCGTAGTAGTAGTGGGCGCCGGTGGCGGGGTAGGCGAGGAGCGTCTCCTCGTAGGGGCTGGTGACGCCGGGGCCGGGCAGCACGCGCCCGCGCTCGAGGAGCCCCACCGCCTCGTTGACGGCGTCGGCGAGCTGCCGCACGCTGGCGTCGGGGTCCGTGAGCGTGCGGGGCGCGCTCGCGCCGGCGTAGAGCAGGCCGGCCTCGACGGTGTACTCCGCGCCCAGCAGCTGCTTGACCACCGCGGTGTAGATGGTGCGCTGCAGCTCCTCGCCGCCCTCCAGGTCGCTCTTCAGCTCGCGGTCCTTGCCGCTCTTGTAGTCGATTACGCGCACGCGGCGGTTCGCCTCGTCGAGGTCGAGGCGGTCGATGACGCCGCGCAGGCGCAGGTCCGTGCCGGGCAGCGTCACCTCGGCGTCGGGCGGCCACAGGCGGGGCGCGTCGCCGTCGCCGGCTCGCGCCTCGAAGCCGAACGGCAGCTCGGCGTAGGAGCGCTGGCCCGGGTAGGGCTCGCCCGCCAGAGCGAGCATCTCGACCGCCACGCGTCGCGCGCGCTTCAGCTCCGCCTGCCACGCCAGCGGCGGCGGTACGGGCCGCTCGAGCTCCCAGCGCTCGGCCACCCGCCCACACGCCGCCTCGACCACCTCGTGCAGGCGCGCCTCGTCGTGCTCGGTCAGGGCGCCGCGGCGCTGCAGCTCGGTGAGCGCGTCCTCGAGGAGCTCGTGGAGCAGGCTGCCGCGGTCGACGGGCTCGAGCGCCAGCACCCGGCGCTGCGGGCGCGGTTGCGTCCAGCCGAGCGCGTAGGTGGCCACGAAGCCGTGCGGGTTGCGCAGCAGCTTCCGCAGCGAGGTGGCCGAGTGGCGGCGCTGTAGGGCGCGCGTGACCGCCGGGTGCCGCGGGCGCACCAGGCCGTCGTGGGGGCCGAGCTCGAGCGCGAACGCCGCCTGGAACGCCGCCCGCGCGCGCTGCATGGCCGGGTCGGCGGCGAGCTCGCGGCGCCGCGAGGCGCGGCGGTCGGCCTCGTGCAAGGCGTGCTGCGTGCCCTCGCGCGGCGTGACCTCGCGTTCGGTGGCGCCGGTCAGCAGCGTGCGCCAGAGCGGGCTGGGGCTCTGCTGCCGCCCGTCGCTGCCGCGCCGCGGGCGCGACGCCACCAGCGTGGTGGTCGTCGAGCGCAGCAGCGCCAGCAGGTGCTCGGTGTCGCGGCGCGCGAGGGTGCGCTCGGTGAGCACCTCGTCGCCGAGCACGCGGCGCGGCAGCAGCGGGTCCTCGTCGCTGCCGCGCCGCGGCCACGAGCGCGCCGAGAGGCCTAGGAGGCGCACGTGCGCGCGGGGCCAGCCGAGCAGCGCGCCCGCCGAGCCCCACACCACGGCGGTGGCGGGATCGACCCCGTCGTCGAGCCGCAGGCGCTGCAGCGACGCCGGTAGCGCGGCGGCCGGCCCCTCGGTGAGGGCGTGGCGCCAGGCCTGCTTGGCGGCGCCGCTGAGCCAGCGCTCGCCGACGGTGTTGGCGGCGGCCGGCCCCACCGACAGGTCCATCACCAGGCGCAGGACGACCTCGGCCAGCTGCGGCGCGCTCTCCGCGAGCGGCTCCAGCGCGCGGCGCCAGCGCGGCACGCCGTCGAGCGCGGCGTCGGGGTCGAGGTCGGCGCACCACGCCTCGGGCAGCGCGCCCAGGCCCTCGTCGCCAGCGGCGCGGGCGGTGGCGATCACGCGTCGCACGCGCGCCTGGTCGGGGCCGGCCAAGAGCGCGTCGGCGAGCGCCGCGGCGAACTGCCCGGCGGGCGTGGTCAGCGCCGCCACCCCGTGCGCGGCGTGCAGCGGCAGCTCGGCGGCGGCCGCCTGCGTGTGGACCACGTCGTCGTAGCTCGCCACGTCGACCGCGCCCACGGCGATGTCGCTGGCCGGCACCCCGGAAGCGAGCAGGCTCCGCACCCACCGGAGCGCCTCCAGCGCCTCGTGCGCCGGGTCGGCGCAGGAGACGAGCTCGCGCGCCGGCGCGCGCTCGACGGCCGGCACGCGGTCGAAGGCGCCCGGCGCCCACGCCGGCTCGGCGTCGTCGAGCCGGTGCCACACCACGCGCACGTGCTCCGCGATGTCGAGCAGCAGCTCGCGGTAGAGCGGAGGCACGTCGTCGAGGCGCTCCAGCGTCAGGTCGCCGAGCAGGCGCGGCGCCAGGTGCGCGCGGGCGCGGGCTGCCGCCACCAGCTCGCGCGGCAGGAGGGTGCCGGCCGGCAGCTGGGCGCGCACGTGCCGCTCGAGAGCGACCAGCTCGGCCCAGCGCGCGTCCGCCCCCGGGGTGGCGGCGCGCGCTGCCAGGTCGAGGTCGGCGTCCCACGCCGCCTGCAGCGTGCCGGCCGCCGCGCGCGCGAAGCCGGGCAGCCCCGCGACGCGCTTCAGGTCGTCGAGCTCGGCGAGCGGTGGTGCCTGCAGCGCCCTTCGCACCTCGCTGGCCGCCACCGCGCGGCCGAAGCCGCCGGCCAAGCGCGCGGCGACGCCGGCGAGGCTGAGCACGCTGGCGCCCAACCTGCCCTCGCGGGCCAGCTGGTCACGTACGCGGCGGGCCGCCAGGCGCCCGGAGACGACGGATGTGGAACGACGCAACGACGGACCCCCCTCAGGTCGGTGGTAACGCGAGTGTAAGCCGGGGGTGCGTCGCTATGTGACGGAGCCGGGTCCTAGCCTAGGAGGTGTGTGCTACAGCATCAGCATGTGCCCGCTGGCCACAGCGCGCGCGGCTCGTCCTGGACGCCGCCACCGCGCTCCCCGCTCCCGCCCTGTGTGGACACCTTCACACGGGTACCTCATTAAATAAGGTATCTTCGGCGCATGGCAGCCTCCGCCCTGTACATCGCGCTCTTCTTCGTCGGCCTGGGCCTCGCCACCTCGCTGCTGGTAGCGGTTCACGACCTCATCGCCGCGCGCCTCGAGGGGCGCGCGTTCCGGCGCCTGCCGGGCGGGGAGGAGGGCGGCGTCCCGCTGCCGCTCCCCCAGCGCGCGCCGCTGCGCCTGCCGCGTCCGCGTCCGGCGCTGGCCCAAGGGGCGGCGCCCCTCGAGCGCGCCCCGGAGCGGCCCGCCTGGTTCGAGGCCGCCAGCCGCGACGTGGCGCACCGCTGAGGCGGCCGCGCTCGCACCGCCCGAAGCTGAAAGGCGTTCGCGCGCGACGTAGGATTGCGGTATGAGCCAGGCGTCCGACGTCGTCAACGTGATCAACGACCTGCGCGAGCAGATCCACCATCACAACTACCGCTACCACGTGCTCGACGCCCCGGAGATCTCCGACGAGGCGTACGACGAGCTCATGGCCACCCTCCGCGAGCTGGAGGCGCGCCACCCCGAGCTCGTCACCCCCGATTCCCCCACGCAGCGCGTCGGCGGCGCCCCGCTCACGGGCTTCGAGACCGCCCGGCACCTGCGCCCCATGCTCAGCCTCGACTCGAGCGCCAAGGAGGAGGACGTCCGCGCCTTCGACCAGCGCCTGCGGCGCGCCGTCGCCAACCTCGACGAGAGCGCCACGGTCAGCTACTCGCTCGAGCCCAAGATCGACGGCCTCAGCGTCGAGCTGGTCTACGAGGACGGCCTCCTCGTCCGCGCCGTCACGCGCGGCAACGGCATCGAGGGCGAGGTCATCACCGCCAACGTGCGCACCATCCGCGCCGTGCCGCTGCGGCTCCTGTCCAGCGTGCGCCCGGTCCCGTCCCTGCTCGCGGTGCGCGGCGAGATCTACCTGCCCATCCACGCCTTCGACGACGTCAACGCCGAGCTGATGAACCAGGGCAAGCAGCCGTTCGCCAACCCGCGCAACGCCGCCGCCGGCAGCGTGCGCCAGCTCGACACCAGCCTCACCGCCTCCCGGCCCCTCACCCTCTACTGCTACGACCTGCTGGCCGGCCCCACGTTCCGCACGCAGTCGGAGCTGCTGGGGGCGCTCGCCGACTGGGGCCTGCCCGTCAACCCCGACAACGCCACCGCCGACGACGTCGAGGGGGTCCTCGCCTACTTCGAGAAGATGGTCGAGGAGCGCGACCACATGGCGTACGAGGTCGACGGCGTGGTCGTGAAGCTGCAGGACCTCGACCTGCGCGACCGCCTGGGCAACACCGCCCACCACCCGCGCTGGGCGTACGCCGTCAAGTTCCAGCCGCGCAAGGAGGTCAGCGAGGTCTTGAGCATCGTGCCGAGCGTGGGCCGCACCGGCGTCGTCACGCCCATCGCCATGCTGAGGCCCGTGAACATCGGCGGCGTCACCGTCAGCCGTGCCAACCTCCACAACATCGACGACATCGAGCGCAAGGACATCCGCGAGGGCGACACCGTGCGCGTGGAGCGCGCCGGCGACGTCATCCCGCAGGTCGTCGAGGTGGTCGAGACGGGCGCCGACCGCGGCGCGCCGTTCGCCATGCCCACCCACTGCCCCAGCTGCGGCACCGAGCTCACCCGCCGCGGGCCCTACACCGTCTGCCCCAACTCCTTCGACTGCCCCGCCCAGCTGATCGCCCGCCTGACCCACTACGGCAGCCGCGGCGGCCTCGACATCGAGGGCCTCGGCGAGCGCACCGTCACCCAGCTCGTCGAGCGCGAGCTCGTCAAGCGCTTCCCCGAGCTCTACGAGGTCACCCCCCAGCAGCTCGAGGAGCTCGACGGCTTCGCGGAACGCTCGGCCCAGAAGCTGTGGGAGGCGATCGAGGCGTCGCGCACTCCCGAGCTGCCGCGCTTCCTGTTCGCCCTGGGCATCCCCGAGGTGGGCGGCGCGGTGGCGCGCAGCCTGGCGCGCGCCTTCGGCGCCTTCGACGCCGTGCGCGCCGCCACCCCCGAGGACCTCGAGCGCGTCAACGGCATCGGCGCGGTCATGGCCGAGGAGATCCACGGCTTCTTCCACGAGCCGCACAACGTCGAGGTGCTCGACGCGCTGCTGCGCCACGTCACGCCCAAGGCCGAGACGGTGGAGGAGAGTAACGGGGAGGGCGTGCTCGAGGGCCTCAGCTTCGTCTTCACCGGCACGCTCGAGCGCATGACGCGCCCCGAGGCCGAAGCGCTGGTGCAGCGCCTCGGCGCCCGCACCTCGGGCTCGGTGAGCAAGAAGACCAGCTACCTGGTCGCCGGCGAGGCCGCCGGCAGCAAGCTCACCAAGGCCGAGCAGCTGGGCGTCGCGGTGCTGACCGAGGACGAGTTCGTCGCCCTGCTCGCCGAGCGCGGCGTGGACGCGGGGACCGCCTGACCGCCTAGGGAGGGGCCATGAGCAACGCCGAACTCGCCCGCCACCTCGAGCTGTTCGCCGACCTGCTGGAGATCGAGGGCGAGAACCGCTTCAAGATCCGCGCCTACCGCAACGCCGCGCGCACCATCTACGACCTGCCCGAGCAGGTCGAGGCCATGGTCGCCGACGGCGCCGACCTCACGCAGATCCCCAGCGTCGGCAAGGAGATCGCCGAGAAGCTCGAGGCCATGGTCGCCACCGGCGAGCTGCCGCAGCTCAGCGAGCTCTCGCAGAAGATCCCCCTGGGCGTCACCGAGGTCATGCGCGTGAAGGGCATGGGCCCCAAGCTCGCCGAGGCCGCCTGGCGCGAGCTCGCCATCGACAGCGTCGACGAGCTCGAGAGGGCCGCCAAGGCCGGCAAGCTCGGCGCGCTACCGGGCTTCGGCGAGAAGCGCCAGGCCACCATCCTCAAGAACATCGAGGCCTACCGCAAGAACGTCGAGCGCCTGCGCATCGGCGACATCGACCCCGTGATCGCGCCTCTGGTGGCCGCCCTGCGTGCCGTGGAGGGCGCCGAGCGCGTGGAGGTGGCGGGCTCCTACCGGCGCCGGCGCGAGACCGTCGGCGACATCGACCTGCTGGCCATCGCCGCGGACGACGCGGCCGCGGCCGCCATCACGGCGGCCTTCGTCGGCTACCCCGAGGTCGACGAGGTGCTCGGCAGCGGCGACACGCGCTCGAGCGTGCGCCTGCGCAACGGCCTCGAGGTCGACCTGCGCGTGATGGAGGCGGAGAGCTTCGGCGCCGCGCTGCTCTACTTCACCGGCTCCAAGGCGCACAACGTGGCGCTGCGGCAGATCGCCCTCGAGCGCGGCCTCCACCTCACGGAGTACGGGCTGTTCGAGGGCACCGGCGCGGAGGGCGAGGGGGCCAGCCCGAAGTCGAGCGGCAAGCTGGTCGCCAGCCGCACCGAGGAGGAGATCTACGAGAAGCTCGGCCTGCAGTACGTCGAGCCTGAGATGCGCGAGGACCGCGGCGAACTGGCGCTGGCCGCGAAGGGCCAGCTGCCCACGCTCGTCACGCTTGCCGACCTCCGCGGCGACCTCCACATGCACAGCACCTGGTCCGACGGCAAGGCGAGCGTGGCCGAGATGATGCGCGCCTGCATCGAGCGCGGCTACGAGTACATGGCCCTCACCGACCACTCCAAGGCGCTCGCCATGACCGGTGGTCTCGACGAGGAGAAGCTGGCGCGGCAGTGGGAGGAGCTCGACCGCGTGGTGGCCGAGAACCCCGGCATCACGCTGCTGCGCGGCATGGAGGTCGACATCCTCAAGGACGGCAGCCTCGACCTGTCCGACGAGTGGCTCGAGCGCCTCGACATCGTGCTGGTGAGCGTGCACTCGCACTTCGGTCTGAGCCTGGAGGAGCAGACGGCGCGCATCGTGAAGGCCGTGTCGCACCCGGAGGTGAACGTCCTGTGCCACCCCACCGGGCGCATACTCGGCGCGCGCGAGGGCTACGCCGTCGACCTGCAGGAGGTGTTCGACGCCTGCCACGCCAACGGGGTGGCGGTCGAGCTCAACGCCTCCTACATGCGCCTGGACCTGTCGGACGTCAACGTCATCGCGGCGCGCAAGCGCGGGCTGATGGTCAGCATCGGCACCGACGCTCACAGCGTGAAGGAGCTCGACGGCATGCAGCTCGGCATCGACCAGGCGCGCCGGGCGTGGCTCACGCCCGAGCACGTGCTGAACGCGCGGCCGCTCGACGAGGTGAGGCGGTTCCTGGCGAAGGGGCGGTGACACCGATGGGGACGCGGATCCTCGCGCCTTATAGACCGATACGTCTACCGCTCCGTGGACGCCCGGGAGCGACCGTGAGGCGGTCCGGGTAGTGCGCGAGCCGATGCGTAGCGCGCCTCGGGGCTTCAGGGGCGGGAACGCCACCAGCGAGGCTCGGTTAGGGGTCACGTGAACGTCGCCATCGCCACGTTGGCCGATCGGCCGGACCTCGTGCCTCGGTTCGAGGACGCGGCGCTGGCGTCGGTGCGGCCGAGCCGGAAGCACCTGGAGCCGTACGCGCCCATGGCGGAGTACGCGCGCCGTGTCCGCGAGGACGGGCTCCCGTCGGACCCCTGGCTGCGCGTGCACGCCCGCGCCGGCGGGCGCCTCGTCGGCGTCGCGCCGCGCTCCATGACGATCGCCGCCACGCTCGCCGAGTGGCGCGCCTGGACGGGCCTACCCTTCACCGAGAGCGGTGGGGTGCTGGTGCCCGGAGCCTTGGTGCCGGTGCACGTGTCGGTCGAGCAGGACCACGCGGTGTACGTCGAGCCCAACGTGTGGGTCCAGCACGACCTGTAGACCGCAGGCGCCCGCCCAGCGAGGGACGCTGGCTGCGCAGCCGTAGGCGCCTACCACGTCCTCGAGCGCTCCTCGGCCCGTGCGGTCGCCGCCTGCCATCCGGAGCGACGCGCGGTGGTCGACGCTGGGGGCTCCGCGGTCGCGTCACCGCACCTTGGACACCAGTTCCACGAGGTTCCCGTCCGGGTCCCGCACCTGCGCGTTCCGGTTGTCGTTGCCGGCGTCGTGCGGCTCCCGGACGGCGGGCACCCCGGCCGCGACCAGCCTGGCGAACTCGGCGTCGACGTCGTCGGTCCAGAAGACCACCGCCATCGCCGGCGCGCCGGGGGTGGCGTCCACGCCGTGCACCCGCTTGGCGGCCTCCACGGCGCCGAGGCCCAGCGTGAAGCCGCCGGCCGCGAGCTCCACGTGCTCCGGCGTGCCTTCACGAGGGGTGCGGAACGTCTCGCGCAGGCCCAGCAGGTCTCGGTAGAAGCGGACGCCCGCCTCGATGTCGCGCGTGTAGAGGTTGACGAGCCCGGACGTGATCATGCCCCGATGCTAAACAGCGTGGTCGAGGACCGCCAGCCGTCCTGATCCGCCGCGCCTGCTACCCCGCCGCGGCCACGCCCTCCAGCGCCCCCGGGTCGGTGATCAGGAGCTTCCTCCGCCCCGTCTTCACCCAGCCGCGCTTGCGCCAGCCCGCCAGCACGCGGTTGACGGTCTCGAGCGTGGAGCCCGTGAGCGCCGCCAGGTCCTCCTGGCTCAACGGCGCGCCCAGCGTGCGGCCCTCGGGCACCTCCTCACCGAAGCGCTGGCTCAGGGTGAGCAGCGCCCCCGCCAGGCGCGTCTCCAGCGGCGCGCTGGCGGCGGCGCGCAGGCGCGCGTGCGCCGCGCGCAGGCGGCCGCTCACGTCCTCGAGCGCCGCCACCGCCACGCTGGGGAAGCGCGTCACCAGCGAGGCGAACTCCGCGGTGGACGTCACCAGCAGGCAGCCGCCCGTCAGCGCCTCGGCGCGGCTCTCGTTCACCGCCTGCCCCAGCAGGGGCAGCGCCCCGAACGAGTCGCCGGGCCCGAGCACGTCGACGAGGTGCTCGCTGCCGCCCGGGGCGTCGTGCACCAGCTTCACGCGCCCGCTGACGATCACCATCAGGCTCTCCGCCGGGTCGCCGGCGTTCACGAGCGTGCTGCCTGCCAGCATGTGCTTGGCGTGGAACGCCTCGTGCGCCGCCGCCAGCTCGGCCTCGCTCAGCCCCGCGAAGTACGGCACCAACCCCAGCACGTGGAGCCTGAGCTCGGGGCTGCACGCCTGCGGCGGCAGGTCGTCGGGCGGCCAGTCGCCGACGCGTGATCGTGAGAGGGGATTACCCGAGCCTTCATGCATCGCTTCCGATGCTAGCGCGCTTCTGGCCTCCCGCACGCGAGGGGTGTATCCTCTACACCGAAACCGACGGGCGGCCCGCGCATCATGGTGTTCCGCGGCACCCTCTCCCACGTCGAGCACTCGCACCTGGAGGTCAAGAATGAAGCGTCTCGTCAAGATCCTCGCCCCGCTGGTTCTGGGGCTGATCGTCGCCATCCCCCTCGTCTCCGCCCAGGGAACGCCCATCGGTGAGGCCGACACCGCCGCCGGCGAGTCCGTCTACAACTCGACCTGCATGGCCTGCCACCAGGCGAACGGCCAGGGCCTGCCCGGCGCCTTCCCGCCGCTCGCCGACCACGTCGACGAGCTCGTCAAGGCCGAAGGCGGCCGCACCTACGTCACCAACGTCGTGCTGTGGGGCCTGCAGGGCGCCATCGACGTCAACGGCATGACCTACAACAGCATCATGACGCCGCAGTCGCACCTCAACGACCAGCAGATCGCCGACGTCCTCAACTACGTCGTCACCGCCTGGGAAGGCGCCGCCAAGCTGCCCGAGGGCTTCCTGGCCTTCACCGCCGAGGAGGTCGCCGCCCAGCGCGCCACCCAGAAGACGCCGGCCGAGGTCCTTGCCATGCGCGAAGCGCTCCAGCTCGGCGCCGAGTGAGAGCCAGCTAGAACACGCCCTGTAGGGCGTTCCGCGGGAGCCGCACCGGTCACCGGTGGCGGCTCCCGCTGTCGTTACACTCCAACGATGACGACCGGCGTCGACAGCCGCGCGGACCTCCTGTTCCTGGCGTTCGAGCGGAACAGCCGGGTCAACGCCGCGCTGCTGGCCGCGATCGAAGCCAGCGACCTGCCGTTCGCCAGCGGCGGCTGGAGCATCGGCAAGCTCCTCTGCCACCTGGCAAGCTTCCGTCGCCAGTGGCTAGCCGAGATCGCCCCGAAGCACGCCGCCGGCCTGCGGAGCCTGGCCGACTACACCGACGACGGTCGCGACTTCGAGCCGCTCACCGACGACCTGCTCGTGATCGCCGACGCCTTCCGCGCCGGCGACGCGGCCGTGGTGGCGGCCGTACACGCCGCGCTTACGGAGCGCCGGCCGTTCCCGGGCTTCTACCGCTCCGACCCGACCGAGCTCCTGGTGCACGTGATGGTTCACGACGCCCACCACCGCGGGCAGATCATGAGCCTGCTGCGCCAGCGCGGCCGCTCCAGGGCCGACATGATCAAGCTCGAGGACGCCACCTGGCTCGTGTGGCGCGAGTGAGCCCAGGTGCGGCGCTGCGCGCGCAACGCGCTCGCGTGCGCGCGCAATACCGTTATGGCTGGCTCAGGCCAGCGCTCACCTGCGCGGGGCGTCCGCCGGGTACGCCTCGGGCACGCGGCGCGAGTAGCGCTCGCGCGCGGTGACCAGGAAGTAGGGGAGGGGCCGGCGCCGGCCGTACACGTTCGCCGCCAACCACTCGAGCTCCGCCTCGTGCTCCTCCTCCGGCACCTCGGTCCACCAGGCGCGCGCCTCCGGGTTCCAGCGGTAGCGCCGCTCCTTGAGCAGGTCCTTGCGGTCGAACGGCGAGCCCTCGGCCCAGAGGCGCACGCTGTTCCGGCGGGCGTTCTCCTGCAGGAGCGCCATCGCGGTCCGGCCGCTGCCGTTGGCCCTGCTGGCGAGGACCTCGAGCCCGGCGCGGCAGTCGATCAGCGCCCGGTGGCCCTCGAAGAAGAAGCCGTGCTTGTAGGCGAGGAACTCCATGCTCGAGCTCCCGAAGCCGAGCTCGCGCCAGCCCACGTCGGAGATGGAGCAGGCCCAGTCGAGCTCCGCGAAGCGGGGGAGGCGCCGCTCCACGAACGGCCGGTCGAAGGCGGCGTTGTGCGCGATCACCAGGCGCGCGTCGCCGATCAGCGCCTCCACCTCCTCCTCCGAGATGCGCTGGCCCGCCACGTCGGCGTCGGTGAGGCCCGTGATGGCCGTGACCTGGGGCGGGAGCGGCCGGCCCGGGTCCTCGAGCTGGCTGCCCGCGCGCAGCACGCGGTAGACGTTGCCGGCTTGGTCGTGCTCGAAGGCCACGACGGCGAGCTCGATGATGCGGTCGCGGTCGACGTCGAAACCGGTGGTCTCGGTGTCGAGGAACAGCGCGACGGACTTCCGCGTGGCGTTGGGCGGGTCGAACTCCTCGACCTCGCGGAGCCGCCGCAGCACGCGGTACTCCCCGCTCGCCTCGAGCTCCTGGCGCATCGACTCGAGGTCGGCGATGGCGGGCAACGTGCCCGACGGGCTTCCTGGCATGCCACAGTCTAACCGTGGTCCGGCGCACCATGACCAGGCCCCCGGCTGCCGCCGACCGGTCCTGGGCTAGGGCCGCGCCGAGGCCGCCCCACCCCTCACGCCATGAAGTACTCCCACTTGATCCCGTCCGGGTCCTTGAACGCCACGTAGCGCTTGCCCAAGGCCTCGTCCGTCTTGGCGCCGGTGCTCCAGATGCCCTCGTCCTCGAGGCGGGCGGCCACGCGGTCCAGCTCCGCCTCGTCCTCGCACACGAGGGCGATGTGGTCGAGCCCGACGCGGAACGGGTCGAACGCGTCGCCGGTCGGCGTGGTCTCGCCGGCGCCGCGGATGCCGACCACCGCGTTGCCGGCCGAGAACAGGACGAGCCCCGGGAACTCGGCCACCACCGGGAAGCCCAGGGTGTCGACGTAGAACCGCTTGCTCCGCTCCAGGTCCGTCACCCGCAGCGCGATGTGATGGACGCCCGCCGTACGCAGCGCGATGCTCATGGTCCGCTCCCCTCGCCATCGAGACTTGGGTCCGGCCGAGTATAGGGGCAGCCACCGCCCACCTGGCGGCGCACCTCGCACAATCGCCGTCGAACGATGAAGGATAGCCCGGCGCTCCGCGGTTAAGATTCCAGAGGCCCCCGCGCCCGAAGGCCGCGGCGCCTCCCCCGTGACCATGAACAGAACCCTTGCCTGTCTCCTTCTCGTCGCCGCCTGCGCCCTCGCCCCGGCCACGTTCGCCCGCGACACCCTCCACGCCAGCGCCTACGGTCTCGTCCTAGACGACCTGCTCGGCGCCTTCTACGCCGATATCGTCCCGTGCGACGACGGCGCCAACGGCGTGCCCGAGATCTGCTTCCTCACCGAGACCGTCGGTGCCGCCTTCCTCGCCGAGCGCCTCAGCGACGTCGTCTCCGACTACCGCTCCGCCGGCCTCAGCAGCGGCGGCTGGCGCTCCGCCAACGGCGTCTGGACCGTCACGCTCTCGTTCGCCAACTACCCCTACGGCCTCCTCGAGGTCTACCTCGCCGAGACGCCCGACAACTGCGTGAAGGGCCTGGTGCGCCTGGTCAAGCCCTGACCCAGGCGCACCAGCGGCCCCGCTACCGGGCTCAGGCGGCCTTCGCCACCTCGGCGGGCTGCGCCGCGCCCGCGTCAGGCACACGCTTGAACAGCCGCCAGCAGACCAGCAGCGACACGAACGCCAGCGCCGCCGCCATGTAGAGCGGCGCCCCCGGCAGGTCGATCGGGGCGGCCGGGCCGGTGAAGCGTGCGAACAGCATGGTGGCCACCACGGGCGCGACCACGCCGGTGAGGCTCATCACGCTGGCCAGCGCGCCCTGCACCTCGCCCTGCTCGTTGGCCGCCACGGCGCGCGAGATGAGCGCCTGCGCCGACGGGCCCGACAGGCCTCCCAGGCCGCCGATCACCATCACCGCGAACATCATCCAGCCGGCGGTGCTGAAGCCGTACAGGAAGAACGACACGGTGGCGCTCGCGAGGCCGATCAGCACGGCGTTGCGCTCGCCCACCTTCGGGACGATCAGCCGCACCAGGAAGCCCTGCACGAACGCCGCCACCACGCCCAGCAGCGTGAGGGAGAGGCCGTTCATGAACGGCGTCCAGCCGAAGCGGTAGCCGGTGTAGAGCACCCACACCGAGTTGAGCGCGTTCTGCGCCAGCCCGATGCACACGTACACGAACGCCAGGCCGCCCACCAGCGCGCTCTTGCGCAGCGCCGCCAGCGACCCCAGCGGGTTGGCGCGCCGCCAGGAGAACGGACGCCGGTTCTCGGGCGCGAGCGACTCGGGCAGGACGAACGCCCCGTACAGCCAGTTGAGCAGCGCCATCGCCGCCGCGGCGTAGAACGGCGCGCGCAGGCTGATGCCCGCCAGCAGACCGCCGAGCGCCGGTCCCAGGATGAAACCCACCCCGAACGCGGCGCCCACCAGGCCGAAGTTCTTCGCCCGCTCCTCCGGCGCGCTGACGTCGGCGATGTAGGCGTTGGCAGCCGTGATGTTCGCGCCCGTGATGCCCGAGACGATGCGGCCGATGAACAGGATCCACAGGTTGGGCGCGAGCGCCATCACCAGGTAGTCGAGCCCGGCGCCCAGCAGCGACACCAGGAGCACCGGGCGGCGGCCGAAGCGGTCGGAGAGCCCGCCCAGCACCGGCGCGAACAGGAACTGCATCGCGGCGTAGACCGCGATGAACCAACCGTAGTAGGCGGAACCCGACGACAGGTCGCCACCTGCCAGCTCGGTGACGAGCTCGGGCAGCACCGGGATCAGGAGCCCGATGCCGAGCACGTCGATGATCAGGGTCACAAGGATGAAGGGCAGCGCCGCGTTGCGCCGAGCCATGGTCGTTCTCCTCTAGTTCACGGGAAGTCAGCAGCGGTCGGGCGCTCCCGAAGCGCCCACCGCTCGAGGTCAGGAGCGGATTCTACAGACCTGCCGACTCGAAGCGCAATGCGACCTAAGTGGTAGCGGCAGAGCGCCGCGCGTCCGCGCGCCTATGCGCCCTTACGGCGCCAAGCTACCGGCGCGCGCGGCCCGCGTGGCTACCATGGCGTCCGGCCCCAGCCCGCGGGCCTGGGAGCGCACCATGACCACCGAGCCAGCAGCCACCGACCAGCCCAAGCCGTTCGAGGTCGGCGTCTACTCCTTCGTGGAGCTCACGCCCGACCCGCTCACCGGCCGGCTACTCTCGCCCCAGGAGCGGCTGCGCGACCTGCTGGAGGAGATCGAGCTCGCCGACCAGGTCGGCCTCGACGTCTTCGGCGTCGGCGAGCACCACCGCCCGGACTACGTGGTGTCGGCGCCGGCCGTCGTGCTCGCGGCCGCCGCCGCCCGAACCGAGAACATCCGCTTGACGAGCGCCGTCAGCGTGCTCTCCTCGGACGACCCAGTGCGGGTGTTCCAGCAGTTCGCCACCGTCGACCTGGTGTCGGACGGCCGCGCCGAGATCATGGCCGGCCGCGGATCGTTCATCGAGTCGTTCCCGCTGTTCGGCTACGACCTGCGCGACTACGACGCCCTGTTCGACGAGAAGCTGCGGCTGCTCCTCGAGATCCGCGAGGAGGAGGTCGTGTCGTGGCGCGGCCGCCACCGGCCCGCCATCGACCGCCGTGGCGTCTACCCGCGACCGGTGCAGGACCCGCTCCCGGTGTGGGTCGCCGTGGGCGGCACCCCCGAGTCCGTGGTGCGTGCCGCCGAGCTCGGCCTCCCCATGGCCCTCGCCATCATCGGCGGCGACCCGGCGCAGTTCGTGCCGTTCGCCGACCTCTACCGCCAGGTCGCGGCCGACGCGGGGCACGCTGCGCGCCGCACGCGCCTGAGCCTCAACATGCACGGCTTCATCGGCGAGGACTCGCAGCGCGCCGCCGACGACTACTTCCCGGCGTACGCCTACATGATGGGCCGCCTGGGGCGCGAGCGCGGCTGGCCGCCCATCACGCGCCAGAAGTTCGAGGCCTCGCGCGGCCCGCATGGCGCCAACCTCGTGGGCACCCCGGACGAGGTCGTCGAGCGCGTGCTCCGGCACCACCAGCTGTTCGGCCACGACCGCTTCCTGCTGCAGATCAGCGTCGGCAGCTTGCCCCACGCCAAGGTGCTGAAGGCCATCGAGCTGCTCGGCACCGAGGTGGCGCCGGTGCTGCGGCGCGAGATCGGGGCGGGTAGCGCGCGCTGAGGACCTACGAGGGCGTACCGGCCGGCCGGGCGCCCTGAGCCCGGACAGCGTGAGCTAGGGACGGCGACCTGGTCTCGTCGAACGGGTTTCAGCCGGTCCCGCGCTCGCGCAACGGCTTCTGCTCGACCCCTGCGATCGCCCGATCGACCCCCGCGATCGCCCGAAGCAGCGCCTCCGTTTCAGCGATCGTCTCCGCACCGGCGCCTTCGAGCCCGGGACCCATGCGCCTGAGAGCGCGCGCCCTGACGAAGAGAGCGATCCGCAGGTCGAGCATGCTGCCCCGCCAGCTCCCGGTGCGCCGGTAGCCGGCGAAGACCTCGTCGGCTAGCTCGCCTGCGTCCCACCCGATGCTCTGCGCCAGCTCGTAGCCGTCGAGCTCGTCAGCGAAACGCCACCACTCCCCTCGCGGCGCGGCTCCGGTCGGTACCTGGCGGGGGGCGACGTACGCGAGGACGTCGGCGCTCGGGTCGAGCGAGCCGGGAGGCGCCGTGAAGGCCAGGACGGCGTAGTCGGTGGCCCGCACGCGGCCCTCGTAGGCTGCGGGGTCCGCTGCGTAGGCGCGGATCTCTTCCAACAGGACCTTGTTCACGGTCAAGTAGCTCAGGGCGGAGACCGCGGTGAGCCGGCCGAGCGCCTCGACCACGATGCCCCCGACCTGGTCCGGCGCTAGGCCGAGGGCGCGCTGGGCGCCCGACGCCAGTAGCGGCATCAGTCGCTTCTGCGCAGCCTCGCTGAGGGTGATGGTCACGATCCGGGGATGCGTCATGGAGACGACGGTCGCACACGGTCGCGACAGATAGTGACGGTGGGAGCGCGCTCGCTCCGCTCAGGCGAGAGGCCGGTTGCGTAGCCCGGCGCCAACGTTTCGGAGAGCTTTTCCCTTGCCGGCGGCGTTCCTGAGCTCTCTAACCGTTCTCGCATAACGCTCTTCGACCCGGTTCGTGACCCGCCGATACATGAGAGCCCCGTCCGCAGCGGGTGAAGTTGACCACACCATGCGCGAAATATGGCATTGTGATACGCATGGCCGCCAAGGACCGGATGAATAACCGCGATGCGCAGTCCGCGACGGGATCGCGGGCGTCCGAGACCTTCGTCGTCGACCTCACGAGCATCTGCGTGAGGAGCGGCACCGTCCGCCTCCCGCTGAGCATGATCGGCCGCTTCTCCGAGGGCGAGCACACCGCCCGGGCCGATGGGGAAGAGCTGACGCTGACCTTCCGCGCGCCGCGCACCCTAGAGGGCCTGGCGCCGTTCTTCGAACGTAACGACCTACGCTCCAACGACCGCGTCCGCTTCGAGTTCCACAGCGACCGCCTCGAGCTTCGTGCCGTCCGCCGCGAGCGCTCCCGCAGCGCCTCAGGCTCCCAGCCCGCTGCCGCGAGCGCTAGCCGCCCCGAGGCCAGCCCCGCGACGCCTCGGGCCGTGAACGAGATCGCTTCGCTCTCGACGCCGCTCGGCTTCGCGTCGGCGCCGTCCCAGCACGCCGCCGACGGCGACGGATCGGCTGCCGAGGGGCCCGCTGCCGAGAAGGGCGCTCCGGAGGCCGCCTCCAGCCAGGCGAACAGCGTCCGGGCCGTCAGGCGCGTGCGCATCGAGGGCGGCACCCCGCTCCGCGCCGACACGCCGGCACCGCGCCCGATCGACCGCGCCTCGGCGCACGACGTCTGGGCGCGCCGCCAGCAGCCTACGTGGCGCCCCCTCGACACCACCATGGCCGGTCCCGTGGTGCCGCCCGAGGAGGCCGCGGAAGCGTTCTCCGACACCACCGTGCGCGTGATCCGCCGTTCCCAAGGTACCGTCACGCCCCTGGAAGCCGAGCCCGTCCCGGTGCACGAGGTCCCCGCCAAGGAGCGCAAGGCGCCGGTCTCGTACTCCACGAGCTGGCCGCTCGACGCCAAGCCCCGCGGGGAGCGCCCGGCCGAGCAGAAGGCGGCCGACGTGCCGGCGCGCGCCGAGCTCGACCCGTACCTCGACGCCCCGATCGACGTCGACCGCGAGGTCGAGCGCGACCGCGACCAGGCGATCCTCGAGTCGGACCTCCTGTCCATCCCGAACGGGCGCGCGAACTGGCGCGAGGCCAGCGAGGAGGCGTACCAGCGGTACGAGTCTGGATCCGCGACCGAGCGCGAGCCGAGCACGCGCGACCGGCGTACCAGCTTCCTGGGCCGCCTCGGCCTAGGGCGCGGCAGCGCGCGCAACGACGCTGCGCGTGGCGCCGCGCGCGATACCAGCGCGGGCGTTCCCGACCGGCGCCAGCCCGCCCCGGTGCCGGTGCCTCGGGGCGCGAACGGCTCCGGGCAGATGGCCTCCGCTCTCGGCGCCGACCTCGGTGGCGCGTCCCGCACGGCCTCCAGCCTGGTGGCAACGGCGGCGACGGCTACCCTCGCGCCCGCCATGGAGGCCAGCCCAGCACAGGTGAGCGCGCAGGCAGCGGCACCGACCGCGGCGCCGCAGAAGCGCGTGATCGTAGACGAGTCCGTGTACGACGTCGATTTCGAGACCGCGGTGGCCGACCGCGAGGCCGCCGACCAGGCCGGCGCCTCCAGCCTCGAAGCCGACATCGCCGCGCTCCGCGCCTTCTTCGAGCGACCGGACGTGCCGGCGATCGTGCGCTGCGACTACCTGGCCGAGCAGCTGTCGGTGAGCCAGGAACGTGTGTCGAGGGCGATGGCACGCTTGGCCGAAGACAGGGACCGGTTCACGCCGTTACGCGGCGACGCCTACATGGTCAGGCGCGCACGCTGACCCGCTGACGCAGACGGTTCAGGACGCCAGCGCCCCGCCGGTAGGGGAGGGGCGCTTCTTCTCGCCTGCCTCTACGGCCTCCAGGGCCTTGGCCAGCGTCTTCAGGTGGAGCTCCATCGCCCCGCGCGCGGCCTCCGGCTCGCCCAGCGCGATCGCCTCCACCACCGCCGCCCTCTGCTCCACGCCGAGCTGACGGAACGCGGGTGGGAGCTTGGCCTCTAGGGTCGGGCGCAGGAGCTCGGTGGCCAGCCCGACCAGGTTCCCGATCAAGGAAGGCCCCGCCGCCTCGATGACGAGGCTCTCGAGCGAGCGCCGCCCGGGCGCACGACGCCCCTGACGGCGCCTCTCGGCTTGGCGGGCGAGCTCGGCGCGCTCCTGCTGAAGGGCGTTCCGTAAGGCCGCCACGTCCTCCTCGGAGGCGTTCCGGGCGGCCTGGGCCGCGAGGCCAGGTTCCAGGTGCTGCTTGAGCGCGAGGAGCTCGCCCGGCGCCTCGGGGTTGTACTCGAGGAGCGACTGGAAGGGGAGAGCGAGGCTGGAGGCGTCGGGGGAGCGCACGTACGTGCCGTCGCCGTGCCGGACCTCGAGGAGGCCGAGCAGAGCGAGGCGGCTGACGCCGTCGCGGAGCGTGGTACGGGACACCCCCAGCTTCTGCGCCAGCTCGCGCTCCGGAGGCAGCTTGCTGCCCTCGGGGGCGTTCCTGACGAAAGCCGCGAGCGCGTCGCGCGCCTGATCCACGACCCGGCCACCACTCGATACCTGCGACACCTTCCGAAGCTCCTTCCCGCCCCAGAGGGGCTGGAGCTGAGATTCTAGCAGAAGAGGTCAGACCAGTTGGTGAGTGGTCGAACCATCCGGCTATGTGGTCGGACCACAGGCGAGGATCGCCGTCGGTGGCGCTAGGCCTAGTGGTCCGACCACTGGTCTCGCCGGTGTCGCTCTCGAGGCGATCCCTGGCAGGGCGGCTAGTTATCAAATCCTTCGGTCGATGGTCGCCCTCAGCGGCGGCTCGGAGCGCCCTGGTGTTCCTCGACGTTCCTGGCTCCGCGTGCGGCTCGAGCTCGAGCTACGGATCGTAGGCAGCCCCAGGGATCTCCAGGCGGCCTACGAGTGGCCTGCGAGGAGCCTCTCGGCCGAGCGATCTCTGAGGGGGCTAGCTGCCGAAGCCCATGCCGGAGCAGGTACGCGACAGGGCGTATATGCGTTCGTGGGTCTGGGTGGTGGGAATCGGTAGCTGAGTGACGCGGTGATGCATATGCGGGAAATACCTATACGATTTGATAACTCGTCTTATCAAAAGCGCAGGGGAGAGCCCTCCCAGGCCCCGGTAAGCGTACCTCAGGGCCGCCAGCAGGCGCGGACCAACCAAGAAGGCGCCCAGCCTCGCGCTGAGCGCCTTCCTTGAGCCTGCTGCGTTCGGTGAACCCGTAGCTACCTAGAGGAACCTACCAGCCAGCTGGCGGATCCGTGGCTAGTTGGGCCACCGCCAAGCACGCTTTCTCAGCCCTCTTCGTCGTCCAGGTCGGAGCCGTCCTCGTCATCGAGGTCGAGGTCGTCTTCGTCCTCCCAGTCGTCCTCGTCCTCGTCGTCCCAATCATCCTCGTCGTCCTCGTCGTCATCGTCGTCATCGTCGTCGAGGTCGTCGTCGCCGATGGCCTCGCCGCCGACGTCGCCGTCCGCGGTGGCGTCGATGACGGCGTGGCCCTTCTCGCTGAGCACGTACTCCTCGGCGCGCACGTTGCTGTCGAGCTCCTCGTCGAACCACTGGTTCTCGTCGAGCACGGGGCCCTCCTCGCTGAGCACCAGGAAGCCCTGGTCGATGAGCAGGCGGGCGGTGTCGAGCGGGATCTCGGCGACCTCGGCGACGGCCTCGCCGTCCTCGTAGGCGACGGCCATGATCGCGTGGGCGTAGGGGTCCTCGTCCTCGCGCTCGGGGTACTCGATGATCAGGCTATGGCCCTCGTATATCGTCCACAGGGCGTCGAGCTCGAGCTCGGTCAGGTTCTCCATCGGGTCGCTAGGCATGCTTCCTCCAAGAAAGGCACGGCGGCTTCGGCCGGGTACGTGTGATCTCTGGCCCCAGCCTACAGCGCCCGTCGACCAAGGGCGTCAGGAGGTCACATTCCTAGCGGTCCGTCGGCGTGGGCTCCCTAGGCCGCGGCCCCGTTGCAGCCGGCGCAATGCCCGAAGAAGACCAGCTCGTGACCCATGACCGTGAGCCCACCGGGCAGCGTCGCGCCCTCGAGCATGGCGACGGGGCAGCCGGCGTCGAGCTCGTAAACGGTGTCGCACTTCACGCAGCGGAAGTGGTGGTGGTGTCCCCTGCCCGCCGGCTCGTAGCGCGTGGCGTCCTGCGGGAGGTGGACGGCCACCACGGCGCCGTCGC
>Ga0123333_10000399_pt1 | contig 48763 bp, 36 predicted proteins | sample BioC12SIPDNA_3_FD_89957 | JGI IMG/M metagenome (GOLD analysis project Ga0123333, IMG submission 89957) | Anaerobic biogas reactor microbial communites from Washington, USA - Biogas_R2_B C12 SIP DNA | ecosystem: Engineered > Bioreactor > Anaerobic > Unclassified | place: Washington, USA...
ACGGCGGCCCGGACTATCGACGCCGGCGACAAGCTGATCTTCCCGGGCTTCATCGACGCCCATACCCACATGGGCATTCCCATCAAGGACACCACCTCAGCCGATGATTTCAACAGCGGCTCGTGGGCTGCGGCCTTTGGCGGGGTGACGACAATCCTTGACTTCACCGTGCAGCGACCCGGGCAGACGCCGCGCGAGGCGCTGGTAGAGCGGATTGCGCTGGCCGAGGGGCAGAGCCACGTGGACTTCGGCATCCACGTGAACATCACCGACCGGCCGGCCGGGCACCTTGCGGACATTCCGGCGCTCATCGCCGAGGGCTTCAACAGCTTCAAGCTCTTCACCACCTACCGGGAAGCAGGCATGATGAGCACGTGGCCCGACGTGCGTGCCGTAATGCGGGCTGTCGCGCCATATGGCGGCGTCGTCCTGCTGCACGCCGAGAGCAACGAGATCGTCGAGCAGGAGACGGCCCGCTACATCAGCTCCGGGGTCACGACGTCCATCTACCACGCCCGCAGCCGGCCGGCAGAGGCAGAGGCCGAGGCGATCCGCGAGGCCGCGGAGATCGCCCGAGACGTGGGCGCGCGGCTGTACATCGTCCATCTCAGCAGCCGGGCGGGCCTGGAAGCCGGGCTGGCGGCGCGGGCGCAGGGCGCAGAGATCTATCTGGAGACGTGCCCGCAATACCTGGTGCTCGACGAGAGCCGCTACGAGGGGGACAACGGCCACTATTACATCACCACCCCGGCGCTGCGCGCGCGGGCCGACAGCGAAGCGCTGTGGGAGGCGCTGGCTGCCGGAGAGATTGACGTGGTCGCCACCGATCACTGTCCATTTACGCGCAAGCAAAAGGATAGCGCCGGCGGCGTCTTCCACCTCACGCCAAACGGGATGCCCGGCGTGGAGACGCTCTTCCCGCTGCTCTACACCTATGGAGTGGCCGAAGGACGGATCAGCCTGGAGCGGTTGGTCAGCGTTCTCGCAGCGAACCCGGCGCGCATTTTCGGCATTGACGGACGCAAGGGCGCAGTGGAAAGTGGACGCGACGCCGACTTCACCATCTGGGATCCCGCCGCCGAGACGACAGTTGAAGCGCTGCACCTCCACGGCCGGGCCGACTGGTCGCCCTACGAAGGGATGCGCATCGCCGGCCGGCTCTCGCACACTATCCTGCGCGGCCAGGTGCTGGTCGAGGGCGAAACGTTCCGGGGCGAAGAGGTCTACGGCGAGCTGCTGCGCGCCACGACGGCGGTTACGGAGTCACCGTAAGAGGCAGGGTGAGGAACGGCTGCGGCCCCTCTGGCGACTGGAGGCCGAAGCTCAGCCCGTGGATCGGGTCGTGGAGGCCAATCAGCAGCCGGTATTCGCCCGGCTCCTCCGGCAAGGGGACAACCACACGCTCGACGTAAGTATCGCCCATGGCCCAACGCCAACCCCATTGACCCCGCCCGGAGACGTTCGCCCGTAGCTGCCACGCTTCGTCGAGAATCTGGTAGTAAGCGCCGGTGTACCAGCCGCCTCTCGCGGGCAGTAGATCTTCCACCCGCCAGACGGTGGTCAGCGGCAGCGTCTCTCCGGCCTGGGCCGGGCTGGCCTCCAGCTCGTAGCCGAGAAGCGAGAGCCCGGCCTCGCTGCCCCAATCAACCACGGTAGTGGGGAGAGCGAGCGCGTCCGTCCGGCTGGTGGGCTGCACGCGCGCAAAGAAGACGCTGCTGCCGTCCGCAAAAGCCATTGTAGAGCCGGGCAGCCGTTCTTCACGCGGGCCGAGCGCTCCCGCTTGCGGCGGCTGCCGGACCAGGACGTACAGCAAAGGCGCCGCTTCCGGCAGCAGGACGTAATCGGGATAGGAGAGGTCCCCGACCACCTCCAGATAGGTTGCGCTGGCGCCGCTGAGCAGAACGCTGTTGCCACCGGCGGCGACGCGGCGCGGATAACCGGGAACGCCGGCGGTCGCCTCCCGAATTTCGGCGCCGGAAGCCGCCGCTGCGCTCAGTGCCCAGCCGTCGAAGTCGCCGCCTCCCACCGGCGCCGCCGCGCTCGCCAGGGCAGTTTGCCGCAGCGCCAGGCCCGAAGACAGGCCGGCGACGACCAGCAGGACGGCAAGCACAGGCCGGAGGGCAGGCCGCTCGACCAGCGGGTGCAGGCCCCAGGCAGCCAGGAATTGGCCGGCCGGCAGCGTGACCAGCAGGTAGTGAGGATGAACGGGAAATGGCAGCAGGGCGAAGCCAAGCGCAGGCAGAAGTAGCCAGGCGAAGAGCACGAAGGCCAGACGGCGATCTGGCGTGTCCCGCCTCAGCGCGCGAAGCGCACGGACAGCACCGGCAAGCAGCGCCGCGAGCAAAAGCAGGTGGACGAGCCTCACGAGCATGTCGAGCCACAGGGGCGCGGTGAGATCTGCGCCGTACTCGTTCCCCGTAACCAGCCGCACGGTATGCTCGATGGCCTCAAGATTGAAGCCCAGGCCGGCCCCGTCGCCGCCAGAAGCAAAGAGGGCCAGCTTCGCCAAATTGGCTTCCAGTCTCGTCGAAAGCCCGAGCGCGTAGGCCACCAGTCCGAGCAATATCGCCAGCAGTCCGGCGAGGGCGGATCGTCGCGGTAGATGCTGGCGGAAGACAATCAGAAGAAGAACAACCGGGGCCAGAACGACCAGGGCCAGGACGTAGGTCTGGATCATGGCGGCCAGGGCCAGCAGTCCAAGCAGCAAGCGACGCGGCTCGCGCCGGCCGGTAGCCAGCGCAGGCCACAGGCCCCAGGCGGCGGCGGCGAGGAAGAAGGGCAGCAGCCCCTGAGTCCAGGTGAAGCGGCTGTAATGCACCAGCCAGGGATTCACGGCGAAGAGCAGGGCAGCAAGCAGGCCAAACGGCCTGCCCTTCAGATCGCTGCCCAGGGCGTAGACAAACCAGATCGCCGCCGTGTTGAGCGTCGTTACCAACAGATAGGCCGACCAGGGCGAGCGCCAGACAAGCAGCGCGATGCTCTGCAGGTAGGCCATCAGCGGCGGGTTGTCGAGGAATACCGAGGACGGCTGGCCGATCAGCAGCCACTCGCCGCCGTCCAGCAGGCGCACCGCGTCGTAGATCTGGTAGGCGTTGTCGTAGCCATGGCGCACGGTTCCCAGCCAGGCAAAGCGGAGGAATGCTCCCACGACGAGAATGAGAAGGAAGGCGAGGCCGGTCCAGTTCTTGATAATCTGGCTTCCCGTGGACACAAGCGCATTATGGTCCATGCCGCCCTATGGGTGCAAGCAGAACGCCTGGACCGGCATACCAGGGAGGCCGCACGGCCGTTCCGGCGCAACTCTGGCGGGCGATACACGTATGGGAGTATAGAGAGAGGCAGCAGCCGGTCATTGTCGGCTGCTTGGAGAAAAGGAGATTGCCGTGAGCAAAGAAGTCATCCTGTTCGCCAGTGAAGAGCCCCAAAGCCTGAAAAGCGTCGCCGCCTTTCTTCGGGACCTGGCCGACCGGCTGGATTCCAACCAGGTGATCCTGCGTAAAGGGGCCGAGGAACTGACCGTGTCGATCCCGAACAACGTCGTTCTGGAGGTCAAGGTAGAAGAAGAGGCCAAGAAACGGCGGACCCAGCGCAGTCTCGAAATCGAGATTGAGTGGTACGAAGGCGAAGCAGAAGGCAGTTTGAGCCTGGGCTGAGGCTCAGATTCCATGAAAGCAGCCGCCCCCGGAGGAGGTACTCCGGGGGCAGTCTTTTTTTCTACAGATCAGGGGCGGTTGTCGCCATCAGGGACAGCTATCTCGCCCCTGTTTCATCGCCAGGAGCAGCGCATCCTGGTCAACCGGCAGGCGGAAGACGCGCACACCGGTGGCGTTGTAGATGGCATTGCAGATAGCCGGCGTCGTCGGAATGGACGACAGCTCGCCCACTCCCTTCGCTCCGTAAGGGCCATCGGCAGCCGGCTCCTCGACGATGATCGAGTCGATACGCGGCGTGTGCTTGATGCTGGGCATCTTGTAGCGGGCCAGCACGTCGGTGAAGGGGATTCCCTTCTCCACGATGAACTCCTCGGTCAGGGCGTTGCCCAGCCCCATCATGATGCCGCCTTCTACCTGCCCTTGCAGGCCAATGGGGTTGAAGGCCTTGCCGACGTCGTTGGCGACAATGATGCGCAGAACGTGTACCTCGCCGGTAGAGAGGTCCACCTCGACGAGCGCCGCCTGTGTGGCGAAGCTGAAGGCAAAATGCATGTCGCCACCGGTGCCCAGCGGCTGGGTGCGCGGCGCCATGTATTCGTAGTAGACGCGTGGCTCGCGTCCCTCGTCTACCAGGCGCTGCACCGCCTCGCCAAAGGTGATCTCGTGGCCGTTGGCCCGCACCAGACCTTCCTCAAAGCGGACCTGTTCGGGCGGCATGTCGAAATCCTCGGCGACGACGGTAACCAGCGCCTCGCGCATCGCGCCGGCAGCCATACGCGCCGCATTGCCGGTGACGTATGTTTGCCGGCTAGCGGTCGTGGGCCCGCCGTCCGGCGTCAGGTCGGTGTCGGAGAGGAGCACGCGCACCCGCTGGTAGGGCAGCCCCAGCTCTTCAGCCGTCGTCTGGGCGAGGATGGTCACGAGCCCCTGCCCGATCTCTGCGGCGCTGGTGCGCACTTCGGCCGTGCCGTCGGGGTAAACCTCGACGATGGCCGCCGACTTGTCCGGAGCGCCGCCGCCGAGGCCGGTATTCTTATAGGCGCTGGCGACGCCCCAGGCATAGACCTTGTTGCCGTCGCGCCAGAGTATTTCGTTGACCGGCGGGCGCTCGCTCAGCCGGGCAAACGGGTTATCTGCTACCGGCGGCTCCTCCCGGCTCACACGCCAGATCTGCTCCTCGACGATGTCTATCGTCTGCAGCAGACCGACGCTCTCCGTCAGTAGCTGTCCGGTCGCCGTCGCCGAGCCGGTGCGCATGGCGTTGCGCCGGCGGAAAGCCAGCGGGTCCATACCCAGCTTCTCGGCAAGCATGTCAATCGTCTGCTCCACGGCGAAGGCCGACTGGGTGACGCCAAAGCCCCGGAAGGCGCCGCTGGGCGGGTTGTTGGTGTAGTTGGCATAGCAGTCGATCTTCGCGTGCGGGAAGACGTAGGGGCCGGTAGCATGGGTTGTGGCCCGCGTCATCACCTTATCGCTGAGGCTGGCGTAGGCACCCCCATCCCCGTACAGCTCGGCCCGCACGGCGACCAGATCGCCCTCTTTCGTCGCGCCCATCTTCATGCGGATGACCGTGGCGTGGCGCTTGGGGTGGACGCGCAGCGATTCCTGGCGGCTGTAGAGCATCTTCACCGGCCGGCCGGTGGCCTGCGCCAGCATGGCGACGTGAATCTGCGCGGCGATATCTTCTTTGCCGCCAAAGCCCCCGCCGACGAGCGGGCTGACTATGCGCACGGCCCGCTCGGGAATGCCGAGGGCAGCCGCCACCTGGTTGCGGTCGGCATAGGGAATCTGCGAGCCGACGTAAATGGTCAGCTTCTCGTGCTCGGCGTCGTAGCCCGCGGGCACGCCAATGGCGCATTCTGGCTCCATAAAAGCGTGTTCGGTCGTCGCCGTATAGTAGGTGCGCTCGACGACCACGTCGGCGCGGGCAAAGCCTTCCGCCACGTCGCCATGACGGACCTTGATGTGTTTGATCGTGTTGCCCTTTTCCCATTCCTCGTGGACGAGCGGCGCGTTGGAAGCCATGGCGAACTCCGGGCCATCGACCACGTCGATTGGCTCGTAGCTGACGCCGATGAGGTCCAGCGCCTGCTGGGCGATCTCCGGGCGTTCGGCGGCGACGATGGCCACCGCGTCGCCGATATAGCGCACCTTGTCGCGGGCCAGCGCCGGCCAGTCCTGGTAGACGAGGCCATGGTTGAGGCGACCGGGCACGCCCTCGGCGGTGAGCACGGCGACCACACCCTCCAGCGCGCGGGCCCGGCTAGTGTCAATTGAGCGGATGCGCGCGTGGGGGTAGGTGGCGCGCAGTGTGCGCCCGTAGAGCTGGTCAGGGAAGGCGATATCGTCGGTGTAAATGGCTTCGCCGGTTACTTTGGCCACGGCTTCCGGGCGGATGACGTTCGTGCCAACCACATTCAGCGGTTGGTTGCTCTCGGGAATCGTCACCGGGAGCGGGGGTTCGCCGCGCAGAATGGCTGCGGCGGACTGGATAGCACGGGTAATCGTCGGATAGCCGGCGCAACGGCAGAACGTGTCCTTAAGCGCCACACGGATGTCGGCTTCGCTGGGATCAGGGTTGGCGTCGAGCAGGGCGCGCGCGGTCATGATCATGCCCGGGATGCAGAAGCCGCATTGTACGGCGCCGTGGCGCACAAACTCGAGCTGCAGTGGATGCAGGCGGTCGAGTTCTTCCTCCCGGTAGGCCGACGTGCGGCGGGCGACGCTGGGCCGGGGCGGCAGTGCCGCTCGGGATGCAGCCGCCATCCCTTCGATGGTCTCCACGCGCCGGCCCTGAGCTTTCCACACCGGATAAACGCAAGAATCGACGGGCACGCCGTCCACGAGTACGGTGCACGCCCCACATTCGGCCTCGTTGCAGCCGATCTTCGTCCCGGTCAGGCCCAGGTCGTAACGCAAAAACTCGGCCAGATAGCGGCTGTCGCGGACCTCGCGCTCGATCTCCTGACCGTTCACGGTGATGCGTAACAAGGACATGAAATTCCTCCAGACAAAAACCGGGCCGATACACGGCCCGGCCCATGGATTCTTCGGTTGACTACAGGCCGATGCCTTCCGGCTCGGCGATTCCGGTCAGCGCCCGGCGCACCGCCAGGGGAAGCGCGCGCTGCAGCAGGACGGCGATCATTTCGACACGATACTCCGCCGTCGCCCGGTGTTTGCTGGTGCGGGGCGAAAACTCAGACTGGGCTCCGGCGATGGCTCGCTCCAGCCCGCCGGCGAGCGAGTGGCCTGCCAGCGCCCTCTCTGCCTGCCGGGCGCGAGTCGGCACCGGGCGCACCGGCCCGATACAGATCCGTGCTTCCTCGATCACGGCCGCGTCGGGCGAGCCGTGATCCTGGCCCGGGGCAACCCTGACCCAGACCGCACAGGCGAGGATGGGCAGGGACACGCCCTGGGGACGCATGATGCGCTTGAAAGCCGAACCCGTGTTAGGGGCTGCCGCGCCAAAGCGGAAGCGGGTGATCATCTCCCGGCTGTGGTCGATGGCCGAGATGCCCGGCCCTTTGAACAGGCTGAGGATTGGCTGCCATTGACGGCCGAAGCGGCCCGCCACCTCTACTTCGGCGTCGAGCACGACCAGGGCCGTCGTGCCGTCGGCGGCCGGGAGGGCGTGGGCCACGTTGCCGCCCAGCGTAGCGACGTTGCGCACCTGCGGCCCGCCGATGACGCCGCAGCTCTCCACCAGACAGGTGGCATGCTGGGCCATGAAGGGCGCCTTCACGATCTCCGTGTGCGTGACTGCTGCGCCGATCTCCACGATGTCGTTTTCGAGCTGCAACGTGTGCAGCGACGGAATAGCCGTCACGTCGATCAGGGCTTCGACCGCCGGTTTGCGCCCCTGCTGCATCTCCAGCAGCAGGTCGGTGCCTCCGCCGATAATGCGCGCATTGCCATCGTGAGCGCGCAGCCGCTCCAGCGCTTCCTCGACGGTTTCAGGATAGTAGTAATGTTGCCACAATGTCATCGTCAACTCCTGCACTCAGTCGCTTAGCTCGCGGAAGCGATCCCAGACGCCACGGGCGACCTTTTGCGACGCCTCCGACAGCTCTCGCTCGTCCAGTCCGGCGGCTTCCAGCCCCGGCAGCTGTCCCTCCTGCATCACCACCTTGCCGTTGATCACCGTCATGTAAACTGGCGCATCGGCAATGCCGTAGAGGAAATGGCCCCAAAGGTTGCCGCCGTCCAGCGGCGTGGGGGGATAATAGTCTACGAGGATGAAATCAGCCAGATAATCCGGCGCAATCCGGCCAATCATCTGTCCGGTCAGACGGCGGTAGATCGCCGGGTTGTTCTGTAGCGTCATCTGCTGGAACTCGTTCCACCCCGGGCGCGGGTCGGTCAAGTGGTGTTTGTGCAGCAGATAGCCGGTGCGCACGTCCACCTTCAGATCGGGCGTCATGCCGTCGGTGCCGAGGCCCACGGTGACGCCGCGCTGCAGCAGGGCAAAAACGTCCGCCCGCCCCACAGCGTTGTTCATGTTCGACTGGGGGTTGTGGACGACGATCGTATCCCGCTCGGCGACGAGGTCCATGCCCTGCTCGTCCAGATAGATACCGTGGGCGGCGATGCTGCGCGGGCTGAAGATACCAAATTCGTAGAGGCGCCGGGCGACGCTGGCACCGTACCGGGCCTGTGTCTCCTGCTCGTCCAGCGGCCCTTCGAGGACGTGGATGTGGTGCCCGCGCCCCAGCTGCTCGCCCAGATCGGCAGCCTGGCGTAGCGAGTCGTCGTCCAGAGTGAAGCTGGCGTGCAGGCCGACCATACCGTCGTAAAGGTGGTGAGGGTCGTCGGCACGCGCTTTCTGCGACTTGCGAATGTAGCGCTCGTTCTCTGCCAGCCCGGCGTCGCGGATGGCCTTGCCGTCACGGTCCGAGACCTCGTAGCAGAGCAGGCCGCGCATTCCGACCACGGACAGCGCTTCCTCAATACGGTCCAGGCTGCCGGCGACGGCGTAGGGGCTGGCGTGGTGGTCGATGACCGCGGTCACCCCTTTGCGCACGGCGGTGATGGCAGGAAGCAGCGTGCTGTAGTATACGGCGTCCAGATCGAGCGCCTTATCCAGCGTCCACCACAGCCAGGAAAGGATCTGCGCGAAGTCGCGCGCTTGCCGGGACATCGCCAGCCCGCGGGCGTAGGTGCCGTAAAAATGCATGTGGGCGTTGACAAAGCCGGGCATGAGCAGCCGTCCCCCGCCGTCGACGATCTCGGCGCCGGGAAAGCGCGCCGCGATCTCCTGTTGCGACCCGACGGCGACAATTCGCGGGCCATCGACGGCGACGGCTGCCCCGGCAAGCAGCCCGCCATCCGCTGCACGTTCGTCATTCGTGAACACAGTGACATTGTTGAAGAGAACCGTCACAGAGACCTCCTGATGCGGCGCGGACCGGCGCGGGCACGCCGGGCCTGGGTTACGAAGCGCCTGGTTGGCTGAGTTCTGGGGCCGATTATATGGCAGGGGTAGCGCCTGCGTCCACCGGTTCTTCGATCTGCTCCATCCCCAGGGGCAGGCGCGTGTGGAGAAGTGATTGGGTCCGGTTGAGCTGTTCGGCCGTGACCTGAGCGCCAAGGAGGTCGGCGCCGTCCAGCCGCGCTTTGCGGAGGTTCGTATGGGTGAGGTCGGCGCCACGCAGATCGGCGCCGCTTAGGTTGGCCCCGCCGAGGTGGGCGCCGCGCAGATTTGCCTCGCGCAGGTCGGCGCTGGAGAGATTGCTCAGCCAGAGGTCCGCTCCCCGGAGGTCGGCCTGCCGCAGGTGGGCGCCGTGCAGGTCCGCCAGCCAGAGATGGGCGCCGCGTAGCTGAGCGCCGTCCAACAGGGCATAGCTGAAGTCCGCATCGCGCAGGTTGATGATGCGATTGTGTCCGATCAGGCCCGCGTCTGCAAGATACTGGAGCACCTGACCACGCCCCTCGCCGTCCAGGATACGCAGGACGGCGAGCGTGCGCGCCAGCGCCACACTGCGGACCGTTGCATCGGCGGGCGCCGTGCGCAGGCCGTTCTTGAGCAGAAACTCGGACATGCTATCCTGATATGAGTCCAGGATCATCTGGCGGCGGCGCGCCTCCGACGTCTCCTGGATGGTCGCGATGCCCCGCCCCAACGCCTCGCGAATGGCCGACCGCGCGGCGTTTGCCAGCCAGAGCAAACCCAGCAGGACCATCAGGGGCGGCAGCAGGAGCTGAACCCAGTCCCAGAGATTGCGCGTGCGCTGGAGGTCGCTGTTCTCGGCCTGATAAACGCCAAAGCCGGTCCACGAGGGGGCCAGCTCCGGGCGCAAGATAAAGACGAGGATGAGGCCCATGCTGAACAGCACAAAGGCCCAGAAGAAGATGAGGCGTGCGCGCGTTTGTTCCATTGTCGTCTCGTCTAGCGTCTCGCCTGCCCCACAGGACGAGAGGCGGGGTCGCCTGGCTCTGGCTGGGTCAGAGTGCCCTCCTTACCGCCATTACGCGCACACGAATACTGCTGGTGCACCGAAGCGGGCAGCGTTACTTCCCTTTGGCGCAGATCCACGTTACAATGAGCACCGTCGGTCGTGGAGTCTCGTTTCACCTGCTCTTGGCAGGAGCAAAACGACTCTCCACACTTATGTTATGTAAAAATAGTTCTTTTGGCAAGTGCGATTTCGCACCGCGTGCCGCCCGGCATGATGCCTGTTAGTCACCCAACCAACCCGAGGAGGTTTTTCCATGAGCAATGATTGTGTCGCCCTCTATCTGCAGGATGCCCACCCACTGCGCGAGGGTATCGAGCTGGCCAAATACGCCGAAGAGAAAGGCTTTGACGCCGTGTGGCAGGCCGAGAGCCGGTTGGTGCGCGATGCCATCGTGCCCATGGCCGCCTATGCCGCCCATACTGAGCGAGTGAAAATCGGCAGCGGGGTGATCAACAACTGGACCCGCAATATCGGCCTGCTGGCCTCGACCTTCCTGACTCTCGACGACCTGGCGCCCAATCGCATCATCTGCGGCATCGGCGCCTGGTGGGACCCGCTGGCGCGCAACGTGGGTATCGACCGGCGCAAGCCACTGCAGGCCATGCGGGAGACGGTCGAGGTGTTGCGCCGCCTGCTCAACATGGAGAACGTCACCTTCCACGGCGAGTTCCACACCGTCAACGGCATCGAGCTGGACGTCATTCACGGGCGGCGTGAGCCGCGGCACGTCCCCATCTACATCGGCGCGACGGGCGACAAGATGATGGAGCTGACGGGTGAGATCGCCGATGGCGCGGTGCTGAACTACTGCGTCCCGCCGGAGTACAACGACGTGGCGATGGCGCATCTGAAGCGCGGCGCCGAGAAGGCGGGCCGCAGCATCGACGACATCGACCGCCCGCAGCTCATTGTCTGCTCCGTACATGAGGACCGCGATGAGGCGATTCGCGGCGCGAAGATGCTGCTGACCCAGTACCTGGCCCAACAGCCGCACATTGCCAAAGCCAGCGGCGTCGATCCCGAGATCGTGCGCAGGATCCAGTCGATCCTTGGCTGGCCAGCCACGAAAGAACAGATCCAGGAAGCGATGCAGTTTGTGGACGACGAGCTGGTGCTGCGCATTACCGCGACAGGCACACCCGACGAAGCCAAGGCGAAGGTCCGGGAATACGTGGCCAGGGGCGCCACCTGCCCCATCCTCTACCCCCTCGGCGACGCCCGGCTGATGATCGATACGTTCAGCGATGGCTACAGCGCCTGAGAGACCATTGGGGCCTCCGTTATAGAGAAGAGGGCGACCACAACGGTCGCCCTTTATGTTTCTTGCCGCCGGCCAACGCACCGCAATCGCTGGCGGACCCTGAGTCGCGCGACTCAGTCGTTCTTCGCCGTACGTCCGCCGTGCTCCACGAAGAAGCGTTCCAGCTCGGGGGCGCGGTCGTCGTCTACCACGGCGACTACCACGGTGCCGCCGCGGCGCAGCCCCTGCGCATACCACTCGCGCGCTTCCTCGTCAATTTCCGGATATTCGTTGGCGGCGAAGGGCGCAAGGACCCGATCAAAAAATCCCCCACCGACCACCGAGTCAAGGTCGTCAAGACCGTCTATGTCGTCCAGTTCAGGCTCGATAACGCGCGTTTTCACTTCGGCAAAAGGGGTGTGGGCCATTGCGTCAAGAGCGCGGGTTGCTTCTGCCTGGTCGGCAAACAGGCTGGCTACGGTTGCCATATCAGGTACTCCTTCATCGATCGATCTCGTCTGCTCGCCTGCCATTATAATGGCCTCAGGGGAGAAATCGGCGCCGGGCAGACGAGATGTATCGCAATTTGTGCCCGGTTCTATATCTCGGGACGAGGGGCTGCGGCGGCCCGGTCGTTGCCGGGTGGCGGCGTCGAGATAGACGGGCCACGGCCGGGCCTGAGTTGAAGCAACGGCGCTTCGCCGATCTTACCGGGCAGCCGTCACGCTCTGGGACTGACCCTCGTGTATACCCTCGGCAAACTCCTCGACCAGCTTCGCGCAGAACGCGTCCAGGTCGTCCGGCTTGCGACTGGTTACCAGCCCATTGTCCACGATAACTTCCTGGTCCAGCCAGATTCCGCCGGCGTTGCGAATGTCTGTCTGCAGCGTCGGGTAAGAGGTCAGGCGACGGCCCTCGACCACGGCCGCTTCCACCAGCACCCATGGGCCGTGGCAGATCGCGGCAACCGGCTTGCCCTGCTCGAAGAAGCTGCGCACAAAGCGCACGGCGGCATCATTTCCGCGCAGCCTATCCGCGCCAACCGTGCCGCCGGGCACAATCACCGCGTCATAGTCATCGGCTGATACCTCGTCGAAGCTCTTATCGACGGTGAATGTATCGCCCGGCTCCAGGTCGTGGTTGTACGCCCGGACCTGGCCCGTTTTCTCGCCGATCACGTTAACTGTGCCGCCGGCATTGATGACTGCCTCCCGCGGCCGCTCAAACTCGACCTGTTCCGTACCCTTCGGGGCGATCAGAATAGCAACCTTCTTTCCACGCAATTCGTCAGCCATGTGGCTCCTCCATAAGCAGTAGGTGTTGTTTAGAAGACGGGTGGCCGGGAACGGTCCGGCCGGGCTGTCCCGTTGCCTGTGCAGGCTACCAGAGATAGCCGTAACCGGCGTGGGTCAGGGGCATAAGAACGGGATATAATCGAGATACAGATCCAGCAGACAATCCGGCATAGCCCGGCAGACGCATGTCTATCGCCGCACCGGTCCAGTTGCGGTAGGAAGGAAGAGGAAGAGCGCACCATGTCTACCGTCGAGGAAGGCACACTGCTTTGGCAACCATCAGACGACGTCATCGCCGAGGCGAACCTGACGCGCTTCATGGACTGGCTGGCGCGGGAGCGCGGGTTGCAGTTCGGCAGCTACGACGAGCTGTGGGCCTGGTCAGTAAGCCAGATAGAGGCGTTCTGGCAGAGCATCTGGGACTACTTCGGCGTCACAGCTTCGGCCCGACCAGAGGCTATTCTGCCAAAGCGTACGATGCCCGGCGCAGAGTGGTTCCCCGGCGCGCGGCTGAACTACGCCGAGAACATCTTCTCCCGCATGAAGCGGGATGGTCCGGCCGTTATCTACCAACCGGAGGAAGGGCCGGCCGTCGAGCTTGACTATGAGTCGCTACGTCGCCAGACGGCAGCGCTGGCTGCGCTCCTTCGCGACCTCGGCGTGCAGCGGGGCGATCGTGTGGCGGCCTATCTGCCCAATATCCCCGAGGCGATCGTCGGCCTGCTGGCGACTGCCAGCCTGGGCGCGATCTGGTCGAGCTGCTCGCCCGACTTCGGCAGCCGCAGCGTCCTCGACCGCTTCAGCCAGATCGAGCCGAAAGTGCTGCTGGCGGTGGATGGCTATCGCTACAATGGCAAGCCGTTCGACCGCCGGGCTATCGTGCGCGAGCTACAGGCCGCTCTGCCCAGCCTGCAGCAGACGATCCTGGTGCCGCAGCTCTACGAGGGGGAAGAGGCGCGCCGGGGAATGGGGGCGACGAGGCTCTGGGATGGCGAAGCACACGCAGCCAACGGGGATACTCCGCTGGCCTTTGAACAGCTTCCGTTCGACCATCCGCTGTGGGTGCTCTACTCCTCTGGAACGACGGGGCTGCCCAAGCCGCTGGTACATGGGCATGGCGGCATCGTGCTCGAACACCTCAAAGAGACGGTACTGCACATGGACTTGCAGCCCGGAGATCGCTTCTACTGGTACACAAGCACCGGATGGATGATGTGGAACTATCTGGTCGGCGGGCTGCTCAGCGGGGCAAGCATCGTCGTCTATAATGGCGCGCCGGCGTATCCCGACTTCTACCGGCAGTGGAAAATGGCTGAGGAGCTGGGGATTACCTATTTCGGCACCTCTGCGGCCTTCATTCACGCCTGTATGAAGGAAGGTGTCGATCCGGCTGAGCGGCACGATCTACAAAGCATCCGCGCGCTCGGCTCCACCGGCTCGCCTCTCTCCCCGGCCGGCTTTGCCTGGGTCTACGATCACGTCAGCCGCCATCTGGCGCTGGAGTCGTTCAGCGGCGGCACCGACCTGTGTACGGGTTTCCTCGGTGGCGTGCGCACCCAGCCTGTCTATGCGGCGGAGATTCAGGCGCGCTCTCTGGGCGCCAGCGTGCAGGCCTGGAATGACGCCGGGCAGCCGGTAACCGGCGAAGTGGGCGAGCTGGTTATTACCCAGCCGATGCCCACGATGCCACTCTATTTCTGGAACGACGAAGGCCATGCCCGCTACCTTTCAAGCTACTTTGAGATGTATCCCGGCGTGTGGCGCCACGGCGACTGGATCAAGATCAACGAGCGCGGCGGCTGCGTCATTTACGGTCGTTCCGACGCGACGATCAACCGCTACGGCGTGCGCATGGGCACCAGCGAAATCTACGACGTGGTGCAGTCGCTGGACGAGGTGACTGATTGCCTGGTGGTAGACCTGGAAGGGCTGGAAGGCGAATCGTATATGCCGCTTTTCGTCGTACTTGCTACGGGGGCAGTTCTGGACGATGCGCTGCAGCAGAAGATACGCGACGCACTACGCGAACAGCTCTCACCGCGCCACGTACCTGACGAAATTGTCGCCGTGCCAGAGATCCCCTATACGTTGAGTGGGAAAAAGATGGAGCTTCCCGTGCGGCGCGTGCTCAAGGGACGTCCGCTGGAAAGAGCCGCCAACCCCGATGCGATGCGCAATCCCAGGGCCATCGAGTACTTCGTCGAGGTTGCCCGCCGGCGACAGAAAGGCTGATGCCCCCGTTATGACCCAGACGACTCCTCGTCGTCGAAGAGCCGCCTGAGCTCATCTTCCCAGACACTGCCCAGCGGCTCGAAGGGCTGTTCGTCAAAGCTGTCGGAAAGCCGCTGCATGTAGTCCCGCACGCCGAGCCCTGGGGCCATCTCGTCCAGCTCGGCGACCTTGGCATCCACAGTCTGTACCAGCTTTTCGCTCTTCTCCTCCAGATCGGCCAGGTCGAACTCCAGACCGAGCAGACGGTTTACCCGGCGCATCACGCCCAGCCAGGCCATGAAGTCATTCTCGATGCGGATGGCGTTGCCAATTTCCGGCACGTTGGTGAAGTCGTAGGTGGGCACAAAGGCGTAGAAACCGACGTGGGCCACTTCGCGCTCCATCGCCCGGCGGCAGAAGACCGAGCTGATGCTTGCCCCACCCTGATAATCGGAAAAGGTGACCGCCAGCTCGTCCAGCCGCTCCTTCAGCTCGGGCAAACTGTAGATTGCCGAGACGGTGCGCTCGCGGTCATAGGGCAGCTCGCCATAGACGCCGGCCAGGCTGATGATACAGCGGACGTTGAGCTGCTGGGCAGCGTCGAGCAGCGCGGCGATGTAGCGCTCCACGTGTAGCTGCGGCTCGTCGCCGAGGAAGAAGATCACGCCGCGGTCCTCTTCACCCGCGTAAAAGAACTTGTTCTCCGGCATCTCCAACCTGTCGGGGAAGCCGTCCAGAAAGGTCACCTCCGGCCGGACCAGTTCGTGCGTTCCCGGGATCTGGAAGAGGTAGAACTCCTCCGAGTCGATGGAGCCGATCTGACGTGCTTGTGTCATATTGATGAGGTATTGGGGGAGATTTGAGCTGATGGAACCACCATCGGCCCACTGCCGCCAGCCCACAATCATGTACAGCTCTCTGGCACTCGGCTGTTCCCAGATTTCCAACACGTCGGCCATCGCGTCACCCTCCATGCCGGCAGCAGAGCGCACCGCCGGCTCCAAGGTTAAGGTCTGTAGCCGTATGCTACTCGAAAAGAGAGCCCGGACACAAGGCGGGCTCGCGCCGCTCTATCTCAATTCTTACCAGACCTCCACCCGGCGGAAGGCTTCGGCATAGGGCAGGCCGGCGGCCTCGCCCCGGTCCCTGTCCAGCTCTCGCATCCACTCCAGGCTCTTCTCGCCTTCCGGGAACTGGCTAACGTGCGCCAGACAGGCCTCCATCTTCACGCCGTACACGGGCGTCACGTCCACGATCACATCCGGGTCTCCGCCGGTGGCAAAGAGGAAGATGCGCTCCAGCCGGCTGAGAGCCGCTCCCGGCGCTGCGAGCTGTTCCGGCCGGTAGAGGGGCATCTTGGCCGGAATAAAGGCGTCGAGCGCCGCCTGTCCTGCGGCCCGGTGATCAGGGTGGATCTGGCCTGTCCAGTAGGGATCGAAGGTGAACATCGTGTCGGCGCCCGTTATCCGGTAGAGCCGGGTAAGCTCGGCGCGCAGCTCAAGCGACGGCAACAGCTCTCCGTCGTGATAACCCAGGGTAAACGTGCTCTGGATGCCCAGAATACGCGCAGCGGCTTCCGTCTCCTGCATGCGGGTGGCAGCCAGCGCCGGACGGAGGGTGCTGCCATCCTGCGCGCCGAGATCGCCGAGCGTGCAGTTGACAAGGAAGATCTGTACCCCGCGGCGGGCCAGCAAGGCCAGCGTGCCGCCGCACATTGTCTCGGCGTCGTCGGCATGGGCGCCGACCACAATCAGTCGCTGTACGTCGTGAAAGGCTTCAATACCCTGGCTGTCCATCTGCGGGTCTCTCGGTACTCATAGCCGGCGCGGCGTCATAGTCGGCGTCAAGGGTAGGGCGCCACTGGCAGCCGTGGGCAATAGTCAGGAGGCGAAAGCCATGGCGGGCGACAATCGGCCGGCTCATGTGGCTGGCGTCGATAATCAGGTAGCGCTTGTCCCGCGCGATCGCTTCCTGGACGCGGGTTGCCAGAAGGGCGCTGTACAGCCCCCGGCGGCGGTAATCAGGCAGCGTCGAGCCGCCCCACAGACCGGCGAAGGGGCTGTCCGGGTAGAAGTAAGTCCAGGCGGCGGAGACCGGCCTCTCGTCGGCGTAGGCCACGTAGATACTGAGGTAATCGGGCCGGGCCATGTCGCCGCCTAGCTGCGGGTAGACCCAGTCAAAGGGCACGTCGTACACGCCTCGCAGGACCGAAACGACGTCGTCAAGCTGCTCGGGGCCTGCCAGCCGGCGCACGTCGGCCTCCACGGGCGCCAGCAGGGACTCCGGCGCCGCCTGCAGGTCCAGCACCATGATTGTGTCCGGCTCGTCGGCCACGAGCCCGTGAGCCAGCAATCGATCGCGCAGGTCGCCCGGCCTATCGTGGTCGTAGACTTTCCATTCAAAGGGCTGGCCCAGCTCACGGAAAAAGGCGATCTGCTCTTCAATAGCCGCGTCGGCGCTCTCTTCATCCAGCTCGCTGTAGAGCACGAAGTTCAGCCGTGGTGGCTCGGCGACGTGGCGGACGACGCCGTTCACGACATCGCGGCGGGTGTGCCTGTAGCCGATCTCCCTGCGCAGGGCGCGGTCGTACAGGGCAAGCAGGCTCTCGTCGGTCATCAGGATCCTCTCACTCATCCGGTTGGGGATTATTCTAGCGCCGGCCCACGCTTTTGTCTGCAGCCGGTACGTCCGGCGATTTTGCCTGCCGGGTAATTCGCGTACAATGGGCCTATGGGCAAAGCACCACTTTACACCATCGGTTATGGGGCGCGGGACATTTCCTCCTTTATCGCCGTCCTGCAGAAATACGAGATCGCCTATCTGATCGACATCCGTTCCCGCCCCTACTCCCGCTACAAGCCCGAGTTCTCCAAACAGCCGTTGGCGGAACAGCTACAACAGGCCGGTATCCGTTACGTCTACATGGGCGACACGCTCGGCGGCCAGCCGGACGATCCCACCTGTTACGTAGAAGGCAAGGTGGATTACGAGAAGGTACAGGAGCAGCCCTTTTACCAGCGCGGCCTGGAGCGTCTGCGCGAGGCCCAGCGCCAGGGTCTGCGCGTCGCCCTGATGTGTAGCGAGGGCAAGCCAGAGCAGTGCCACCGCAGCAAGCTAATCGGCAGGAGCCTGGATGCAGAGGAATTGCCGGTCGCACACATTGACGAATACGACGAGGTAGTGACCCAGCAGGAGGTAATGGCGCGGCTGCATGGCGGACAGCTCACGCTATTTGACCTGCAATATACCTCGCGCAAGCGGTACCAGCAGGAAGAAGATGAACCGTAAGATCGTGACCGTCGGCGTCTACGGCGCATCCGAAGAGGCGTTCTTCCGGGCGCTGCAGGAGGCGGGGGTCGATACCTTCGTGGACATCCGCCGGCGGCGCGGCGTGCGCGGTTCGGAGTACGCCTATGCGAATAGCCAGCGGCTACAGGCCCGCCTGGCCGAAATGGGCATACGTTACGTGCACCTGCTGGAGCTGGCGCCGACCGAGGCGGTCAGGCAGGTGCAGTATGCCGCCGACGCCCAGACAAAAACGGCGAAGCGGGCCCGCAATGCGCTCAGTGCGCAATTCGTCTCCGCTTTTCGGGACGAGATTCTGGCCCGCCAGACGCCGGCCGTCTTCTGGGACGCACTGCCGGCAGACGCCAGAGTGGTGGCTCTGTTCTGTGTCGAGCGGGAAGCGGCGGCGTGCCACCGTTCGCTCGTCGCGGATTGGCTCGCGGAGCAAGAAGAGATAGTCGTCGAACACATCGTGCCTGGAGAGTAGCGCCCGGCTGCTCTCATCGGGAAGTAGGGAAATCGGGGAACGGATGAAGGTCGTGATTGTGGCCAAGACGCGCATGGGCAGTGGCGCGTGCGTTGGGGGCATCACCTTTGAAGGGCAATCCGTGCGGCTGATTGCGCCTGACGCAGCGTCCAACGACAGGTTCAACCAGGAATATTGCGTGGGCGATGTCTGGGACGTGGAATATACGATCCCTCCGGTCACGCCGCCCCATGTGGAGAACATCGTCGTGCACGACAAGGTGCGCCTGCCGCCCATCAACGATCTTGCCGGATTCGTCGAGCAGTATATGCCCGCGCATGAGGGCGGCCCATCCGTCCTGTTCGAGGGACTGGCCCGGCCCAACAGCAGCGGCGCCCTGTATATCGCCGAGCGTTGGGGCATCCCCTCTTTCAGCACCATGTTCTGGCGTCCCGATCAACCGCTGCAGCAGGACTTGAGCGCCAAGCGCATCCGCTACTGCTACCCGACGCCCGCCGGCGGGCGCACGCTGACCTTCGTCGGTTACCAGGAGCCGCTGGAAGAGATCCCGGCCGGGGCGCTGCTGCGCGTCTCGCTCGCACACTGGTGGCGGCCCGAGGATCAGCCGGATGCCGAGCTGCGCTGCTACGTGCAGCTTTCCGGCTGGATTCTGCCAGTTCCGGCAAGGCGCAGCCCGAGCGTCTCCCAGGCGACAGGCGTGCGGGAACGGCAACCAGAAAACGGCGCCAGGCGACGCCATTCTCGCCCAGACAGCACGGCAGGTATGGAAGAAGCGCGTCGCACACTCAGGCGTGTCTTCGGCTATGACGACTTCCGGCCATTGCAGGAGGAGATCATTCAGCACCTCCTGGAAGGCAGGGACGGGCTGGCGGTTATGCCGACGGGCAGCGGCAAATCCCTCTGTTACCAGCTGCCGGCTCTGCTCTTCGACGGGCTCACCGTCGTCGTCTCGCCACTCATCGCCCTGATGCAGGATCAGGTCGAGCAGCTGCGAGAGTTAGGTGTAGCCGCCGCATTCCTCAACAGCACGCTCAGCTACGAGGCGTACCTGCAGACGAAACAGGCTGTGCTCGACGGGCAGATCAGGCTGCTGTACGCCGCGCCGGAAACGCTGCTACGGCCGGAGGTGCTGGCGATGCTGGAAGCAAGCAACGTCGCCTGCCTGGCGATTGACGAGGCGCACTGTATCTCCGAATGGGGCCACGATTTCAGGCCGGAGTACCGTCAGTTGGCCGAGGTGCGCCGCCGGCTACCTGCGGTGGCCTGCCTGGCGGTGACGGCGACGGCGACCGAGCGGGTGCGTGAGGACATTCTGGCGACGCTGGATATCCCCCAGGCCGGGCAGTTCATCGCCAGCTTCAACCGCAAGAATCTACTTCTGCGCGTCGAGCCGAAAAGCGAGCCGCTCAACCAGACGTTGGCCTTTCTGGAAGCGCATCGCGGCGAAGCGGGCATTATCTACTGCAATACACGCCGGCAGGTTGACGAGCTGGCCGGCGAGCTACAGGCGCAGGGCTGGCCCGTCCTGCCCTACCACGCCGGCCTGGACGACGAAACGCGCCGCCGGCACCAGCGCCAGTTTACCCACGCCGAAGAGACAATCATCGTCGCCACCGTTGCCTTCGGCATGGGTATCAACAAACCCAACGTCCGGTTCATCCTGCACTACAACCTGCCCAGGAATCTGGATAGCTACTACCAGCAGATCGGCCGGGCCGGGCGCGACGGGCTACCGGCCGAATGCCTGCTCCTCTTTTCAACCCGGGATGTACAGAGGATCCTTTATTTCATCCGGCAGCAATCGCTGGAGGAGCAGCGCGGCGCGCGCTGGCGGCTCGACGCGATGCTGGCCTTTGCCGAGACCAATGGCTGCCGTCGTGTCCCGCTGCTCGCCTACTTCGGCGAGCCGTACGAGCAGGAGCGTTGTGACCATTGCGACAACTGCCTCGTGGAAGAGCAGGAGCTGGACGACCTGACCATCCCGGCGCAGAAGTTCCTCTCGTGCGTGAAGCGGACGGGCGAGCTGTTCGGCATGAGCCACATCATCGCCGTGCTGCGCGGCTCCAGAGCCCAGAGGGTTCTGTCCCGCAGGCATGATCGCCTTTCTACCTATGGAATCGGGAAGGAGTTTAGCAGGCAGGAATGGCAGTATCTGGCCCGGCAGTTCATCCAACAGGGATTGCTGGAACAGGATATGGAGGTCGGCAGCTTGCGGCTTACCCCAAGGGCCTACGCCGTCTTTCGTGGCGAGCCGGTACGCGGCGCCCTGCCGTCCAGAAAGCAGACAACGGCGCCTCGCGTGCCGGCCGGCGAGCCAACCTATGACCGAGAGCTGTTTGCCCTGCTGCGTAAGCGCCGGCTGGAGCTGGCGGAAGCGGATGGTGTGCCGCCCTACGCGATCTTTCCCGACCGGACGCTCATCGAAATGGCTACCTATTTTCCCCAGTCACTGCAGTCGTTGGAACGCATTCACGGCGTCGGCAGCGTCAAGCTGGCGAACTTCGGCGAAGAATTCCTGGCGATTATCAGGCCCTATTGCCAGGCGCGGGGACTGGTCGAAAAACGAAAGGAGCGATCCAGAACCGGTCGAAAGGCAAAGTCCGGTCGTACAAAGCAGATCTTCGATTGGTACAAAGCCGGCCGGTCAGTCCCGGAGATTGCTGCTCTGGAGTCTACTCGGCAGGATACGGTGTTGCGGCATTTGCTGCAGGCAGCAAGAGATGGCGCGATCCTGCGCCTTGACGGCATTCGAGAGCTATCCGATCTGCAGGAAGCCGATCAGGCCCGCATACTGGCTGCCTTTGCCGAAAAGGGGCCGGATTTTCTGAGCCCGGTCCACGATGCGCTGAATGGCAACTATTCGTGGGATGAGCTGCGGATCTGGCAGCTCTATTTCGTCGCGCGCCAGCAACACAGATGAGCGCGCTGGCGCACATAACATAAGGCCAAGCAACGAACAGGGCGAGCGGCTCTAGGCCATCATCTCCACTGTCGCCGGCTCCGCCCGGCGCCCGGTCAACAACTGGTAGACAAGGCCTGCCACGAGGCCGCCAAGTAAGTACCAGGCAACGGTCATCACCTGCGTCTCGGGGCGGCGATCGGTCGCTGCTTCACCGAGGCCAAGCGGCCCGGGAAGCGTGATACCGCCGATTCCCGCCAGCAGCCCCAAGACCAGCCCGCGCAACAGGCCGCCACGCGGCCGTCCGGCGCCAACCAGACTGTAGTAAGCGGTGTTGCTGACCACATCGGCAGCCAGCGCGATCTGGTGCAGTTGATCGCCTGTAGGGGGTTGCTGATTAGCCGCCATGAGCACGTTCTCGACGGCGCGCACGCCGAGAATGTCGGCTCGAGGGGCGCTGTTGACATTGCGGCGCGCGGTCTCGTGCACCAAGGTTACTGCCGTCGCACCGGCAAGCCCGCTCATCAATGCTTTCATCAAGGCCATATTGCCTCCTTGGTTCGGGATAATCGTTCCCTAAGCATGACGGAAGACCGGCCGGCAGCGTATGGGGAGATCCCCTACTTCTGGTGCGATAACGCGACCAGTTTTTTGCAGATCAATGAAATAAGGGGACGTGCTCGCCCAGGGGCAGGAGTCGGCCCGGCGACGCCGCTGTCCGGCAAAACGGCGGAAGTAAAGAAAAGAGCCCCAGGAGACCCGGGGCTCTACTTTGTGTCAGAATTGGCGTAAGCCAGCTATCAGGAGCGCCAGGGCTCCCGGTCGTCTGGCCTGCAGGGCACTCTGATTAATGCGACCGGATTGTGGCGGCAAGCGTCCCAACCGGCCGGCGTCCAACCTTAGCGACGGCGGTCGCCGGGACGGCCCGACGAAGGGCCCCGACGACCGAAGTCACCGCGACCACCGCCGCGCTGACCACCACCGCCGCGCTCTTCACGCGGGCGAGCCTCGTTGACCGTCAGATTACGCCCACCCATGTCCGTGCCATTCAGGGCGGCGATTGCGGCGCGAGCTTCGCTATCCGAGGGCATCTCGACAAAACCGAAACCGCGCGACTTTCCAGTCTCGCGATCGGTGATGATCGCGACGGAGCTGACCTCGCCGAAAGCTTCAAAAGCTTCCTGCAGGTCTTCTTCTCGCGTATTCCACGACAGATTACCGACATATATGTTCATCCAACCTTCTCCTGTGCAAAAACAGCTGGCCGCCTTCGGGCCAGTGTACCTAACTCGAGCAGGGTAGCCCGCTCGATTATCCTAAGTCGCCCTCTTCGGGAGAGGCGACCACTCCCCGCGCCACCGCACCCTGACGCTGACTTGTCCGCAGTACAGCAGCCCGGCACAGAACCCAGATCACCCAATGCAGCATTCATAGGCAGCGGTGCAGACACCGTTGCCCGGCTCATTCCGTTTCGAGCGGATCGCTCGGAGAGGGAGTGAAGATGAAGCAGTTCCAGGGATTCCAAGGGGTCGTTGGGGCGCCGTTCTGCAGGACCGGATGGAATGAGAGGCACGTCGTCACGCCACCCGGTCTCGTGTCCGGTCAATCGGTCTCTACGAAGCGATGCGTCGCACGTTCTGTGCTGCCGGCCCCTTACGGCCCGGCCCGATCTCAAAGCTCACCCGCTCACCATCACGCAGCGGTTCGGCAAAGTTGTCTTCCATAGCGGTCGCGTGGACGAAGATGTCCCCCCGACCCTCATCGCGCTCGATGAAGCCGAAGCCCTTCTGCGCGTCAAACCACTTCACCGTTCCCGTTTCCTGCCCATCCATCAATCGCTACGTACTCCGTTCTCTACGGCCATTCCGGCCTCTACAGGGCGATCACCGCTTCCTAAGGAAAAGGCCGTCCAAACTCTCGAAGTCTGGACGGCCCACAGTGATCACATTCAGAACTTACGACAATACCAGCATACACTATTTTCTCTAGAGCCGCAAGATATCCGCTCTGGTCTGCCGAAAAGCCGTGTTCTGACCCCAGAATACGGGCGCGTATGAGCCGATTTCCTGACCGTCCCTGGTCGAGGACGTGGCCGGTTCTCCCTGTCCCTCAGAAACCTGACCCTGTCGCAGATAAAGCAGTGCTCATCAAAGGGAATCCCTCTTCTACCATCCCGGCGCCTGCTTCTTCTTATGCCCGTCTGACATTCGTCGCCCACGATAAGGTCAGGCGGGTCACTAGAGCACGTATGAAAGGAAAAGGAGTGTGACTATGAATACTCTGCGCAAACAGAAATGGCAGCGCTTGCTTGCGGTGGCGACTATTCTTCTCGTCGCCGGCATCCTGTTACTGGGGAGTGCAGGCAGTGTAGCGGCGCAGGACGACGATCCCTTTAGCGACGCCGTTGTGACGGCGACGACGACCGTCAATCTGAACCTGCGTGATGCGCCCAACGGCGCCATTCTCGCGACCCTTCCGGCCGGCACCGTCGTGGGCTTCACCGGCTTCATGGACGGCAGCGGCGCCTGGGTCCAGGTGGATTCGGAAGGCAATCCGGTGGGCTGGGTCGCTGCCACGTTCCTCAGCAATGTGCCCGAGGGCCTGCAGGTTCGCCCGGCCGATCTCCCTGAGGAGAGTGACGACGCCGGCGAGACGGCCGAAGACGTGCCCGACGACGTCTTCGGTGAAGATGTCGTGACGGCGACGACCATTGCCAACCTGAACCTGCGCGACGCGCCCAACGGCGCCATTCTCGATACGCTGCCCGCCGGCTCCGTCGTCGGCTTCACCGGCTTCATGGACGGCAGCGGTGCCTGGGTCCAGGTTGATGCCGAAGGCTATCAGGTCGGCTGGGTGTCCGCCAGTTTCCTGAGCAACGTGCCGGCGAGCCTGCAGGTTCGCCCGGCCGATCTTCCCGACGCTGGTGAAAGTGAAAGTGGGGAGACTGCCGAGGACGTGCCCGACGACGTCTTCGGCGACGCTGTCGTGACGGCGACGACCATTGCCAACCTGAACCTGCGTGACGCACCGGGTCTGGACGGGGCTATTCTGGACACGTTGCCGGCTGGTTCCGTCGTCGGCTTCACTGGCTTCATGGACGCGACTGGCGCCTGGGTCCAGGTTGATGCCGAAGGCTATCAGGTCGGCTGGGTGTCCGCGAGTTTCCTTAGTAACGTACCCAACGACCTGACCGCCTGGGAGGGCAGCGACTAATCGCGGTTGTGATGCCGGCCCAGCGGCTGCCTGGATGCAGCACCGCAGGGGCGAAGGTCGTGGTGGCCTTCGCCCCTTTTTGCTGCCTCCGCCAAGCGGTGAGAATGGAACGGGCGCACGCTTGGTGATATAGTCAGGCCGCCGGCGGCAGAGCCGGGGTATCTCGGGATGAGGAGGGATAGAATGGCAGAGAAATCGTCGCGTCTGGCCGGATTCTACAAGCTGAGCATCGAGGAGCGGGCGCAGACTGTCGCCGAGTGGGCGGGCCTCGACGGGGCGGAGAAGGCCGCGCTGATGGGCGAGGGGTTGACGCCGGAACAGGCCAACCACATGATCGAGAACGTGGTCGGCACCTACGCCCTGCCGCTGGGCATCGCCGCCAATTTCCAGATCAACGGGCGGGACTATCTGATCCCGATGGTCGTGGAAGAGCCCAGCGTCGTCGCGGCCATCAGCCATGCCGCGAAGCTGATCCGGGAGGGCGGCGGCTTCCAGGCCGAGGTGACTGCTCCGGTGATGATCGGACAGATTCAGGTGCTGGACCTACCGGACCTGGAAGCGGCGAGCGCCACCCTGGAAGCTCACCGGGAGGAGCTGCTGGAACAGGCCAATTGCTGCGATCCGCTGATGCTCCGGCTGGGCGGCGGCGCGCGCGGCATCTCTTTCCGTCCGCTGCCGGAGACGCCAGCCGGCCCAATGCTCGTCGTCCACCTGCACTACGACGTGCGTGACGCGATGGGCGCCAACACCATCAACACGGCCGTCGAAGCCATCGCGCCGATGGTTGCGGAGCTGACCGGTGGGCGCACCAATCTGCGGATTCTCTCCAACCTGGCCGACCAGCGACTGGCGACGGCGCGTGGGGTCGTGCCGGCTGAGCTGCTTGCCCGCGGCGAGTTTACCGGGCCGGAAGCGGCGCAGCGCATCGCCGAAGCCAACGCCTTTGCCGTCGCCGATCCCTACCGGGCCGCCACACACAACAAGGGCATCATGAACGGCATCGATGCGGTTGTCATTGCCACAGGCAACGACTGGCGGGCTATCGAGGCCGGCGCCCACGCCTATGCTGCGCGCACGGGGCGCTACAGCGCCCTCACCGACTGGCACGTCAACGAAAACGGCGACCTGGCCGGCGAATTGACCCTGCCGATGGCCGTAGGTACGGTCGGCGGCGCAACCCGCGTCCATCCGACGGCCCAGGTGGCGCTGAAGATCCTCGGGGTCGGCTCCGCCCAGGAGCTGGCGATGGTCCTCGCCTGTGTCGGGCTGGCTCAGAACCTCGCCGCCATCTATGCTCTGTCAACTGTGGGCATCCAGAAGGGCCATATGCGTCTGCATGCGCGGCAGGTAGCGCTGGCCGCCGGGGCCCGGCCGGAGCAGGTGGAGGCGATTGCCAGTCAGCTCATCGCCGAGGGGAAAATCCTCCTGACGCGCGCAGAAGAGCTCGTGCGCGAAGCGCCATAGTCGCTCATCTGTCCCGAGGCGTGCGGGCTTGCGCTAGCGGACGAAATAGATCACGGCGATGATGACGCCGATGACGACGACGATCATGCGCAGCGTCGTCGGCTTGATCTTCCCGGCAAAACGGCCGCCCAACGCCCCGCCGACCAGGGCGCCGACTGCCATGACGGCGGCAGCCCTCCAGACCACCTCGCCGGAGAAGAGGAAAAAGACGGCGGCCGTGATGTTGGTGCTGAAAGAAATAGCCTGCTTAAGGCCGTTGAGGCGCGTCAGGTTATCCTCAAAGACCAGCGCGAGAACGGCCAGCACAATGACGCTCAGCCCGGCGCCGAAGTAACCGCCATAGACGGCGGCTAAGAAGACCGGGATCACCGTCATCAGGGGCGAGAGCGTCGTCTTCCCGCTGCGCTTAAGCTGGTTCTTCAGCAGGCGGCGGCGGAGTGGCTCCTGCACGGCCAGCAGGCCGGAGGCAAAGAGGATGAGGAACGGGATCAGCGCCCTGAACAGCTCCTCTTCGGTGAGCAGGAGGATGACGCCGCCGACGAGGCCGCCGAGAGCGCCGACCGGCGCCAGCAGCCTGAGCCGCGATTCCTGGCCCTTGAGATCCTTGAGCTGGGCAATGGTCGCGCCCAGGTAGCCGGGAATCAGCGAGACCGTGTTTGTAATGTTCGCCGCGACAGCCGGAACTCCGACTGCCGTCAGCATGGGAAAGCTGATCAATGTACCGCCCCCCGCCAGGGCGTTGATAGCGCCGGCTAACACAGCAGCCAGGCCAATCAACACGTATTCGAACCCCTCGATCATCAAACCCCCTCCTTCATTGCACGCTGCGATGACAGGCGCATGAATGTACCCTATACGCCCGTTTCGGCAAAACAGCCGGCGCAGCATGGTATAATGGCTGCAGAGTCGTCCCCAGCGGACCGCCAAGGAGCCTGCCGATGAAGCGCCTGTGTACCCTAACGCTTATCGTCACCCTGATCGCGGCAGTTGCCTGCGCTCAGGAGAGAGCGGAGACGGAGCCTACGCCGTCCACGGCTGCCACTGCCCTACCCTCGACGGTAGATACGCCCATACCCCCGGCAGGCGTCACGGCGACGATCGCCGCACAGACAACGCCATTCGGCGATGAGGACGCGTTCACTGCCGCACGCGAAGCGATGGTGGAAGAGGGTATCGTCGGCATGGGCATTACCGACGAAACGGTCATTGCGGCGATGAGCGCCGTGCCGCGCCACCGCTTCGTGCCCGAGGAATGGCTGGCCCAGGCTTACGAAAACCACCCGCTGCCCATCGGCCACGGGCAGACCATCTCCCAGCCGTACATCGTCGCGCTGATGACCGAGGCAGCGGAGGTGGGAGAGAGCGATCGTGTGCTGGAAATAGGCACCGGCTCGGGTTACCAGGCGGCCATTCTGGCCGAGATTGTCGATCGCGTCTACACGGTCGAGATCATTGGCGCGCTGGCCGAACGAGCTGAGGCGACGCTGGAGACGCTGGGCTACGACAACGTTACCGTGCGCCACGCCGACGGCTACTATGGCTGGGAAGAAGAAGGGCCGTTCGATGCAATCCTCGTCACCGCAGCGCCCGACCATATCCCTCAGCCGCTGGTCGCCCAGCTTAAGGTGGGCGGCCGGATGATCATTCCGGTCGGTCCGGTCGGCGGCTACCAGACGTTATGGCGCGTCACCAGAGTGAGCGAGGAGGAAGTGCGGACCGAGGATCTGGGCGGCGTGGTCTTCGTGCCCTTCACACGGGAAGAGCCGGAGTCGTAGCCGGGCGGGCGGCGAAGACCAGCCAGGCGAGGGCGTAGGCGGCTGCGCCGAGGTAGAGGACGGCGGGCAGGCTCCACGTCAGGGCAACGACGACGGCCAGCACCGAGCTGATCACCGAGAAGCTGCCGTTGATCGCCCACGCCCAGGGCACGAGCGCGGGGCTATGCTGCTCGAGGAGCCGCAGGCCAGCGGCAAAAGGTAGGCCCATGAGATAACCCAGCGGAGCGAGCACCGCGACTGCCGCCAGCACGCGCGCCGTTTCGCCGAGCCGCAGGGCGAAGTCGGAAAAGGAGGGCAGGAGCAGCGGGTAGAGTAGCGCAAGCAGGACGAGGGGCGGCAGCACCCGGCGGAGAGACCAGCGCTGCACAGTCAGGCTGCCCAGGCCGGAGAAAAGCAGGATGGAGAAGATGACGACCGAGAGGGCAATGACCGGCTCGTCCAGCACGAGGATGAAGCGCTGGGCCAGCGGCACCTCGACAAAAAGGAAGGCGAGGCCCAGCGCGGCAAAGTAGATAAAGACGCGCAGCCGCCACCGCGGACGCACCGACGCCATTTCCTGCCGCTCGCCCCGGCGGAGGAGCACCAGCGGCGCGAGGATGAGCACGAACGCCGCCAGCGTCACCAGGATGAGCAGGGCGACGAGGACGAAATAGCCGCTGCCGCCAAAAGGCTGCCACGTTCGCCCCAGCGAGGCCAGAATCTCGGGCGTCTGGCGCCACTTGAAGTAGTGGAAGAAAAAGGGATGGTCGTCGGTGGGCGGGCGGATGTCAAAGCGGTAGTCGCGGTAGAGCGCCTGGGGGTCGTCGAGGATGCGCACGAACAGGTCGTGATAGGCCTCTTCCTGCAGGACGTTGAAGCGGTTCAGCTCGCCCGGGGTGATGCCGGGATAGTAGACGCCGTCGTAGCCGCGCGTGGTGAGGAAGTCGCGCACCATAGCGACTTCTCCGGCGGTAAAAGGGCGGGGCGAGGCCAGGATCGTCGCCGTGCGTAGGGTGCGAAAGGCGGCGAGGTGTTCCGCCGGATCCAGCCCCTCGGCGCGCAGCGCCGCAGCCAGCATGCCGAAGGTACGCGGCGCTTCGCTGGGCGGCCACTGCAGCCAGCGCGTGACGACGAGCAGCCCATCCTCCTCCAGAACGGCCAGATAATCGCGCATGGCCTCAACCGTATAAACATAATCCTCTGTGAGGCTGTAAGCGCCGGAGGTGACCGGCCGGTGGGCGTCTGTCAGAGAGACGACGACGACGTCATACCGTCCGCTTTCGGAGCTGCGCACAAAGACCCGGCCTGACTGGCGTACGACCGTCACCCCGGGTCGCTCGAAAAGGTTGCCCGTCTGGGCAGCAAATTGCCGGCGCACCGCATCGATGACGAGGGCGTTGTCTTCCACAGCCGTCACCGATTTTGCACCGGCTGCCAGGGCAAGGAGCACATCCAGTCCCGTGCCTGCCTCCAGCACCAGCGTGGCGGCGCCAGGGCGCAGCCGGTATGGCAGGCCGAGAGGCAAATAATCGGCAAGCTGCTGTGCTTCCGGCGCCTCGGGGGCCAGGAGCGTGATTGGCATCAGGTCGTCGCCGTCGAGCAGCAGGCCGGCCTGCGGCGGCACCGGCACCGGCGCGAGCAGGCTGAGGCCGGGCATCACGTGGATGGTATCGCTGGCGATAACGTCCACCCGCGACGTGGCATTCCAGTCGGTCAGCAGGTGCTCCGCGCCGGCAGCCTGGGAGAGGATTGGCAGCGTCTTGTAGGGCGAGAGGCGCAGCGCCAGGAAGCCGGGGCGCAGGACGAGGAGCAAGAGACCGGCTGCCAGCAGGATGAGGGCGCCAGCACGACCGGTAACACGCCATCGTGCTGGCTGCGGCGGCGCAGCCAGCAACGCTGCCAGCACTCCGCAGAGGGTCGCCAGCAGCACCGTACCCACCTCTCCGAGCATCGCCAGCGCCGGCAGGCTACCCAGGCTGCCAGCCGCCGAGCCCAGGAGGTTGACCCCATAGACGGCGTGGGATCGACCGGCCAACCCCGCGCGCATCAGCTCCCCACCGATGGCCAGCCCTGAAAAGACGAAGGGCGCTGCAGCCGCCAGGAAATAGAGCGCCAGGTAGAGGATCTGGCGCCGGTCCCAGGCGATGCTATACGAATCGAAGGGCACGTAGTTGATGATCAGGTAAGCGCCAAGCGTGGTCAGGGCAAAGGCCATAGCGAGCGGCGCCATGCGGAACGGCCGGCCGCGCACACTGAGCAGCGAGCCGCTGGCGCCGGCGCCCAGGAGCGCGAGGCTGATGGCCATGAAGGCGAAGTGGTAGAACTGCTGGATGGCAAAGACCCGGAGTAGAGCCAGCTCCAGAAGAAGGGTCGCGGTGGATATCAGGGCGATGGCCAGGTAGCTCATGATCGGCAGGCTCCGCAGGCAGCGTCAGCGCTCATTATAGCATGGCCCGGCCGGGGGCGGCTTAACAGCATGCCACGCCTCAGCGATGTGTAAGAGAGTAATACAAACCAGTGCCGGCCGATTGACCTCAGGAGCGGCGCTGGCTATAGTGTCTGGAGATGGGCAGCATCATTGCTGTCTGGAATGTCGTCGTGCCGCCCAGAGGACTGCGACCATCTGGGCGGCTTTTTATTGGAATGGCTGGAGCGTGCCTGTCACGCAACGGCGGGCCTGTAAGCCCGAAAGGAGATAAATATGAACGAGACGACGCGCGTAGCCGACGAAATGGTTGTCAGTCTGGACTATACGCTTCGGCTGGACGATGAGCAGATTATTGATACATCGCAAGGACGAGAGCCACTGGAGTTCATCCAGGGACAGGGGCACATTATCCCTGGGCTGGAACGAGAGCTATATGGAATGGGCGTTGGCGACCGCAAGCAGGTGACTGTCTCGGCGGCTGAGGGCTACGGCGAGCGTGACGAAGAGCGGATGCAGCTCGTGTCGCGCGACGCGTTCGGGCCAGGTACGGAGATACAGACCGGCATGGGCGTGCAGATGCAGGATCCGCAAAGCGGCCACGTCTACCAGGGCACAATCACCGAGATCAGCGACAATAACGTCCTGATTGACTTTAACCATCCGCTGGCTGGCGAGACGCTGCATTTCGACGTGACGATTGCGGGACTGCGGCCGGCGACGGAAGATGAGCTGGAGCACGGGCACGTACACGGCCCGCACGGACACTGAGTCAGGGCGGGGAGCCACCTTTTCGTTTTATTTTGGACAGGACGACTGTTTTGATTTAGCGGCGACGTCGATTGCTGTTCCCGTTGTTTTTGCGCTGCTTGCCGCTCCCCTTTGTTTTCCCGGTCTTGGCAGGCTTTTCGTTCTTCAACGACGTATCTTCATGGCGCAACATCTCGTCACGCACGCGATAGATCTCGCCCGTTGCGCGCCCCTCATGCTGCAGCTCGTCGCGGACACGCCACTCCTCGCGGCTGCTGCTGCCATTCTGTAGCAGATCAGCCCGCGCGCTGTAGTTCTCCCCGCGGTTGTTGCCCCCCTGCTGCATCGCATTGCGCACGCTGTAGTCGGCGCTGGATGCGTCGCGGCGGGGCGCACGTCTGCGCTTATTCTCGCGTTTGGGGCGTGGCTGGGCCGCGTTGACGCGCAGCTTGCGGCCTCCAATCGAATGGCCGTTGAGCGCCGTAATCGCCGTGTCGGCCCCGGCACCCTGCATCTCTACAAAACAGAAGCCGCGAAACTGCCCGGTCTGGCCGTCCCTGACCATCGTCACGGAACTCACCGGGCCATGGCGGGCAAAGAGATCGCGAACCTGTTGCTCCGTAGTATGAAACGGCAGGTTGCCCACATATATTCTTTTCGTCACCTATCCTCTCTCTCCTTAACTGACGTCCAGGGGATGGACTTGGACTCCACGGGAACGTTCTGTAATGAGACTCTGATCGCACCAAGAGTGCGCAGTCGCGCAGAAACGAGGCTCCCTGACCAGCGGTCGCCCCGCGACGACCACCATCAACTATTGTTGTGCGAAAGGGTTCTAAACGAGATGCTTTCCCAAAGATGGATTAGTGCCAGTATAGAGGGAAAGGCCTCGTTCGTCAATGTTACTCTGAGTCTATTGGCCAGGCGCTAACGTGACTCTGAAGGTCCGGATCTCGTAGGCCAGAATGGCAAACGACAGTTGCCGGCCTTCCACGTGCAGCGAGGGATCGGCCTCCTCCTCTTCGAGGAGATTACAGGCGACCGCCCGCAGGACCGGCCGGTCGAAGGTTACCGTCACCTTCTGGGTGCGAGTCTGCTGCGCTTCGTAGAGGCGGATAATCCAGCCGTCGCCGTCTTCGGCCCGCTTGACCGTCTCCAGAATGACGTGCGGGGTGTCAACCTGGGCCAGGGAAGCGCGGGACGGCAGCCCGCTATCGCCCTCCCCGCCGGCCAGCCCGGCCAGAAGGGGCGCGTTCAATTCATAGCCCTGGCGCTTCACGTCACCCTGCCGCCAGCCGCCGGCATGGGGCCACAGGCTGTAGGTAAAGCGATGCTGCCCCTGGTCCGCCTGTTCGTCGGGGTAGCGCGCGGACTTGATCAGGGTCAGGCGCAGGACATGGTCCCTGACATCGTAGCCGTACTTGCAGTCGTTGAGCAGGGCCACGCCGTAATCGCCTTCAGAAAGGTCGGCCCACTTGTGCGCCGGCACCTCGAAGCGTGCCGCATCCCAGGTCGTGTTCCAGTGTGTGGGCCGCTCGACAGCGCCGAACTGCACGTCAAAGGTGGCTTGGGTAGCGCGGATGGCCACAGGGAAGGCGACTTTGAGCAGGACATCCTGCTGGCGCCAGTCCACCTCTGTGCGGAAGTCGATGCGCCGGCTGTCCCGATAGAGCGTCAGGCGCTGGGTAATGCGCGAGGCGTCGTATTGCCAGACGAGGCGCAGGGCGCCGCGCAGGGGCCCGTTCTCTTCCACGACGGCTTCGACCAGCTCGCCGACCTCGTCCATTCTCTCTTGATAGAAGGCGTCTATGTCCCAGGCGTCGAAGTGCAGCGGCTTGTCGAGGAAGGCCTGGAACACGTTGCCACGCTCGCCGGCAGCCATCACGTCGCGCCCATGCTCTTTGTCCCACAGCGAGCTGATCTGCCCTCGCTCGTTCAGCTCGATCCGGTAGAAGCGGTTCTCCAGCCGCCGCGACGTGATGACCAGTTCGCTCTCTCCAGGCGGCGCATCGACAGAGGCGCTGACAAGCGAGAACGTCGCAAATCCGAGCGGCGGGACGCCGTTGACCGGCACGAGCAGCGCCTGACCGCCCGGCGCCTGCCCCTCGCCTATCACGTCCAGCGGGTGCGCCTCTTCCTCCACAACCTGCGTGGGCACCGGTTGCCCGGTGGCATCGCAGATCGTCTTTCCCGCCAGCGCCGGGACATAAGGCAGGGCCACCAGCCCGTCGCGCTCCCAGGAGAGAGGGTTCAGGACGACCAGACTCTGTTCGGGCGGCGCCAGGGCCGCAAACAACCGCTCGCGTGCGCTGGCTACAGCCTGGCGGCCGATGGCGGCAATCTCCAGATAGTCCTTATGGCTGTCCTCGTACACGGAGCGGATAGAGGAACCGGGAAGGATATCGTGGAATTGGTTTAGAAGAATCAGCTCCCAGCCCGCATGCAGCGCCTCGGCCGGATATTCGGCGGCCCCCGTCTGGATGTCGGCCAGCGCGTTCAGCCACTCGGCGACGTGGAAGAGCGTTTCCGCCTTCCGGTTGGCGCGCTTGTTTTGCGCCTGCGACGTAAACGTGCCGCGGTGGAACTCCGGATAAAGCTCTCCATCCCAGACGGGCAGCGTGTTTCCCGCCAGACGTTGCTCCAGACGGTCGAAAAAGCTCTCCGCTTTCCCCAGCTCGACCGAAGGCCAGCCGGGCAGGTTGCGCATCGCACGGGCCATCTCCAGCATCTCTTTTGTCGGCCCGCCGCCGCCATCCCCTCGCCCGTAAACCATCAGCAGCTCGTCGTTAAGCTCCTTCTGCTGGTAATTCTCCCAGAGGGTGCGCACCTCGGCCGGGTACATACCGGCGTTATAGGTGTGCCCGCGCGTCAGCTTCTTTTCGTCTTCGAGGTATTCCTGCGCGGTGACAAAATGGGTGAGCAGCTCGCTGCCGTCGATCCCTCTCCAGAGGAACGTATCATAGGGGACGCGGTTGGTCTGGTTCCAGCTCATCTTCGTGGTGAGCATGTAGCGCATGCCGCTCTTCACGGCAATCTGGGGCAGCGCCGCCGAGAAACCAAAGGTATCCGGCAGCCAGAGCAGCCGGCTTTCCTGACCAAACGCACGGCGGAGGAACTGCTGGCCCAGGAGGAACTGGCGCACCAGCGATTCGCCGTCCGGCAGGTTCACGTCGGGCTCGATCCAGGTGCCGCCGGCAACCTCCCACTGGCAGCCGGCAATCCGCTCCTTGATGCGCTCGTACAGAACCGGCTCATCCTGCTGTAGATACTTATAGAGCTGCGGCGAGGAATGCAGGAAGCAGTATTCCGGGTACTGGCGCATGAGGTGCAGCGCAGTCGTGAAGGTGCGGACTGCCTTCTCGCGCGTGTGACGCAGCCGCCAGAGCCAGGCCATGTCGAGATGTGCGTGGCCGATGCCGACGACGCGGGGCTTGATCTCCCCCGGCGCCTCCAGCCCGCGCAGCTTCTCCTGGAGGAAGGCGTAAGCCTCAGCAACCGACTGGTAGAAGCGCTCTGACCGCGGGTGGAGGAAGTCAAGGTGGCTGTAGGCTTCGTCCAGCGCCTGCAGGAGACGAATGCGCGGCAGGCTATGTTCGTCCATTTCGGCGATGACGAGCAGCAGTGTGTTCGAGAGATGGAAAAACCTCTCGGTCGTCTCGTCGATCCAGACGAGCTGGGCAAGCCGGAACACGCGGCGATCGGGTACGCGCAGCACGCCGCTCCAGGCGCGCAGCGCGACCGTGATGGCGTTTTCCTGTAGATGCTCTGGCGGCAGCCAGGCCTCGCTATGCCAGTAGTCCAACGCCTGCAGCGGCTCGCCATTGACATAAAGAAGTGTCTCGGCCGTCGAGCCGCCGTTATCCCGGGGCCCGACCAGGAAGCGCAGGTATAGACGCTGACCGGCCCACTCCGCTGGGATAGGCACCTGAGCGCGGAACCAGGCCACGCAGTCATAGCCGCCCCAACTGCTCCCGATCTGGAAGTCGGCCCACTGCCGGTCGTCAAAATCGGCGGCGGCAGCGTCGGGACAGTCGCCGTCATGGAATTTGAACGCCGGTATGTCGCGTTTATCGCGATAAATCGCCTGTCCCACTTCTCTTTGCAGGCGCAGCAGTTTTTCGGCGGTCTGTGATTTCATCTCGATCCCCTCACGCGGGGGCCAGAGCGGGCAAGCGCTCCGCTTGCGCTTCTGGCTCCGGTGACCTTCCCTGGTTTATCGCGCGGATGATCTCCAGCGGCAGCTTAGGCCGCCGGTCGTAGGTGAGCAGCCCGTTGATCTCCTGTTCGACGTCGGTCAGCTGAGTATAGCAGTAACCCTGCAGCAGAGGAGCCCGCTGCAGCGCCCCGACGAGACGCCCATAACTGGCGGCGAATGCCTCCTCGTCCGTCACCGTACTGTATCCCCAACCCTGCTCATCGCCAAGCCGGAAGGCGATGCCCCCGCACTCCGACACCAGGATCGGCTGGCCCTCATAGCGGAAATCGCCAACGTAGAGAGGCCGGTTTGACGGGCGGTAGGCCAGCACTTCCTCCATCGCGGCATAGCGCGCGTAGAGCGTTTCGGCGTCGCTGCTGTAATCGTGTATCGTACACAGATCGCTGTAGGCGTGCTCCCAGCCGTCGTTGCTGATCACCAGGCGCGTCGGGTCCAGGGCACGGGTCAGGTGGTAGAGCGCCTGCAAAAGCTCCCGCTGGCGCGGCTCCTGCTGCAGGGCCGGAACGCCCCAGCTCTCGTTCATCGGCACCCAGGCGACGATGCAGGGATGGTTGTAGTCGCGGGCAATGACCTCCTGCCACTCGGCGACGAGGCGGCGCACGCCGGTCTCGGAGAAGCGGTAGTTGTTGGCCATCTCCCCCCAGACCAGCAGGCCCAGCCGGTCGGCCCAGTAGAGGTAGCGCGGGTCTTCCACTTTCTGGTGCTTACGCACGCCGTTGAAGCCCATCTCGCGGGCCAGCTCAACGTCGCGGCGCAAGTCCGCATCGCTCGGCGCGGTGAGCAGACCGGTGGGGAAATAGCCCTGGTCGAGCACCAGCTTCATGGTGTACGGGGCGCCGTTGAGGCGGATCTTCCCGTCCACCACCTCGATGGAACGCATGCCAAAATAGCTGCGAACTTCGTCAGGGCGCCCTTCCCCCGTAGATAGGCGCAGCGTCACGTCGTAGCAGGCCGGGTCCTCCGGCGACCAGAGCCGGGCATTGGGGATGGCAACGACAGCTTCGCCGCTGCCCCCTTCCAGCGCTATCTCCGCCGACGCCACAAATTTGCCCCCGAACGTGATCTCACAGGCAGCGGTAGCGGGCAGCGGCGAGCTGGCTGTGCAGGCGATGGTCACCGTGCCGGCGCTCACGTTCGGCGTAAGCTGGACACGCGTCAGGTGAACCGCCGGTACGACCTCCAGCCAGACCGTCTGCCAGATGCCGCTGCTGGGCGTGTAAAAGATGCCTGCTGACTGCTCCTGCCAGAACTGTTTGCCCCGCGGCTGCGTCAGGTCAGTGATGACGTCTTCCACGCGCACGACGAGGTGGTTTGTTTCCGCCAGCAGCGGGGTGATGTCGGCCTGGAAAGGCGTGTGCCCGCCCTCGTGGTAGGCGGCAAGCTCGCCGTTCACCCAGACCCAGGCCCGGTAATCGACGGCGCCGAAGTGCAGGAGAACGCGTTGCCCGCCCTCGCGCCAGCCCGCCGGGACCATGAAGGTACGGTGATACCAGAGCAGGTCGTGCCTCTCGCGCCGGCCGATGCCGCTGAGCGCGCTCTGGAAGACATACGGCACTTCGATTCTCTGCGGAAAGCGACCCTCGACGTTCGCCGGATCGTACCAGCGCTCTTCCAGGCCCTGGTCTCCGTCATCGAAGGCAAAGTCCCAGGCGCCGTTGAGGTTCAGCCAGTTGGCCCGCACGAACTGCGGGCGTGGATATTCAGGACGATGGCTCATCATCATGTCTCCGAATCAATAATGAATCTTTCGCAGACAGGCCCGCCTCCGGCCGTTTGATCCCGGCGAGCATCTTTTCAGCCAGGGCAATCGCCTCCAGCGCGTAGTTGTAGCAGTCGAGCCGGCGCTCCGGGCGGGGCGTCCAGCCGCGCCCATCCGAGTTTTCGGCCAGGAGCATGGCCCGCCACGCCTCCTGGAGCATCAGCTGATTCTCTGGATGCAGCACAGTCGCCAGCCGCAGCTTCTGTTCGGCCTCCTGGCAGAGGGCGTTGAGCCGGGCATTGTCGGGATCGGCCGTCCATACGTCGAGGTTGCGTTCGGAGCTGCCTGCCGGCACGTAGACAGTTCTTGCCGGGGGGTAGGCCGCCAGGTAATCGCGGGGCAGCATAGAGCCGGTGAACGGCAGCTCCCACACCTGTTGCATGAAGCGCGCGAAGGCGTCCAGCGAGAGCGAATCCTTGCCCAGCGCCGCATAGGCGCCGATGAACTCGGCGTCCGAAGGGCCGCAGAAGAGCAGCGCCGGGACATCCCCGGCGTGGGCGTCAACCTGGCGGAGCAAATCGGCGATGCTGTCAAAAGCTTTGCGCCCATAGGCCGTGTCAAAGAGCAGGCCGATCAGTTCGCGGTACATCGGAAAGGCGGTAAGCGTGGCCCCCCGGGCGCCGCTCATGCGCAGCGGGTGAAGCAACTCCGGGCCGTCGGCCGCCAGGGATGGGCCCACTGCGGGTAGCGGCTGGGTGGACAGGTTGAGCTGCTGCCGGAGCCCGGACAGGAGCAGGCGAGGCGTCAATAGGGTGTAGCTGTAACCGGCGGCCTCCAGTAGCGGAGCCAGCGACGGGTCGTACGCAAACTCCTGCAGAAAGATGCCCTGCGGGCGCGGCACAGCCAGGTCGCCAAAGAGCCGGTCATAGATGGCGATGAAGCGGGCGACGTGCTGCCGGGCGTGGTCGGAGGGAATGAGCGGCAGGATAGGATTCGCGTAGGTGCCGCCCATCAGCTCGATCTGCCCTCGCTCCAGAAGCAGGCGCAGGAGGTCAATGCCCTCGGGCCACCGTTCGGCCAGCAGCTCCAGCGTGACGCCCGAATACTCAAAGACGGCGGGCAGCTCAGGGCGCGCGGCGAAGAATTCGAGCGTAGGCAGATAACTGCGCTCGACCAGATCGGCAGCCGCGCCGGGATGGAACTCGGCGTATTGAATGTTGGCGTGGAAGAAGGGGATCAGGTGCAGCATATGACCATTCAGCTCGTGGTGGGTGGTTCGGTGGAAATAGCTTCTTCTTCAGGCAGCGCCTCTGCCCGGCGTTCTGTTCCGAAGTCCCGGCCGGATACAGCCGCCGCCAGCGCATAATCGGCCAGTGGCAGCAGCACGCTGCCGCCGGTCCGGCAGGGTTGGGCCAGCGCAGCCCGCCGCAGCTCGCCAAGCGCGCCGGCCCCAGAAGCGGCAGGCCAACCCGCCGGGCCTGCAGAGAGAACGGCAAGCGTCTGGCGGCCAAGTGCGAGCCACGCCTCCAGAGCGTCCAGCCAGGGACGTATCTCAATTCGCAGCAGCTCATCTTCGAGGTCAGAGCGCAGAGATTGGCAGTCCTGGGTCAGGGTGGCGAGATAGCCGTTCAGAGCATGCACGGCGCTGCTCTCCGCGGCCTGCTCGCCCCGCCGCAGCGACGCGAGCGTGGCTGTGACCAGCGTTACCAGAGGTTCGGGCGGATCAGGATAGAGCGCCGAGAAGAGGCTGGTCTCGGCAAAGCGGCGCAGCGCGGCATGGCTGGAGGGACCGGCTGTGGTATAGAGCGCGCGATCCCATGCTGCTGAGGGCTCGTACATCTGCGGCGCGCGCAGATATTCGCCGGTGGTCTGCAGGGGGATCTGCGAAGCGACCGGCTGCAGCATCAGGTTGGCGACGTAGCCGCGCGTGTGTGCGTAGAGCGTCGTTTCGCGCCCCCGCAGCGGGCCAAGATGCAGCTCTGGCGCCATCGCCAGATCGTTAACCGGGTAATTGTCCCAAATGACCGGGGGGCGCCCGGTGGCGGCGGCAAAGGCGTCTACGTCGGCAACCGTAATCTCGGACGAGCAAACGTCCGGGCCGGTGTAGAAAAGCTCGATTGCCGGGTGCAGCAGCGCGCCGAACGTGTGCAGCGTCTCTGGGAACGGCGCCCGGCCGGCATAGTCTGTCGGGCAAACGAACAGCGGACAGGCCGGATCCAGCTCCTGGAGCCAGGCATAAACACGGTTGCAGAGATCGGCCTGAGCGGCAGCCGGAGAGGCGTAACGGCGGGCATCCTCCGCGCTGATGAGGCGAGGCGTGACGTCGTCCATGAGCAGGCCAAAGGCGCGGGCGCCGATCTGGTAGAAGGCGTGCAGCTTCGTAGTAATCGCCGCGAATTCTCCGGCGTCGGCAAGGTGCAGCCCGGCCGATGGGCTGAGGGCGTAGCAGAAGGTCAGGCGGGCTTCGCCGGCTACGGCAATCGTCTCCGCGAAAGCGGCCATATCCTCGCCGCTGTACGGTTTCCGCCAGTCGTCACGATGGCAGCGGTCGTTCTTCGGCGCGTAGATGTACAGGTTGAAGCCGTGCTCGCCGAGAAAGCGGATCAGGCCCTGCCGCTGGCTAGCGCTATAGAAGGGGCCATAGAAGCCCTCGATGACCCCGCGCAGCGTGAAGAAAGGGGCGTCGCTACCGGACATCACCGCTGCTCCCTCGTACGGTGCGCGTCCACATGGCAAACACCTGCCACTGGCTGGAGGTGTCTTTATAGTCGGCAGCCGCAATCAGCAGACTGCCTGCGACAAACAAATGAATTGGACCCACCGAACAATCAAAGACTCGATATAAACAGGGCGAGAGGTGGTGATGCGATTGGCTTTGCCCTGAACAAACTCATATCGGGCTGGCGCCCGTGTGAAGGTGACCTCTTCCTTACGTGCGCCGGGTGGTGCCGGGAACAGGTAGTGTCCTGCGGGCAATACGAGGCGCAAACGGCGCCCTCACCCGCGACCGTCCACCGCATGCGGATTTTATCCCGTTCTGTGCGTGGAAACAACATGACATAATTAAGCGAGCCATGGCCAGAGCTGCGCGCGAAGTGATCTTGTTGCTTGACAGCAGCAAACTGGGCGCCCGGTCGTTGCTGCAGGTACTGGAGATTGAGGAGATCACCCTGATGATCGCCGGCAGCGGCGCCTCACCCGAGGAAGTAGCCGCGCTCAAGGCGAGGGGGCTGCCTGTCGAGATCGTCCCCCTTTCCGGCCCTACCCCGGTCGATTAGCCGTCCGCTTGCGCCGCCTGACTTACAAGCTACGACGAAGCAGGCGGATAACCCAGCTCGTCCAGCAGCCTACTCGCCGCCTGCGTGTCTGCAGCTGCCAGCACGTCGCGGATGGCTATCGCCAGGCTGCCGGGCGGCAGTCCCGGCCGCAGAGCAAGCGCCAGCTCGCGAGCAATCGCCAGCCAGGGCAGCTCCGCCTCGCTCTCCGCCACGTAGAGACGGCCCGCCGGCTGGTCCAGCCAGACCCGCACCGGCTCCGGCGGGCTCGCCAGCTCGGCGTCGCCCAGAGATAGCCTGAACTCGAGTTGCAGGGACGAGGCCCGCCAGACCTGCAGGCGGGCAAGGGTAGAGCCGGCCGCCCCGCGGCCATCCCCTAGCTCAGCCCGCACAATCCGATGGATCAGGTAAGCCCTATCGACCAGACGCTGCTCAACCACCGGCAAACGCACAGCATCCGGCGACACGGTAAGGCGGGCCTGTACCAGCGCAGATAGAGGTCGCACGCCTGCCGCCTTAAGCACGCCTGCCGCAGCTAGATCGGGCGAGAGGAAGCGCCCGGCCGCGCCGGCAAAGCGCTGGGCCAGCTCTTCCTCCCCGGCAAAGGCCAGCTGGTCGGGCCGCCGCAGTACCCTGTCGCGATCGGGGATGACCTCATGTGGACGCAGGGCCGCCAGCCATTCTTGCTCGATCTCACCTGCGACAAACAGGGCGTCCAGCCGCCGCCAGATCGCCCAGACCCGATCCAGTAAGGCTGGATGAAGCTGATGATTTCCTTGCGCGGCGTCACCAATCTCCAGAAGGGCGGCAGCCACCTCGTCAGCGTCCGGCAGCGCGCGAACGCCAAGCCATTCCACGAGGGCGGCGATGGCCTTGCTCTCCACCGGCTCGGCAATGTGCGCCCTGTCGCCGAGCAGATCGCGGGCCTCGCGCTCCGTGTACGCGCTCCGGGCCGGCCGGAAGGAGCCATCCATGCAGGGAACCAGAGGCAGCGCGCTCAGCTTCTCGCGCAGCTCCTCGTCGTCGCGGAACTCGCCGAGCCGTCCCGCCAGAAGCTGCAGGAGACGGTGGCGGGCGTCAGACGGCAGATCGGGACGGTTCTGCAGGACCCGGGGGAGTTGCTCGTAAAGGTAGGCGTCGAAGGTGAGTTCCTCCATACCCAGATCCCGGAGGAATTCGGCGCGTCCGCCCAGCTCGTCAAGCTCCACAAGACCGGCTGCCTCCAGCGGATCGGCGAAGCCGCCGGGAATATAGAGATCGGCCAGCGGTCTCAGCTCGCCGCCGATTGGCCCAAGGGGTAACCGGCGAATCAGGCGCCCCAGCGCGGGATCGTCGGCAAAGATCTCAATTTGCCGCGACTCGAACCAGCGGAAAAGGCGCGGCAGGTCGAGCCGTCCCAGCCGCCACTCCTCCTCCAGCCGGTCAGGAGGTGCTTCCGCCAGGAGGGTAACCGCCTGCCGCACGCCGAACTCTGGGACAAAGCGGCCGGGAAAGCTATCTACGGGCGCGAGGGGATGCAACCAGGCAACGTCAGGGAAGAGTGCTCGCGCCTCGGCGCTGCCCCGGTAGACGCGGTCGAGGCGCTCCAGCATCATCGCTTCCGTCAACACGACGGCGCATGTCACAAGCGCCGCCAGTCCCCGCTCTCGGGCTGCCGGCGAGCGGTCCAGCAACGGATCGATAAGCTGCCAGAGAGCCAGCAGGTCGTCGAGGGTCTGCAAATAGGGCGGCGCCAGAGCAAGCGGCGTGGGCCGGTCCAGGCCGGCAGCGCGCAGGGCCTTCGCCACGTCGGAGGCGGCAATGAGCGGCACGCCACTCTCTTCCTGACGTAACAGGGCGTAGTATGGCGCCAGGTCAGGATGGACGAGGGGAAGCTGCAATGCCTGAAGGATGCGCAGCATCTCCTCGGAAGGGCGCCGGTCCAGGAGGTATGTTTCTGCGGGCAGCCGCCACTCTCCCTGCAGCGTGTGGACGACGGGCTGCTGCGACAGCAGGGGCGCGACGCGATTCCAGAAGGCGGCAAATATGGCGGGGAGATCGCCGTTCTGCGCCATCTGCCTGGTCTCGGACAGCTGTTGGAGGAACTGCCAGAAGCCCGTGGGTCTTAGCGCCTCGCGGACTCTCCCCAGGTTCCCGGCGACGAGTTCGGCGGCGGCGGTCAACGCCGCTTCATTCCACGCCGCCTGATAGCCGTTTTCCAGGTGGATCCGCTTCCTGTCCGACGTCGGGTAAAAATCGGCGTTGGCGTGGAAGGGCAGTGGCGTGCTGCTTTCGGTGGGCAGGCCGGCGAAGAGGCACCCCTGGCGGAGTGGCGCTTCCAGGGGCAGCGCCAGCCGGACCTCGCTTTCGCGCGTTGTCTCGATCTCCCAGGGATAGCGGGCGCGCAGTTGCGCCGCCTCGTCAAAGCGGCCGTCGAGCAGGAGCCAGCGGCTGGCTCTGCCCGTCTCATCTTCCAGGTGAAGCACGTTTTCGTCCGCCACCAGGCGCGTGATCCGGCGCAGGAGCGCGCCCTCGCGCCGCACCTCCAGTTGCTGCAGCCGGCGAAGGAAGAGGGCCGCATGCTCGATCGCCCGGGCCAGTCTGGTCGCCAGATCATCCAGCTCTCCGGGTTGGATGGCCGGCAGCCGCAGGCGGCGCCGTACCGGCGAGCCGGCGTCGAAAGCCCAGGGCAGACGGAAGAGGGTGTCCGTGGTCTTCACGCGCCGCTCCTCGATGCGTTCTTCCGGCAGTGCTTCCGGGCGGATGATCCAGTGTCGATTGCCAGAGAGGATTTCCGGCCTGTCGGTGATCTGGTAAACGGCGAGGAACCCCAGACCGAAGGCCCCCATCGTCCCGGCTTCCTCGCGCTTGCCGCCGCTCGCCAGCCTCTGCATGCGGGCAAAGTCAAGCGGGCGGAAGACGCCGCCATTGCTCACCAGCAGGGCTTCAGCTGTCACGTCGAAGGCGATCCACGGTGGGCCGGCCTCGGACTCGCCGGCCTGCACGTCGTCTGCATTCTGGATCAGCTCGTAAGCCAGTGTCTCGATACCCTGCATATCTCGCAGTTGGGCTTCGAGAAAACCGAGGTAATCGACACCCTGGGGAAGAAAGGTAGAGTCACCGGAGGCCATCAGCTCTCTCCATCGCCAATCAGGCGTGGTGCGGCCGGGACCCGGCCGCGACGAGGCGATCTTAAGCCCATCGCCCCATTGGAACAAACCGCCGGGGCGACTATGGGCAATCAGCGTCCGGGAGAGAGCATGAAGGTGGCTTCCCGCCGGCACAAGCTAACCGATTCGCTTGAGAAAGGGCTGAGACTAGGCTCCAAGAACAAGCTGGAGGCTCTCCACCAGCGCGTCGATGGTGAACGGCTTCTGGATCCAGTAGACCGTATCTTCTTCCAACCGGCGTTGTTGTTCGCGTTCGAGCGCCTGGCCACTCATCAGGATGCAGGGCATCTCCGGCCATTTCTGACGAACCCGCTGGTACAGCTCGACACCCCCGATTTCAGGCATGACGATGTCGGCCAGGAGCAGGTTGATGCTTGCGCCGTGCTGTTCAAACAGCGCAAGCGCTTCCCGGCCCGTCCGGGCGACGACAACCTGATAGCCAAGCCCCGTCAGCACCTCTGTGACGGCCTCGCGCGTGGCGTCGTTGTCTTCCGCCAGCAACACAGTCTCCGAGCGCCTGGCGGGAATCTCGGCCGCCGACATGTCGCCGCCGGAGCGGTCCAGTGGCGTAAAGGCCGGTAGGTAGATGCTGAACGTTGTCCCCGTACCCAGCTGGCTTTCGACGCTGACGGCTCCGTTCAATTCCGTCACAATGCCCTGTACCTGGGCCAGACCCAGGCCGGTGCCCCGGCCGGGCTCTTTGGTGGTATAGAACGGCTCAAAAATACGCGACAGAACGTGCGGTGGAATGCCGAAACCCGTATCAGCGATACGCACACAAAGCCAGCGGCCGGGCTTCAGCTCCACGTCAGCCAGTTGCTCGCCGGGAGCCAGCTCTAGCAGCGACAGTGAAATGCTGAGCTTGCCGCCGTTGGGCATGGCGTCGCGCGCGTTGAAGGCCAGGTTGATCATGACCTGCTGCAGACGAGTGGGGTCTGCGCGCACCAGCGCCTCTTCGACGGAGCTTTCCAGTTCGACGGTGACATTATCGGGCACGGTGCGCTGCAGGAGGCCGACGATCTCGCGGAGGAACGTGCTCAGGTCAAGCGCCGGCTGTTCTACTACCGAGTTGCGACTGTAGTCGAGGAGCTGGCGGATCAAACGTGAGGCATGATAGGCCTGCTGGCTGATGATGGAGAGATACTGGTTGCGCCGGGGATGGTCCGGCTGCCTTTCCAGCAGGCCGCTATAGAGGGTAATGATCGACATGATGTTGTTGAAGTCATGGGCGATACCCGTCGCCATACGACCAACATTAGCCAGCCGATCCTGCGTTTCGATCTGCTTGGTGACGGCCCGGCGTGGGGTGATATCGACGATGACGCCTTCCACAGCCGCCGCTTCCGCGCCCGGAGCGAAGATGCCGTCGCCCTGTTCCCAGACCCATTTCTCCTCGCCGGCGCGCGTCTGGATGCGGTAGCTTATCTGGTAGTGGCGGCGCTCCCGCAAGGCGCGATCAATCTCCTCCCGCACCATCTCGCGATCTTTCGAGTAGATCAGCTGGCGGTAGGAGAGTATCTGGTTCTGGACCAGGTCAACCGGGTCGTAGCCCGTGATGTCCCGGCATCCCTCGCTGACAAATTCCATTGTGCGGTCATGGTCCAGGCGACAGCGAAAGACCATGCCCGGCAGATGGCTCAGGGGAGGCGTCAGCGTAGGACGCCTTTCCTGCGCTTCTTTCACAGCTAATTAAGGCTGGTTATGGAGCACGGAAGGCGGCGATAGCCGGAATACCCCTGCCGCTGTAGGCAGTGCCAAAGGTCTCCAGGGAGCGGTAAGGACGGGTGCGCTCGGGCTGCACCGGCTGCCCGCTGATGACCTGTTGGGCAAAGTCTGCCAACGTGCTTGCTTTAGCCGCCAGGACCAGCGCCTCCTCACCCGGGAAGAGCGAGAAAGTCGTGCCATTGTAACCTGATTTCAACGCCTCGGCGGCGTTGTCCAGCAGGCGCTGGCAAAAATCCGGACTCACCACGGCCGCCGCAAACAGGCGGGATAAATCGGGGCTGAACTGATGATGCTCGGTTGTATTCATGTTATTCCATCCTACTCCAGTTAACTCAAGAACCGTCGGCTAGAGTGGATCGTGATGAGCGGATAATGCGGGAGCCCCTGGCGGCCTGTCCGGGATCTTCCCCCGGCGCATAACAGGAATGAGAGCCAGATATCTAAGTAGGGTTCAGGGTGTCGCTCGCGCTCGCTCACCGACGGTGTTGTAAAACGTCTGTCGTTTGCTGCTCATCGACCAGAGTAATGCAAAGGCGCCTCCTGCCATAAAAACGTCCCCCAGACTGAAGGCGACCCGCCAGGGCAGCCAGTCTGGCAAAAGAAAGCGGTCGGCCAACCAGGGCAACGCGGCCTCGGAAGCGGGTAGAACGACATCTTTGCTCAGCCAAAGGCGTTCTCCGACGTTCCAGGTGCCCGTCGCCCCTGGGGCCAACTGCGCGACGACCTCCGGAAAGGTCGGCATCAGGCCGCCGTTCGCTACGATGACGGCCAGGTTCATTGCCACGCCAATCCCCATCAGGCGGACACCCAGATGGCCCCGGTTCCTCCAGACAAAAATGAGCAACAAAACCTGGGTGAGAACCAGCAGGGCCGCGGCGGCCACGTCTGGAATAAGACGGGCCGTGGCCGCCAGGTGAAATGCCAGCCATTGGGGCAAGAAAGCAATGACCACGAGCCAGACAGTGGTCAGGGCCGGGGGTTGTAAAGGTTCGCGGTAATAGCCGGCTCGCAGCAGCGCTGCGAGGAACCCGGCCACAACGGCAAGAGTCAATATCATTTAAGAACGGGAATTAGCAGCCGCCACAGTAGTGGCCGGCCACGGGGGCTCCGCCGACCAGGACAAAGAGAAGCAGCACGATCAGCAGGATCGCGACCTGGATATAACGGCGGTCCATCTGCACCAGATTTGCCAGTAACTGCGTGAAATTCGTCTTCATGTTGATCCTCCTCAAGTTCACCCTCAAGTAACTGTTAAGAATATAGACCGGGTGAAAGGACGAGGGTAAGGACGAGGGTAAGGACGGATACGGGCAGTTTCCGGATCCGAAGGACCAATTTCCCGAATTTCAGGCAGTAGCCGTTAGCAGATGGTAAAGTTCGACGGTTCGTTGGGAGGGAACGACACGGATTTCTTCCTGAAGGGCCTGCTGGCAGCGGTTGAACTGGCGCACAACGCCCGCCATATTGCCGCGGCCCGCGTGAGCGCGCATCGCCAGCCGGTGAGCCTCTTCCAGGCACGGATCTTCGGTCAACAGACGCCGGCAAATCGTCAACACCTGTGTGTAAGCTCCTTCCTGGAGATCCAGCTCGGCCAGCTCCAGAGCGGCCTCGCGGTAAGCTTCGGCGAGCGCTTCTCGCTCCGGCCATATCCACAGAGCGTCTTCGTTGGCCAGATAGGGCCCGCGATACAGATCGAGCGCCTGCCGGTAAGCTTTCGCCTGCTCAGCCGCCCCCATCGCGGTGCGCGCCTCCAACAGATACATGCGGAAAAGATCGACGTCGTAGGTGTAGTCCAGGGAGCGATTAAAGCGGTAGAGCTGCGTCTCTTCATCGTAGATGATCACGTCCTGACCCAGCGCACGGCGCAGCCGATAAATGGTCTTCTGGAAGTTCACCTTCAGCCGCCCTGGAGAATAGTCGGGCCAGAGCACCGCGCCAATCTCTTCTTTGGTCATACCCTCAGAGTGGGCGAGAAGAAGATAGAGGAGCGAAGGCGCCATTGGGGTTTGCCAGTCGGATCGGCTGACGACCCGGTCGCCCACCGTCACTTCGGCTTCACCTAACAGGCGCAGGCGGATCTTGGGCGGGCCAAAAGGCACCGTCGCCATTTTGCGCCGCAGCCGGCGCCGCAGACGTGGCAGCTCCTGCTCAAAAACCTCAACCGCCTGCAGCAGCTCTCCGAGATTCGCGGGTATAGAATCTCGGTCCATCAGGCTTCTTAAGGTTTCGGCTTGGTCGCGTGCTGCAACCACGAAGCTGGCCGGAAAACGCGTGGGAACGAGCTGTAAAGCCGTGGCCACAGCTTGCTCAGCGGCGAGATGATCGGCAACCGCGACTTTCGCTGCAGCCAGCGAGAGACAGGCCGAGGCAGCATCGGAGAGCTGTTTCTGTTTTTCGTAGATGGCTATGCTTTTTTTCAGATGGGGAATCGCTTCCCTGGCCATACCCTGCGCCAGCATCAGACGACCCTTCTCAAGCTGCCAGGCGGCAGGGTCACCTGCCTTTTGCAGACGACCAAGGAGTCGTGTTGCCGCGTGAAAATCTCCCTGCTTCCGGGCAACCCGGGCCTGGGCGATCTGGAGGTAACGCAATAGGAATACGTAATCGCTTTGCCGGGCAATGGCGGCTGCTTCACGGTAAGCCTCTTGAGCAGCGCGAGATGCGTCGAGGTCGGCATAAAGATCGCCGATTCCGACGGTTGCCAGGGCAAGACCATTCTGATCCGTCGCCCCGCTCTTGGCAAGCAAAATCGCCTCTTCAAGTAAGGCCCCCGCTTCTTCGTAATGACCCAGGGCGTGCGAAACGACACCCAGATTGTTGAGCAGGTATGTCTGGGCAGCAAGATTGCCCATTTCGCGCCAGTAGCGAAGGGCCTCTTCAAATACCTCGCGGGCAGCCTCATTGTCTCCCAGGGAGACATACAAGACGCCCAGGGCGTCGTCAATCAAGGCGACGGTGCGGGCATTACCACTGCGCCGTTGTAGTTGCCGCGCTTCTTCCAACGCCTCGACGGCGACGGCTGGTTTGCCTAACTGATGGTAGGCGAAACCCTGTGCCCGGAGCGCGCTGGCGCGGATCTCCGCCGCAGCCACACCATCCCCCGCCAGTGCCAGTGCCGCCGCCGCGTCCTGTAAGGCGCGCTCGTTGTCATCCAGGACAAGGCGCACGCTGGCCCGACGGACCAGGGTACGCATGAGCGTATCGTGGTCGCCGGCTGCCTCGGCGGCCCTATGGGCTTCATCCAGCAATTCCATTGCGCGCTCAGACTCGCCCAGGTCGCCGGCTACCGTGCCGCGCAGCGATAACAGCTCTGCCCGGTTGTCGACCAGGGCCGGCGGCAGCGCGTCGATCCATTTGGCCAGCGTCTGCTGGCGGCCGGCGTGGCTCATCGGCAGGCCGGCTGCCTCGATCAGGCTGGCGACGCGCTCGAGGTCACCCAGGGCCATATAGAGCTGGTGGGCGCGCTCCCACTCGCCGCGCTGAGCATAGATGGTGGCGAGCTGGCGGCGAATCCGGTCCGCTTCCTCAGGGTGACAGGCCACCATCTCGTTCTGCAGAAACTCGC
>Ga0123333_10000401_pt1 | contig 48637 bp, 47 predicted proteins | sample BioC12SIPDNA_3_FD_89957 | JGI IMG/M metagenome (GOLD analysis project Ga0123333, IMG submission 89957) | Anaerobic biogas reactor microbial communites from Washington, USA - Biogas_R2_B C12 SIP DNA | ecosystem: Engineered > Bioreactor > Anaerobic > Unclassified | place: Washington, USA...
CGCCTGCCGCAGATCCTCCTGCCGCACGCTGTTCGCCTGTTGCTGCTGCGCCAGCCACGCGTTCGCGGCACGGTACGCATCCTGCCGCTCCTCCACCGTTGTCACCACCCGCCCCAGCGGCGTCAGTCGGAACAGCTTCCCCACTATCGTGTGCCGGCCCAGTATCCGCGCCTCCACACAACCCCAGCGCGGCAGCGGCGCCAGCAACTGCGCCACAAGCAGCGCGAGGGCCAGCCCAAGCCGCCAGCCGGGCCTCATGGAGACGCCTCGTCCAGTGCGTCCACCGTGATCGGCAGGGTCTCCACGAACTCGAGCTCTCCCTCGGTGAACCCCAGCACGATCTGATCCCCTCCATAGAGGAGCATATCCTCGCCGAACTCGGCCGGCACCTCCAGCGAGACGAGCTCCTGCCCTTCAAGCAACGCCTGCACCTGTTCGAGCGTCATATCGGGCTCAAAGGCGAACGGGTCGTACTCCACAGGCCAGGCGGAAAGATCGTCCGCCGTCACATCCAGGCTGCCGGTCTCGATGAGCACGCCGTCCGCAAAGGTGAGCCACATGCCCGTGAGCGCGTACGTCCAGGTTTCGACGCGGTAGCGCGCGCCATCGGGATCCTGCTCAAAGGAGAGCGAGAAGGCGTCCGGCAGGCCGAGCTCGACCTGAAAGACGCGGCGATCATCGCCCGTCTGTCCCTCGGGCGCCTTCGGCCAGGCCTCCACGCGCAGGTCGTCAAAGCAGACCGGCTCGCCGCCGCCGGGGACGGTGGCCGCCAGGGCGACGGGCGCACCCGGGTCCGCGCCCTCCAGGGGCAACGTCAGGATGGCCCCATCGCCCACGAGGTAGGTGCGCCCGACCTCGCACAGGATGCCCAGGGTATGCGCGCCGCCCGCGGAGAGGGCCGGATCGGCGATCCACTCGCCGGCGCCCTCAGCCCCCGATTCCGTCAGGGCGCTCTGGCGCCAGCGCCCCTCGCCATCGATCTCCAGCAGCACGCCGCAGGCCGCCAGGCCCACGGTCGCCCCTTCCACGCCGGGGGACGAGGCGAGCACCTGTGCGGAGCAGATCGCCGGAGGGGCCGGGGCCGCGGAGGCCCACAGGATGGCGGAAACACCCTCGCGCGAGCCCATGGCGGCGACGCTATCGATCTGCGCCAGGGCAAGCTCGTCGCCGGAGGGGGCCAGGCAATAGCGGCCGTCCGCCACTACGCCCTCGCCCCCGGTGAGCTCCCAGGGAACGGGTGAGACCTCGCCTTCCTCCCAGTGCCAGGTGGCCACGGTGGAGGCCGCCGTAGAGGCGGGGCGTGGCGTGGCGGAGGGCAAAGCCAGCGGGGTAGCCGCCGGAGAGGCCGCCTCAGCGCCGTCCGCCGCGACGGCGGTGGCTTCGGGCTGGGACGCCGTGGGCGCGGGCTCCGCGGCGGGTGTGCGGCCGCCGCAGGCGGCCAGGGGGAGGATTAGCGCCAGTAGAAGGAGAGAGACGAGCAAGGAGTGGAGTACGCCGCCGCCGGAATCACGATGCGTCATCGCATCACCCCCGATCGGGAACGTGGAAGGCTCGCTACAGCCATTCTAGCAGGGGTGGACCGGGAAATCTACCCCTATCCGGGGGCCCCCTCGCGGACCGCTTGGGGCAACCCTCCGCGGTTGCCCTCACGGCACGCGTGGTGCGCCCCGGGCGCGTTGATGGGCCAGGCGTGGAAGCCTGCCCCTACAGGCGCTCGGACGGGCGGTTCGGCAGGGGCAACCCTCCGCGGTTGCCCTCACGGCGCGCGTGGCGGCGGTGCAGGTTGCGTTGATGGGTCAGGCTGGAGCCTGATCCTCCAGGCGCTCGGACGCACGGTTCGGTACGGGCAGCCCTCCGCGGTTGCGCTCACGGCGCGCGTGGTGCCCACTGGGTGCGGCGAAGGGCAGGCGTGGAAGCCTGACCCTCCAGGCGCTCGGACGCACGGTTCGGTACGGGCAGCCCTCCGCGGTTGCCCTCACGGTGCACGTGGCGGCGGTGCGGGTTGCGTCGATGGGTCAGGCTGGAGCCTGACCCTCCAGGCGCTCGCCTTCCGAGGCGCTCGCCTTCCGAGGCGCCTAGGCCATTCCCCAGGCCCGCAGGACGGCCAGCGCCCGCACGGTCACATGGGCGCGCCAGACCCAGCCGGCGGCCTCGCCGGGGGGCTCCCAGGTGATCGGCCAGCCCCCATCGGGCCCCTGCCGGCCGGCCAGATCGGCCAGGTGCCCGGCATACTGCGTCTCGGTAAAGAGGTCGCGGCACCAGCCGTCCGGCGCGGGGGTAAAGTCCAGCGGCGTCAGGCCATAGCCCTGCACGGGGGCCTCGCGGATGAGAAAGCGCGCCCGGGCCAGGAGGGCCGCCAGCCGCGCGCGCTCGGCGGTGACGTCCGCCCCCTGGAGGGACAGCGACTCCAGCAGGATCAGCATGCCGCGGATCGTGTGCGCATCATCCGCGCGCAACGCGGCGATGTGGCGCCGGCAGGCCTCCACGGCGCGCGCCAGCCAGGGATCGCTGATGCCCTGCCAGTTCAGCAGCCCGACGATCCCCACCAGCCGGTCCGTGGCGGGCTCGTACGCGCCGGGGGCCTCCCAGTGCGGGGCATAGGCGTGGGCGCGGGCCGAGCGGTGCAGCGTCACGATGCCGCGCTCCAGATCGGCGGCGCCCTCCAGGTAGCGGCAGGCCGCGGTGGCCAGGTCCGGGGCCCGCAGGCCCCAGTCGTGGAGCACCGTGAGGGCGAACTCGAGGAACAGCGGCTGGCTCTCGGGGGCGCACACGTCGGCCTCCAGCCCGTAACCAAAGCCGCCGTCTGCGGTGGCGTAGGCCCTCAGGACGTCGCCCACCCGGCCGGGCGGCTCCAGGTTCAGCGTCTGGGCCAGCATGGCCCGCTCCAGCAAACGACCGTCTCGCCAGACGAAGGAGACAGCGCCATCGAGGTTCATCGGGTTCCTCCCCAGGTGTGGTCATCGGGCGGGTACAGAAAGGCCTCCGGCTCGGCCCGCAGCCGGGCGGCGAACAGGTCCAGCACGGGGGCGGGATCGAGCAGGATGGCGGGGGCCGCCCCCACGAGGCCGCGGATCAGCAGGCCGGCGGCACCGGCGGCACGCTCGACCTCCAGGAAGTCCAGCCCGCTCCCCTGCATCCCAAAGGCCCATTCCGTGGCGGGGTAACGCGCGGCGGCGGCCTCCGGGATGGGCGGGAAGGCGCGCCGGGCCGCCGCAGGGGGCAGGGCCACGGCCTGCTCCACGCGGTGCAGGATGGAGCAACGGTCCATCCGCACGCCGAGCATCAGGATCCGCCCGCCCCGATCGATCAGCCCCTGCCACCCCTGGCAGAGGCGCCCCGCGCCCAGCCCCCAGGCCACGAGGATATGCTCGCGCTGCGGACCCCGGGCCACGTCCGGCCGGCGGGCGAAGGTATCCGCGATGCGGCCCATCCCGGTGCGCGCGTCCAGATCCGCCCAGGGAATCCGCCGGACGCGCCAGGCGATCCCCAGCGCCCGGTCCTCGGCGGAGAGCGGATACGCGGGGGAGAAGCGGTCATGCAGCATCACGAGAGCGCCGCCGGGGCTGACGGCCTGCATCAGCGCGGCGATGACGGTCTCCGCACCCCCTGGCACCCATCCCAGGCGGCTCAGGGAGGCGTGCACCGCCAGGACCAGGCCGGGCAGCACGCCCAGCGCGCGCAGATCGCGCACGAGGGTGGAACGATCCATAGTCCTATCTTGCAGGTGCGTCATCGAGACCCTCCCACGTGGGGCCCTCACGGGCAGGTGGTGAGGACCTCACGGCTCACCCGCATCCGGCGGCCGCGGAGCCGCCCCTCCAGAAAGACGACGTACTTGCCCGGGACCGGGTGCCGGTAGACCGTCTCCCCCTCGGCGCTGCGCTCCAGCACGGGGTTGTCGTGGCGATCCAGCACCACCCAGGTCAAATCACGAGCCTCTGGGCTAGAGATCTCGCCACGCCGAACCGCGCAGCCATCGGGCAGCACTTCCAGGTACACCGCCGGCTCGGGTGGCCCCAGCGTGCCCGGCGGCGAGCCGCAGGCCGCGAGCGCGAGCGCCGCCCCCAACAGGGCGACGACCAGCCACGTCCGGTGGTTGTTCCGGCCCGAGCGTTCCTCTACGGCCACCGCAGCCCTCCCTGCGTCCGAGCGCGGGCATCCGCCGGCATCCACCGGCAACCGCTAATCACAGAGAATCCAGACGGTATCGCTCACGGGCCAGTAGGCGCCGGCGAACCAGGCCTCCAGGGTGACGCTGTAGTCCCCCGGCTGGAAATGGCGGTAGGTGCGCTCGTTCTCGGCGTCGCGCTCCAGCACGGTGGCGCCCGAGGCATCCTGGATGATCCAGGTCAGGGCGGTCACCGCGTCTCGCCCCTGGACCTCGCCACGCTCCACGGTGCAGCCATCGGGGAGCACGCGGAGGCTGGCAGAGGCCTGCGGTGCACCGCCGGAGCGCACCGTACCGCTGGAGTACAGGTGGCGCACCACCAGCACGCCGGCTACCAGCAGCACGCATCCCAGCACCATGGCGAGGATCAGGCCCAGGGCCACGCCCAGGCAGGCTCGGCTGGATCGGGGTTTCGACTCTTCCTGGCTCATGCGTTCCTCCTCGCTGGCTGGCGCCAGGCTTCGCCCGGGTCGCGGGCGTTCAGCGCACCGTGTAGCGGCCTCTCGGCGTCCAGTCCCTCCGGCAGCGAGAGCAGCCGGCGCCGGCTATAGGACATGCGACACCTCCTGCATACGGGCACAAGCCCAGGGCCTCAAAAAGCCCGGGCTCGCCCGATTCCGCTCGGCCGATTCCGATCGCCCGCGGAAGGCTTTCCCTCGCTACCAGGTGCAGAGCTCTCCGGAGGTGAGGCTCGGGTTGCCATAGCCCATGTACTCCAGCGGGCCGGTGGCCTCGGGATATCCCTCCAGGAATATCTGCAGCTCGCCGCACAGGGCATCCAGCCCGCCGGGCCCGGTCCACCCGGCCACCAGCCGCGTCGCAGCCTGGCTGAGGGGCGCGCCGGGATAGGCATAGGCCAGCCAGGAGGCCCGCCGCTCCGCCTCGGCGCGATCCCCCTGGAGCAGGTGGTTGAGCACCAGGCGAAAGCCGGCGAACTGGGCGATGGCCGCCTCGGTCTCGCCGGGGGTATCCTCCATGAAGGGCTCGACGATCAACGCCTCGTCCTCGAGCACCGCGAGCAGCGTGGCCTCGGCCTCGGCGTAGCGGCCGGCGTCCATCTGTTCCATGGCCTCATACAGCCAGTGATGGCGATACTCGCTCGCATCCAGGGCGGTCTCCTGCCAGCGCACGGCGGCGGCGGATGCGTCCCAGGCCCACGTCTCCGTGTAGGCGCGCACGATCCCCGCGCCAACGGACCCGATGGACCCGCCGTGAATGTAGAGGCGGGCGCCGCCCTCTGCCTCCACCAGGCGCACGTCCGGGTAGCTCATCTCGATCACGCCGGGGAAGGTTCCCCCGCCCTCCACCAGGTTACGCAGGGCGCCATCCCGGCTGCCGATGACCTGGAAGTAGCCATAGCAGGTGTGGGCGCCGCACTCGGTATCCTGGAGCACCAGCTCGGGGCCGCCATCCCCGTCCATATCGGCCAGGCCGACGAGCTCGGGCATCAGCCCCGGCTCACGGGAGAGGAGATCGATCCCGGCGTGGTGCCGGTAGAGCAGGCCGCCCTCCCCCACCACCCAGAGGTTTCCGGGCACGCCGGTGATGGGAAGGTCGGCGCCGGCCGCCAGGGCGGGCACGTCCCGCAGGGCAAGGATCCACTCATCCCGCAGGTCGCCGGTGAGCTCCGCGGCGGCCCACTCCCCGGGGTGCTCCTGCCAGCCGGCCGCCACGAGCCCGGCGCGCACCTCGGCCGGATCCCGCCGCTCGGCCCAGGCCTGCGCCAGCCAGGGCTCGAGTTCCTCCCAGGTGCCCGGCGCGCCAGGCAAGGGCGCCAGAGCCGCCGGCACCGCCGTGAGGGAATCGGTAGGGGATGCGCTGGCGAGGGCCACAGGGGTCGCGCTGGCGGACGCCGTGGCCGCGGACGCCGTGGCCGAGGGTTGCACCGTCGGCGCCGTACGGGGCGTGGCGCTCTGGGCCGCTTCCGCACTCACAGTCACGGCCAGGGGTTCGGCGTCCGGGGGCTCGCCGGAGGCGGCCGGGCCGGCGCCGGCACACCCGCTAAGCAGGGCCCCTGCCACCAACAACGCGATTGCGGCCCGCCTGAGCCCCATCCTGTATCCCTCCCCACGCATGCCGATGACGCGAGGGTAACACGGGGCGGCCCGCGGCGCAAGCGCCGCGGGCCGCCCCGGAGAGATGGCGGAGGCTACACGGCGTCCCGCCGGGTCTGCAGTGCGGCCCCCAGCAGGGCCACGGCGCCGCCCGCGAGCACGGCGCCCATCACCAGGTTGCGCGCGCTCTGCCCCTCGTTCAACCGGCCGCAGGCGATGGCCGGCAGCGTCCAGGGATACCAGGTCGCATAGCGGCTCTGAAGCACGACCACCGCGACGATCATCGCCACGATCCCGCAAGCCGAGGCCACCACAAAGCTCGGCCAGCGGGCAGCCACCCAGGTGTGGAGGGCGACGAGCAACAGCGCGCACAAGTAGCTGGTCGCCACGAAACGCAGGATTTGCAGCCAGGGCACGGCGGCCTCAAAGCCCAGCCCCGGGATCAGCGCCCGCAGCACCAGGCCGGATCCCGCCAGGCCGAGGTAGAGCACGACGTTGCTCAGCAGGATGATGACCGCCGTGCCGGCCAGCTTGGCCAGATACAGGCTGCCGCGCGAAACGGGCAGCGCGTAGAGATGCTTGTACCCGCCGTTGGCGTGCTCCAGGTTCGCCAGCAGCGCGGATTGCAGCGTGATGAACAGCGGCAGCATGAGCAGGTTCCACAGGATCATTGCCTGCGCGATATAGTACCCCCAGGCGTCCTGCACGTTCGAGGCCAGGTAGTAGGCCCGCCCGTCCCAGATGATGGCCACCTGCAGGCCGATGATCACCAGCGGAGCCAGGGGGGCCAGCCAGAGGGCCAGGGTCCGCTTGAGCTTGAGTTGCTCGGCATAGAGAGCGCGCAATAGACTCTTCATGTTATCCTCCAGGGCGACGCGGTGGCGCCGCCAGTTCTGTATCGTACCCGGTGCGAGGCGTGAGAACGTGACCTGCGCCTCAGGCATGGGCCTCGGCGGCATGCGTCAGGGAAAGGAATACGTCCTCCAGGGTGGGCTGGTTCAGCCCCAGCTGGTAGACGTTAAAGCCCTGGCGCACCAGGAGGGCGTTGAGCATGGCCGCGTCCGAAGGCCCGCTGGCGGGCACCGCCAGCCGCGCGTTGCCGTTCCAGCGGGCGGCCCAGCCCGCATCCCGCAGGGCCTGGCGGGCGCGCTCCGGGTCATCCACCTGCAGGATCGCCTGGCCCTCCATCTGGGCCCGCAGTTCGTCCTGCGTGCCCTGGAACACCAGCCTCCCCTCCTGGATGATCCCGATATGCGTGGCCACCTGCTCCACCTCCACGAGGAGATGGCTGGAGAGCAGCACCGTCACGCCGTGCTCCTCCGGCAGCCGGCGGATCAAGGCCCGCACCTCCTGCATGCCGGCGGGGTCCAGCCCGTTGGTGGGCTCGTCCAGGATCAGGAGATCGGGCATACCCAGCAGGGCGAGCGCCAGGGCGAGGCGTTGCTTCATCCCGGTGGAATAGCCCCCCGCCAGGCGATCGGCGGCGCCCTCCAGGCCCACCAGGTGCAGCGCATAGCCGATCTGGCCGCGGGTGCCCCCCGTAAGGCGACGGGTGACCTCCAGGTTCTCCCGGCCCGTGAGGTTCGGGTAAATGGAGGGGGATTCCACCAGCGCGCCCACGCGGCGCAGCAGCTCCGTGCGGCGCGGTCGCGGGCCCCGGCCGCCGGAGAGCAGCGAGCCAAAGAGGCGGGCCTCGCCGGCATCGGGCCGGATCAGCCCCAGCAGTAGGCGCAGGGTGGTGCTCTTGCCGGCGCCGTTGGGCCCCAGAAAGCCATACACGGCCCCCCGGGGGACGGCCAGTGTCAGATCGTCCACGGCGGTCAGGCGCCCAAAGCGTCGCGTCAAACCGATGGTCTCGATGATGTGTTCTGCCATGCGTCTATCCTCCCGTGCAGTGTCTACCGGAGAGGATAAAGCCCGCCTGTCGCGCGCGTATCGTGCAACTGTCGCAGAACTGTCGCAGCGAAGGGATTCAGGGGGCGACGGTCGGGAGGTAGAGAGTAAAGCAACTGCCCTCGCCGGGGACGCTCTCGGCAGTGGCGCGGCCGCCCATGGCCTCCACGAGTTCTTTCACCAGGGCGAGGCCGAGCCCGGCGTGAGGCTGGCCGTCCGGCCCGGGCTGCGCGCCGCGGTAGAATCGCTCCCAGATGTGGGGCAGATCCCCCGGTGCGATGCCCTCCCCCGTATCGCGCACGGCCAGAGCCAGCTCCGTGCCCGCCTGGCGCGCCTCCAGCGCCACGATGCCGCCGGGCGGGGTGTGGCGCACGGCGTTGCGCACCAGGTTCACCAGGCACTGCTCCAGCCGCGCCTCGTCGGCCCAGGCGGGGGGCAGATCGGGCGTCACCTCCTGCACGAGCGTCACCCGGGCGGCGCTCCAGGCCAGGCGCGCCTGGGCATCCACCACGCGCTGGATGACGGGCGCCACGGGGATCAGAGCGCAGAGGAGCTCCAGCCCGTGCGCCTCCGCCCGGGAGAGGGTGAACAGGTCATCGATCAGGCGCTGGAGGCGCTCGATCTCCGCCCCCACCACCGCCAGATCCTCGCTCAGCGGGGCGGGCAGCGCGCCGGTGCGCCGCTCCAGGGCGGATTCCAGCGTGGCCCGCATGGTGGCCACGGGCGTGCGCAACTCGTGAGACACCGCCGCGACCAGTTCCCGGCGCGCCCGCAGCGCATCCGAGACGCGATCCCGCTCGGCCTCGAGATCGCGCAGGGTGCCCTCCAGTTGGTTCGCCATGCGGTTAAAGGCGCCCTGCAGCAGGGCGACCTCGTCCTCCCCCGAGACGGGGACGCGAATATCGTAGCGGCCCGCCTGCAGGTCCGCTGCCGCCCGGGCGAGCGCCTCCAGCCGGCGGGTGGTGCGCCGCGCCACAAAATAGGAGAATATCGCCGAAGGCGGCAGCAGGAAGGCGAGCACCAGCAGGGCGATGGCGCCCACAAAGAAAGACATCGGAAACACGGTCTCGAGGAGATAGGCCAGGAGCCAAGGGCCCAGGCCCCCGGGCTCTGCGGCCTCGGGCGCATAGACGCCCGCGCCGAGCGAGGTGACCAGCCAGGCGCCCATGAGAAGCAGGATGGCGCCGGCAACCACCGACAGGTGGGCCTGGGTGATGGCAAAGAGCATGCGCCTCCGGCGGAGCCGGCCCCAGGCCGCCCACAGGCGCAGCCCGGCCCGCGCCAGCAGATAACCGGGGCCCGTGGCCACGAGGAGCAGCGGGCCCAGCTGTGGCCCAAAGGCCGCCGCCCGGACCCACACCGCGTCCCACCCGAGGAGCGACCCGGGGAGGGCCACGCCCAGCCCCATGCAGCCGCTCAGGGCGCTCGCCGTGCCCAGCTCGGCGAGCAACCGTTGCCGCAAGGAGCCCTCGGGCCACCGCACACGCCAGACGGCCCAGAGGCCCGCCAGCGCGCACAAAAAGGGCAGCCCGTTGCCGAGCATCAGCGGGCTGGCGCTCTCCATGCGCCGAAAGAGGAGATAGAGAAAGGCCAGGGCCAGCGCCGTGGCCTCCAGCAGGGCCTGCGCCGGCCGGGCGCTGGCGGTGAGCCGCCTGAGGAGCGACATCTCAGCGCCCCACCATCCGGTAGCCGACGCCCCACACCGTCTCCACCGCCTCGCCCAGCGCGCCGAGCTTGCGGCGCAGACGCAGGATGGCGTTATCCACGGAGCGGTCCCCCGCGACATAGTGCTCCCCCCAGATCGCATCCAGCAGGTAGGCCCGGCTGAACACCCGCCCGGGGTGGCGCATCAGCAAAGCGAGCAACTCCAGCTCGGTGCGCGTCAGCTCCAGGGGGGTGCCATCGCAGGTGGCTGTGTAGGCCTGAGGATCCACCACCAGGCCGCCCCAGGTGAGCACCTCAGGCGCGGGGGCGCGGTCCGCGGCCATGATGCGCTCCAGGGCCTCCACGCGGCGCAGGAGCGAATGCACCCGGGCGATGAGCTCGCGCATGGAAAAGGGCTTGGCCATATAGTCATCCGCGCCCACCTCCAGCCCCACCACGCGATCCATTTCCGAGCCGCGGGCGGTGACCATGAGTACGGGGAGCGCGGCCGCCTCGCCCCCGGCGCCTGCGCGCAACTGGCGCAGCACCTCCAGGCCGCTCAGGCCGGGGAGCATCCAATCCAGGATGATGAGCGCCGGCCGACTGGCCGCGCAGAGGGCCAGGGCCTCCTCGCCCGAGGCCGCGTGGCGCACGGCGTATCCCTCCGCCTCCAGTTCGCGCGCCATGGCGCGAGCCAGCTCGCGCTCGTCCTCCACCAGAAGAATCGTCTTTGCCCCCACATCACCGCCTGTGCCGTGCGATCGTGCCGCAACGGCGACCATCATGGCACAAGTGGCGGGGGGCGGCAACCCGAAGGGGCACCGGCACACTCCAGAGCGGCCCGAGCGCTGCCGGGAAGAGCCTGCGGCGCCGCTCAGCCGCGGGAGAGGCAGAGGTGGGACAGGGAGCGCCCGAGCAGCCCGCGCGCCTTGCGGGACTTGGCTGCCACGCCTGCCATGGCGCGCTCAACAGGCGGCCGGCACAGCGCTAGGGCGTGCAGAACGCCGGGGAACCTGTGGCCCAGATGTCGCTCAAAGGCAGGAGCGGCACGACGGACATCTGCTCTCCCTCATTGGGCCGAACCATGCCTACCACGAAATTCGCCGAAAAGCCGCCCAACGGCAGGCTCCCGCTGTGATACACGGCCAGAAGGTCGCCCCGTTCCACCCAGTCCCGCCCGACCGTGATCGTCGTGGTGAATCCACCGCCCTCGCGCTGGACGGTCGTCTCGCTCTCCACGAGCCCAATCAAGTCGACACAATCCAGGCACACGTCCAGATCGTGGCGATAGTAGATCTCTTCATCGGCGGGCATGAGCCTGGGATAGTAATAGACTGGAAGAACCAGGCCTACTTGCGTATCGCCGCTGTAGATGGTCAGAACGGAATAGACCGTATCCTCCCACGAATAGCATATGTTCTGCTCCAGCCTCCCGGAAATCGGGGCATAGATCTCCGTGCCGGGCTGCAACTGGAAGGCGGTGCCGTCGATATCGCCAAGCTGGCTCATGGAGACCCATCCGAGGGGGTACCGCAGGCTCACCGCCGCCATGCGCTCAGCGCTGCGCACCGGGGACGTCAGCAGCCTGTCGTCCGTAAGAGCGGCACAATCCACCTCGCCGACGATGGGAGCGGGCGTTGCCGGTGTGCCATCCTGGGCCCTCAGCGCCTCAAGGAGCGGCGGCGTGTACCCAATACGATCGTAAAAGCCCGACATCCAGGCGTTGCTCGCCTGAGTATCCCAATCGGCAAATCCGTCCGGCACCTCCCGGTAGTACGCCTCGGCCACCCAGCCACGAGACGGATAGAGGTCCAACCGTATCGGGGTAGCCGTCCGGGTGGCCGTCGCGGTGACGGTGGGGGTCGCGGTGCGCGTCGCGGTGCGCGTGGCGGTGGCCGTGGCCGTGGCCGTAGCGGCGGGCGGGTCGGTGGACGCGGGCATCACGGCTCCGCCGTTGCCCGTGGAGGCGGCGACGCCGGAGGAGGAGGCTCCATCGGCCGGCGCCGGGCCGCACCCGGCGAGCGCGAGGCAGACAAGGACCAGCGCGATCCCGCCCGAGAGCGCCCTCTGAGGCGGCCTGCTGTGCTCACCCATAGCTCATACATCCTTCCCGTCAGATGGCGGCAGGGTAGCACGCGGCCGGACCGCGTGCAAGGCCAGGGAAACGAGACCGGGCGCGAACCGTGGTTCGCGCCCGGAAACCGGCATGCCCGGAGGGGCAGCCTGGCCTAGTAGGTGGGCCGCGGGTTGGCGACGTCCACCGTCCAGTACGGAACGCCTTCCGGCGAATAGGCCACGCCCACACCGCCATCCACAAAGGTCGAGGTGAAGAGGATCTCGCGATGGGGCGCGCTGTCGAACAGGGCCTGGGCCGCCCCGCCGATATCCCCTGCCCGGCTGCGGCTCACCGTCTCACCCCAGTTGGCCCAGGCATACCCGGCCGCGTGCATGCGAGCGCCGGCGTCGGAGCCGTCGGTGCCGTCATGGCCAAAGAAGGATCCCGCGGCCATGTCCTGCGAGTGGTGACGGGCGCTGGCAAAGAGCGCTGCCGAAGCGCGCAGAGGGGAGAGGCCCTGGGAGGAGCGAATCCCGTTGATCGCATCAAACAAGGCCTGCTCTGCGGGATCCACGGCTGCGGCCGCAGGGGGCGGCGGGGCCGCAGTGGGCGGCGGAGCGGCCGGCGTAGCGGTGGCCACGGGAGTAGCGGTCGCTACCGGCGTAGCGGTCGCTTCGGGGGTTGCGGTCACCACCGGGGTCGCGGTCGCTACGGGGGTTGCGGTCGCCACGGGAGTGGCGGTCGCCAACGGCGTGGCCGTCGCCACAGGGGTCGCGGTAGCTACCGGCGTAGCGGTCGCCAACGGCGTCGCCGTGGGCGGTAGGGCCGTGGGCCACCGCGTCTCCGTGGGGGAGGCCGCGTTAACAGGGTCCGTGGGCGCGACGACGAGGGCCGCCTCGGCGCCGGCCCCGCTTGCCAGCGCCACGCCTCGCACGCCCTGCAGCAGATCGCCGGCCGCCCCGGAGGGCAGCGCGCAGCCCGCCAGGGCCAGCGCAATCAGCGCACCCGCCAGCAGGGCCGCTGCGGGCAACCTCAAGGCTCGCGTTCGATACATGCTATCTCTCCACTATGGCTACAGGCGCCCGCCTGCCTATGGCGAGCGACTGCAGGATACCAGCCTGCGGGAGCTGGAACGGTATACGAAGGATGAAGGGGACGGTAGTTTTCCATAAGGATGTGCCTGCCCGTGCCGGCGGTTGACACCTTCCGGCGCCGCAGCCAGAATAAGCCCCAACCTGAACCCGCGAACGATCGAGGAGGGATACTATGAACGGCGCCGAGGGACTGGTCGCCATGCTGCAGCAGATGGGCGTGCCCTTTATCGCGGCCCTGTGCGGTAATGGACTGGATCCCCTCCTGGCGGCCGCCGACGCCGCCGGACTGCGGGTGATCGACACCCGCAACGAACAGGCGGCGGCCTACATCGCGGACGCCTACGCCCGCCTCACGGGGCGGCTGGGGGTCTGCGCGGTGAGCAGCGGGATCGCGCATGTGAACGCCCTGGCGGGCATCACCAACGCCTGGTTCGACGGGGCGCCGGTGCTCCTCCTCTCGGGGGCCAGCGCGGGCATCACGCTGGGCCGCGGCGGCTTTCAGGATATGGACCAACTCGCCATGGCCCGGCCGGTGACCAAGTACGTAGAGCGCATCACCGAGACGCGGCGCATCCCCCTGGCCCTGCGGGAGGCGGTGGGCGCGGCCTCAGGTGGGCGCCCCGGCCCCGTGCACCTGACGATCACTACGGACGCGTTGGAGTGGGGGCTCCCGCAGGACGCCCTGGATCGGGCCGGCGCGCTGGCGCCCTCGGCGCCCACTCGCGCCGCAGGCGACCCCGACGAGCTGGCCCACGCCCTGGCGCTGCTGGCCAACGCCCGCAAGCCCGTGATCGTCGCGGGCAGCGGGGTGTTCTACACCGGGGCGGGCGAGTCACTGCGGCGGTTCTCCCGACAGACGGCCACCCCCGTGGTGGTGCCGATCTGGGATCGCGGCATGGTGGACACCCCCTGGGAGACCTACATGGGCGTCATCGGGGCGGCGAGCGGGGAGCCGGATCTGCTCACCCAGGCCGACCTGGTGCTCCTGCTGGGCGCCCAGGTGGACTACCGGGTGCGGTTTCTGGACGCGCCGCCGCTCAAGCCGGGGGTCAAGGTGATCCGCGTCACCTGCGATGCGCGCCAGATGTACCAGGGGATCACGCCGGACGTGTGCATCCTGGGGGACGCCCTCAGCGTGCTCGATGGCTGGCGCGACATGTGGCAGGCGGGGGAACTCGCGCCGCATCAGGGCTGGCTGGAGGAAGCTCGGGGGATCCAGCGCGCCTTTTACGGGCGCTGGGCGCCCGGCGAGCGCCTGGAGAGCGAGGGCGAGGGCCGGATGGACGGCGCCACGCTCGTCCGCACGCTGGATGAGGGGCTGGCGGGCATCCAGCCGGAGCCGGTCTTGCTCATCGATGGGGGCAACATCGGCCAGTGGGCGCACATGCTCCTGGCGAGCCGCCGCTACCCGGGGGACTGGCTCACCTGCGGGCCGAGCGGCGTGGTGGGTTGGGGCGTTCCGGGGGCCATGGCGGCCCGGGCGGCCTGCCCGAACCGCCCGGTGGTGCTCCTGAGCGGGGACGGATCGCTCGGTTTCGGGCTGATGGAGTATGAGAGCGCGGCGCGCCAGGGGCTCCCCTTTGTGGCCGTGGTGGCCGATGACGGCGCCTGGGGGATCGTGGCCACGGGGCAGGAGCGCAGCTGCGGGCGGCGGCTCTCCAGCGAACTGGGGCCGGCCGATTACGCCGGGGCCGCGGCGGCCCTGGGCGGGCGCGGCGTGCGCGCCGATACGCCACGGGCCCTCAAGGCGGCGCTCGCCGAGGCCCTGGAGAGCCGGCATCCCACCCTGATCCAGGTGCCCATCGCGGTGGGCGGGCCGGCGTAGGGAGGTTGGCCGCCAGGGCTAAAAGTCCTGGGGTTGAAGGTTGCGGAGCGGAGCGCAGACCGCGGAGGGCAGATGGGGATCGGCCACGGCACCGCGGGCGTGCCGATGCACTGGGCACCGTCCGGCCGGGCGAGCCGGCGCCGAGCGGAGCCCCTTCCCGCATGAGAGCGTCACCTTAGCGATAGCCAGGAGGTAGCCAATGATCGTCAAGCATTACTTCACGGGCAAGATCGCCCACAGCTCTTACATCGTGGCCGGCAGCGGCACCTGCGCCGTGATCGATCCGCGGCGCGACGTGGATCTGTACATCGAGGAAGCACGCGCCCTGGGGGTGCGCATCACCCATATCCTGGAGACGCACCTGCACGCCGATTTTGTCTCCGGCCACCTGGACCTGGCGGAACGCACGGGGGCCCGGATCTACGCCCCGGCGTCGGCCGACTGCGCCTTCGACCACGCGCCGCTCCAGGAGGGCGACAGCTTTAGCCTGGAGCATCTGCGCTTTGACGTGCTGGAGACGCCGGGCCATACCCCCGAGCACATCGTCTATCTGGTGAGCGACACGACGCGAGCCTCTGATGACCCGGTGGCGCTCTTTAGCGGCGACGTGCTGTTCGTCGGCGACGTCGGCCGCCCGGACCTCTTTCCCGGGCGGGCGCGCGAGTTGGCCTCGCAGCTGTATGACAGCCTGCATCTAAAGATCCTGACCCTGCCCGATCATGTGGAGGTGTACCCGGCCCACGGGGCCGGATCGCTCTGCGGGCGCTCGATGAGCAGCAAATGGACGAGCACCCTCGGCTATGAGAGACGACACAACCCGGCCCTGCAGATCGAGGATCGCGATGCCTTTATCGCTTCTCTCACCAGCGACATGCCGCCCGCGCCGGACCACTTTGCCCGGTGCAGTGAGATCAATCGCGCCGGCCCGGCACTCGTCGCGAGCCTGCCCGCCCCGGAGGCGCTGCGGCCCCAGGCCTTCAGCAGGCGGCTGGCGGATCGCCAGCCGGTGCTCCTTGATGTGCGCAACTATGATGCCTTTGCCGGGCAGCACCTGGCCGGCGCGCTCAATATCGGCCTGGCGGGGAACCTGCCCACCTTTGCGGGCTGGCTGCTGCCCCCCGATGCCGAAATCGCCCTGGTGGCGGACGATCCGCTGCAGGTGGCCGAGGCGGTCACCTGGGCCAGGCGCGTGGGGATCGACGGCATCAACGCCTGCCTGGAGGGCGGCCTGAACGCCTGGGCCAACGCGGGCCTGAGCACGGTGAACCTGCCGGTCCTCTCCGCGCCGGGTTTGCACGAGCGCCTCGGGGGTGACGGGCACCTGGTGCTGCTCGATGTGCGGGCAGAGGCCGAGTTCGCCGAGGAGCATATCGCGGGTGCCATCAACATCCCCGCGCCCGATCTCCGTACCCGCCACAACGAACTGGATCCCTCGCGCCCCACCTGCGTGATCTGCAGCACCGGCAACCGCTCCGGCATGGCGGCGAGCATGCTGAAGAGCTATGGCTTTGCCGACGTCACCAACGTGGCCGGAGGGATGACGGGCTATGCGGCGGCCGGCTTTAGCAAGCAGTGCCGCGTGTGCGTCTCGCCGCACGGCGCTCGCGTGCCGATGGAGATCGATCTGGACGTCGAGATCATCTAGAGGGAGGATCCATGGATTGGCTGACGGCCCCGCGCTGGGCTCCCTATGCCGCCGGCATTGGGATCGGCATCCTGAGCTGGTTTACGTTCCTGATCTCGAATCGCCCTTTGGGGTGCTCCACGGCCTTTGCCAGCACCTCCGGCATGATCAAACGCCTGTTCAAGGGCCGCGGCGTGGCGGACGAGCCCTACTACAAGAGCGTCGGCATTCGCATAGACTGGCAGTGGATGCTCGTCCTGGGGATAGCGATCGGCGCCCTGCTCTCGGCGTGGACCTCGGGGGATCTGGAGCTCGCCTGGGTGCCGGATCTCTGGGCGCAGTCCTTTGGCCCGGCGCTCTGGCCCAGGCTGGGCACCGCCCTGCTCGGCGGGGTGCTCATGGGCTTTGGCGCCCGCTGGGCCGGCGGCTGCACCAGCGGCCACGGCATCAGCGGCACGATGCAGCTGGCGATCTCGAGCTGGATCTCGTCCATCTGCTTCTTCATCGGGGGGATCGCCGTGGCCCTGCTCCTCTACGGGGCCGGCTGAGGAGGCGCGATGGTTACATCCAGAACCCATCCACGTATGGAACTGGTCTGGGGGCTGCTCTTTGGCATCCTGTTCGGCATCCTGCTCCACAGGGGCGGGGTCACCGAGTATGACGTGATCGTGGGTCAACTCCGGCTGACGGATATGACCGTCCTCAAGATCATGCTCAGCGCCATGGTCACGGGCATGCTGGGGATCCACCTGATGAAGCGTTTCGGCTGGGTGGAGATGCACGTCAAGGCGGGATCGTTGGGGATCAACGTGATCGGCGGGTTGATCTTTGGCGCCGGCTTTGCGCTGCTGGGATACTGCCCCGGCACGCTCGCGGGAGCCATCGGGAGCGGCCACCTGGACGCGCTGGCCGCCGGCCTGCCGGGGATTCTGCTCGGCGCCGGGCTCTACGCCGAGATATACCCGCGGGTGCGGAGCGGGATCCACCGCTGGGGAGATTTCGGCGATCTCACCCTCCCCCGCTGGCTCAGGATCAACGAATGGGCCGTCATCCTGCCGCTGGCCGTCCTGGTGGAGCTCCTGTTCCTGTGGATGGAGATCCAGGGGCCCTAGGCCGGCGACCCGGCGCGTCTGAAGGACGGGTACGCGGCACACCACGCCAGGCGCAACACCCGGACAACGGGAGGCTCCCATGTTCGAACGACAGGGCCTGCATCTGACGCTCATCGCGCTGCTGGTGGTGGCCGTCGCGCTGGCGGCCGGGCGCAGCGATGGCGGGGAGTTCCTGGGCCTCCCGGAGCGCCTCTGGCTCTGGTTCAGCATCGGGTCCGCGATCGCGCACCAGGGTTATGTCACGCTAGCTTGGCGCGCGGAGCTGCACCACCGGGCGCTGAGCGAGCGTTTTGGCCCACGGGCCTACATCCTCTACCTGTGCGGCTTTGCGGACCTGGCGGGCTGGCGCATCGCCACGCTGGTGCTGCTGGCGCTGGCCAACCGTGGCGCCTGGGCCCTCGCCCCCGGCCTGCGCGTGGCCGCGGCGGCCCTGTTCGCGGGGCTCTTGGCCTGGCTGGCATCGGACATCACCCGCCATCTGGGCTGGCGGCGCGCCCTGGGGAGCGACCACTTTCCCGGCCCCACACGCGCCCTGGTGCGCGAGGGGATGTGGGGGCGCATCGAGAACCCGATCTACACCCTCGGCCCCCTCATCCTGTACCTCCCGGGGCTCCTCCTGAACGCGCCGCTCGCGCTGCTCTCCGCCGCCTTTCAGCACGCGGCCCTCTGGGTTCACTGGTACTGCACCGAGCGGCCCGATATGTCGCGGCTGTACGGAGGGCGCTAGGCCGGACGCCGGCTTTTGCTCTCTCTGCGAAGGCGACAATGCACGCGGCCGCTTCCGGCCGGCCCTCTGCCCCGCCCAAATGACCTGGACGCTGAACGAGGCACCACAGGTGCCGTAGCCCATATGAATCGAGGCGTGCATCATGACCAAGATAGAGATCGGGGAACAGCGGCCCGCGCATTTCCAGCAGTACTGGCCGGGGCAGTACGACACGTTCTCGCACCTGGAGTACGCCTGCGGCATCCCTTCCATCCTGTTCGCCATCACCACACTGAAGGAGAACGGCAAGCCCAACGTGAACTTTAGCGCCTGGAGCAGCTTTGGCGGCGATGGCCGCGGCTACTATGCCGTCATGCCGGGCATGCTGCACCACACGCACACCTACGCCAACATCCGGCGCACGGGCGAGTTCGTGATCAACTTTCTCAATCCGGGCTACTTCGACGCCTGCAGCGCGACCATCCGGGCGAACGATGACGAGGCCGATGAGATCGCCGCCGGAAGCTTTACCCGGGAGGATGCGGCGACGGTGGCATGCCCCCGGCTCCAGGAGGCCTTTCTCAGCCTGGAGTGCACGCTTGAGAGAGAGGTCACCCTGGGCGACGCAGCGATATCCTCGATTCTGATCGGCAGGGTCCGGCACATCGCCGCCGACGCCGGATACGCCAACGGCATCGATGGGAAATACGGGGAGAGCGGCTTTATGCTGCACATCCATGCGCCCAAGAACCTCACAACGGGTGAGGGCCAGGCGAGCGCGGTGGCGGTCTGCAGGATCGTGCGGGTGAATGAGGGCGGGTAGAGCCGGGGCGCGGGTGGCTTTGCCGCGGCCCACAGGGCGCGGCTGTACCCAGGGTTGTGTGCCGCGCGCCCCATCCAAAGCCGGAGATCCCGGGCCTCCTCAGGCTCTCCTTCATGCTGGGGACCGTGGGGATCATCCGGGGCGTGAGGTAGAGGCTCCGCCGTGTGGCGGGCGGCGCGCGAGCGCCAGGCGTGCCCCGGGGCTCGCCCCTCAGGCGCTCTGGGTCACCGCCTCCCGGATGGCGAGCAGGTTCTCCGTGGGCGTCGCCAGGGGGATGGCGCACTCGGGGCCGACGATGCGCACCCCGGCCTCCTGAGCATAGCGCGCCTGGGCCGCCACGGCCTCGGGCGTGCCCGTGAGCAGCCCTTCGGCGTTGTTGACGTTGCCCATCAAAGAGATGCGGCCGGCCACGCGCTCCACGGCTGCGCGAGCATCCACCCGCGACTCAAAGTGAAAGCCGTCGAACCCCGCCGTGGCAATATCGCCCAGGCGATCCAGCGTGTTGCCGCAGATGTGCAGCACTGTGGGGCAGCCCAGCGCCGTGGTGATCCGGCGGTGGTACGGTAGCAGGAACTCGCGATACATGCGCGCCGAGATCAGGTCCCCGGTGGCGTGGTCCGCGATACAGAGCACGTCCGCACCCGCGGCGATCTGGGCCCGGCCAAAGGCGAGCGTGACGGGGGCCAGGGCCTCCAGAAAGGCCCGCACCCGCGCGGGATCGGTGAGGGTCTCCAGCAGGAACGGCTGCACGCCGTGCAGGTGGTACGCCAGGGTCCAGGGGCCCATGACCTTGCCGATGAGGGCCACATGCTCGCCGTGCTCGGCCCGCAGGATGCGCAGCGCCTCCAGCACCGCCCGCACCGGCGCCCGATCCAGAAAGCCGGCGGGGATCGTCACCTGCGCCGGCGCCTCCCAGGGGGGCGCGACCACCGCGGGCATATCGTCCCGGGAGCCCCAGTCCACCTCGGCGCCCAGCGCAGCCGCCTCGGCACAGACGGAGAAGTAGGGCATGATCGCGTCATACCCCAGGATCGTGTGGGCGCCCGCGGCGAGGCGCGCCATCAGTGGGCCCTGCAGGTGCACGTCGGGAAAGGCCGCCCCGGTGCGCGCCATCTGGTCCAGATTGGCCACCGAAGTCGCGCTGGCGACGGGCGTGCGGTCCACGTGACCATCCAGCAGGCCAGCGAGGAAACGCCGCCGAGGGGACATGGGATAGGGCGTCCACATGGGTGCACCTCCGTGGAGAGCGGGCTGAACGCATTCTACCCGGGGGCCGTGGGGGACGCCAGCGCCGGCGGCTGGCGCGGGAAGCCGGGCGCCGCGGTGAGCCGCAAGAGACGCGCCGCACTTGGCCCCCCTGCCCTGCCGCGGTAACATGGCGGCAACCCGCCGCCAGGAGGCGCGCCATGACGCTCGGACCGAAACAAGCCTGGGATCCGGAACAGTACGCCCGCAACGCCCGCTTTGTGGCGGTGCTCGCGCTGCCGGTGGTGGCCCTGCTGGCGCCCCAGCCGGGAGAGCGCATCGTGGACCTGGGCTGCGGCGATGGCGAGCTCACGGCGCAGATCACCGCGCTGGGGTGCCGGGTGGTGGGCGTGGACGCCAGCGCCGAGATGGTGGCGGCGGCGTGCGCCCGCGGGCTGGACGCACGCCAGCTGGACGCCGAGGAACTGCAGCTCTCCGAGGAGTTGGCCGGGTGGTGCGACGCGGTGTTCACCAACGCCGTGCTGCACTGGGTGCGGGACCCCGCCCGGGCGTTGGAGGGGGTCCGGCGGGCGCTCCGCCCGGGCGGCCGGTTTGTGGGCGAGTTCGGCGGGGAAGGGAACGTGGCCACCATCCGCACGGCGTTGGATGAGGCCCTGGCCCGCCGCGGTCTGTCGGTCCCCAGCCCCTGGTACTTGCCGGCGCCGGAGGCCTTTGGTGCCTTGCTGGAGGAGGCGGGCTTTGCCGTCACGCATCTGGAGCGCATCGAGCGCCCCACGCTCCTCCCCGGCGACGTGAGTGGCTGGCTGGAGACCTTCGGAGGGCCCTACACCGCGGCGCTGCCGGAATCGGAGCGGCCCGCGCTCCTCGCCGAGCTGGTGGAAACCCTGCGGCCGGCCCTGTGCGACGCCGAGGGCCGCTGGTGGGCCGATTACGTACGCATCCGGTTCGCGGCCGAGCGGCGTTGAACTCGGGCAAGCGGCTCGCACCACTTGCGGATGCCTGGCGCCACGGTATACTCACCGGGTAGCGAGCGCACTCGGGGGGTGTGTCGTGGCCAGCTACCAGTACACCGTACACATCTGGCCTTCGCTGGTGACCGCGCTGGTGGTCGCGGCCCTCGCGGCCTACGCCTGGCGGCAACGCCAGGTGCCTGGCGCGCGTCCCTTTGCCATCGGCTGCCTGCTGGCCGTCCTGTGGGCGATCGCCACAGCGCTGGAGGCCGCCGCCGCGCAGGATGCCACGCGGGTGATATGGACCCGGGTGGCGGCGAGCCTGCAGCTGCCTTCCATCACCGCGGTGGCCTGCTTCCTCCTGGAATACGTCTGGCCGGGGCGCTGGCTCTCCCGGCGCAACATCCTCCTGCTCTCCATCGTCCCGGCGTTGCTGGTCCTGCTGGTCCTCACCGAGCCTCACTATCACCTGCTCTGGAGCGGGTTCCGCTTTGACGGCGGCGTCACGCCGTTGCGCACCCCGCTCATGTGGGCCTTTGTCGGCTATGGATACCTGATCGGCCTCGGCGAGCTTGTCGCGCTGACGTGGCTCTTTGTGCGCTCGCCGCGCCAACGCTGGCCGGTGGCCATCATGCTCGCCGGGTTTGTCGGCGCGCGAGCGATCTACCTCATCGATGCCCGGCTGGACGTGTACACGATCACGATATCCATGCTGACGTACTCCGTGGCGTTGTTCGGCTTTCGCATCCTCGACGCCCGGACGCTGGCCTTTGAGGCCGCGATCGCCGGCATGGACGATGGGCTGCTCGTGCTGGACCGCTCGGGCCGGGTGGCGAGCTTGAACCCGGCCGCGGAGCGCCTTCTGGCCCTCTCCGCCACCGGAGCCCTTCTCCAGCCGATGCAGGCGCTGGTGACCCGCTCGCCCGCCCTGGCCAGCGTACTGGCCGCCGCAGAGGGCGCCATCGACGAGTTGCACCTGGGCCAGGGCGCGGACGTTCGCACCCTGCGGGTGAACGCCGTGCGTCTGCATGACTTTCGCGGCCTCGATAGCGGCCGGGTCGTCACGCTGCAGGATGTCACCGCCCTGCGCGGCGAACAGCGGCGCGCCGCAGAGCAGGAGCGCGCCCTGGCGATGCTGCGCGAGCGCGAGCAACTGGCCGGGGAGCTGCACGATTCGCTGGGCCAGGTCCTGGGCTATGCGGGCCTGCAGACCGATCTGGCGGCCAAGCTGATCGGCCAGGGGCAGGCCAGGGAGGCGCACGCGCTCCTGCTCCGGCTGGCGAGCGTCCTCAGGGAGGCGCACGGCGATCTGCGCCAGCAGATCATGGACCTGCGCGCCGCGCCAACGGCGCACGGCCCGCTGGAAGCGTCCATCCGCCGGTATCTGCAGAGCTATGGCGACAACTATGGCATCGCCACCGAGTTGACGCTGGACGCGGAGCCCCCTGACAGCCCACTGCCGGCGGAGGCGCAGGCGCAGCTCTACCGCATCCTGCAGGAGGCGCTCAGCAACGTGCGCAAGCACAGCGGCGCCCGCCGGGTGGCCGTGGGGCTGGCGCGATCGGATGGCACGCTGGAGCTCACCATCGCCGATGACGGGCGCGGATTCGACCCGGGCGCGCCCGCCGACGGCAGCCACCTGGGGTTGCGCAACATGCGGCAACGCGCAGAGCAGCTGGGGGGCGCGCTGGAGATCGAGACCGGGCCTGCCGGCACGACCGTGCGCGTGCGGGTGCCCATAGCGGAGGAGCCGGATGCGCGTACTGCTGGTTGACGATCACCGCCTGATGCTGGAGGCCCTGAGCGGGCTGCTGGCCGCCAGCGGCCACGAGGTTGTGGGCACGGCGACCGATGGATGCCAAGGCGTGGCCCTGGCCGAGAGCCTGTCGCCCGACCTGATCCTGATGGACCTGCGCATGCCCGTATGCGATGGCCTGGCGGCCACGCGCCTGATCAAGGCGAGCCAGCCGGAGGCACGGATCGTCATGCTCACCACGTCCGCCGAGGATGAGGACCTCTTTGCGGCCATCCGGAGCGGGGCCTGCGGCTATCTGCTGAAATCCATCGACGGCGAGCGCTTTGTGGAGGCGCTGCGCGGCCTGGAGGCGGGCGTCCCGCCCTTCTCGCCGGGCCTGGCAGCGCGCGTGCTGGAGGAATTCGCCCGGCTGGCGGCCGACCCGACGCCCGAAGAGCGCCCGGCCGCGCAGGAGGGCCCTCCCGGCGCCGGCGGGGAGGGCGGACGCGTTCCGGCCCTCACCGAGCGCCAGAGCGACGTGCTGCGCCTGGTATCCGCCGGCCTCACCTACTCCGAGGTGGGGCAGGAGTTGCACATTGCCGAGCGAACCGTCCGTTACCACATGGCCGAGATCATGGATCGGCTGCACCTGGAGCACCGCAGCCAGGTGATCGCCTGGGCCGGCAGCCATGGCCTGGGGCGCCCGCCCGAGTAAGGGCGCACGCCAGCGACCTCACCCTGTCAGCTGCGACAGTCCGCCGAACGTGGCGGACTGTCGTTTTTTCTGCCGATTCCGACGTGATGCCTGTTTTACGTCGGGTTTATGCTGCATGTGATGGAGACACACGGACGGGTGCTGCTGGTGGGCGATACGCTGGTGCTCGACGGGCTGCGGGCGGTGCTGGGCGCGCAGCCGGATCTGGAGGTCGTAACCCTGGGGGCCGCCGCCAGCGACGAAGCCGTGCGAGCCACCGGCGCCGCCACCATCATCTGCGATCGCACGTCGGAGAGCCTGAGCCGGTTGCTCTCCATCACGCAAGAGAGGCCCGAGGGGTTGCTGATCGCCGTGGATCCCGGCAGCGAGTATCTGCTGGTCGTCTCCAACCGGCAGCAGCGCAGCCTGGGCCTGCAGGAGCTATTGGGGCTGATCGGCTCGTCAAACCCACCCCCGCCAGAAGGGGACCACGCAAAGGAGCACACGCCATGAGAGGACTACGATCGATCATCCTGGCCGCGGCATTGATCCTCACCACGCTGATAGGGGCGCCCGGGCCGGCGCGGGCCGACCTGGCCAAGTCCAACGTCACGCTGAGCGCAGCCGGCGCGGCCTGCTACAGGCCCAACGACTGGAACCAGACGCTCTGCTTTACCGCCGAGACCTACACCTCCGATGGCGAAGACACGCAGATCCTCGCGCTGGGGTTCCCGAGCGATTGGACCGTGGGGAATCCGACCGTCTATGGCACGCGGACCTGCGACAACGGCGGCGTGATCAGCGGCCCGACGTGGACGGGCGCGGGATCCGGAGTGTACATGCTCGATGATGGCCGCGTGCAGGCGAGCCCTGATCACTGCACGGCCACCTATTGCTTCCCGGTGAACACAGGCGCCACCACCACCGGCAACGCGACGGTCTCCTGGGCCTGGGCCGGGGAGGGTCTCGATAACCCGGGATTTGCGGCGCCGCACATGGTGTGCTCGTCCGACGGGTTCAACGGCCCGCTTATTGCCGAGTGCGACGACATCACGGGCGCGCTGGTCACCATCCCGCCCTGCCCGACCTACCCCGAGATCGAGATCGATCCCGCCTCGGTGACGGTCATTCTCCAGCCCAGCCAGAGCACGGAGCAACGCACGCTGGAAATCTACAATCGTGGCGATGCCGATCTGCACTGGAGTTTGAGCGAAAAGACCGATCTACCGTGGCTCAGCGAAGCGCCGACCTCTGGTACAGTCAGCACCGGCTGGAGCATGAACCAGGTCACGCTCAGCTTTGACAAGGCCGGCCTTACGCCGGGGACCTACAGTGGCACGCTGGTGATCGCCAGCGACGATCCGGACGAGGCGAGCGTAGAGGTCCCCGTCAGCCTGCAGGTCGTGGGCATACCCTCCCTGCGGCTGGACCCGGAGTACGTCAGCGTTCAGGTGCCACAGGGCAGCGCCCCAATCACCAGCACGCTCCGCATCTACAACGATGGCAACGACGTCCTCACCTGGTCGGTGAGCGAGTACATGAACGAGTATGACTGGCTCACTGAGAGCCCAACCAGCGGCAGCGTGCCCGCCGGAACCGATTACGGCACGCTCACGCTGACGTTCGATCCTACCGGCCTGCTGCCGGCGCAGTACAGTGCGATACTCGCCCTCCCCAACAACGATCCGTGGCAGTCGAACAAGTACGTGAACGTGACCATGTTCGTCATCGACACCACCGATACCGATGGTGACGGCGTCCTGGATTCGGCGGACAACTGCCCGCTGATCGGCAATGCCGACCAGGCCGACACCGACGATGACGGCGCGGGCGATGCCTGTGACAACTGCCCGCTGGCCTATAACCCGTACCAGGACGATAGCGATGGAAACGGCATCGGTGACGCCTGCGAGGCCAACCGGATCTCCGTCGAGAGCCTGGTTGTGACGACCAAACTCTCGCGCCGGAGCGCCACCTACACCGCCTCCATCACGGTGGTGGATATCGACGGGGCGCCGGTGAAAAAGGCAGTGGTCAACACCATATGGTTCATGAACGACGACACCATCCTTGAGCTGCAAGGGACCACCGGCCGCACCGGCGTCGCGCGCCTCACGCTGCGCAACGTGCCGTTGAGCAATCTGGCCGTGGGCATGTGCGTGCAGAACGTCACGCGCACGGGCTACGTCTATGTGCCCACCGAGTGGGAAGACTGCTACTTTCTGGGCAACTAGGCCGCGCTGAGCGAAGGGAACCGGCCAGGGCGGCCCCTCCCCGCAAGGGAGGGGCCGCCCTGCGTTTCCGGAACAGCGCCTCTCATCCCGGGCGTGCCTCGGGCGGCGGGGCCTGCCGCTCCGGCGGACGGCCCGCGATCGGAACCGGCTCGCCCCCTCTCCCCCGCGCTCAGTTGACAGCCCCCCTTTCTCGGCGCTATCGTTCCGGCATCGGCATGGCCCACGGTCGCCCGGAGGAGACGCCCCTGCCCGCCGCCGCGGGTAGATCCGGCAGCGAGCGCGGTGGCCGGCGGCGAGGGCCGCTCCACCGGCCGGACGTCCACGACCTGTGGGCCGATGACTGCGGAGAAACGATGGCCGCCCGATGGCGGGCGGTCCCACCAGAGGCGCCGCGCCGGTCCACCGTGGGTGGGCCAGGCCGGGCGCCGCAACGGCATCGCGTCAAAGGAGATCGTACGATGGCACTGGTCGAGCTGAATTTCGAGAGCCAATACCTCAACGGCAACACCCACGTCAGCATCATCCTGCCCGACAAGCCGCGGACGGCCACGCCGGCGGACTTTTACGGCTCCGGCGCACGGTACAAGGTGCTCTGGCTGCTGCACGGCACCTTTGGCGACCACAGCGACTGGATCCGCAAGTCCAGCATCGAACTGTACGCCTGTGAAAAGGACCTGATCGTGGTCATGCCCAGCGCGCTCAACAGCGACTATGTGAACTGGGATGGCTGCATGATGGGCTACAGCATGTACGACTATCTCATCCAAGAGCTCATGCCCCTGGTGTACAACTGGCTCCCCGCCTCCGACAAGCGCGAGGACAACTTTGTCGCGGGGCTCTCCATGGGTGGCGCCGGCACGCTGGTCTATGCGCTGAACCACCCGGACAAGTTCGCCGGCGCGGCAGTCCTTTCGGCGGGCGCCTGGAACTATGCGCGGCAGCTGGGCGATCCCGCCTCCACGGAGAACCCGCGCTTTGTCAACAGCGTGGCGAACGCTGGCGGCCCCGAGGGGTTGCTGGCCTCGGTGGGCAACACCTGGCGCATCCTCGGCGAAAAGGTGGGCAAGGTGGATCTGCCGCGCCTGTACTGCGCCGTGGGCAAGAATGACTTTTTGTACGACCGCTACCTCGAGTTCAAGGCGTACGCCCAGGAACTGGGCGCGGACGTGACCTTTGAAGAGTTCGACGGCTTTACCCACGAGTGGCGCTTTTGGGATCTGACGATCCAGCGCGCGCTGACCTTCTTTGGGCTGGACGCCAAGGACCAGGGGAATCCGTTCTGACGAGGAGGGATACAGGCGGGGACCGGGCCTCCCCAAGCGGATCGCCGCCGGGGAGGCCCTGGCCCGGCATGCCCTCCTCCTGATGGGCCTGCACGCGGGCTCGACTGAGGTTACGGACCGTTGGTCACGCATTGGGAGAGTAACCAGATGGATTCGCAGTATCGTATTCTGCATGGGAGATCCTTTTCGCGGCGCGAGATCCTTCGCGCGCTGACGCGCCTTGGGCTGGCCTCGCTCGGCGCCGGCCTGCTGGGCTCCACCACGGGCTGCGCCAGCCGCGTGCCCGAGACAGGCGAGGCGGCCGAGGCCCTGGCCACTGCGACCTCAGCATCGGCCACGGTGGCGCCCACCGACGCTGCGACCTCTGCTCCGGCCACGGCGGCCGCCGCGGCGGACGTGACGCCCGAGGCGACGCCCCTGGCCCCCACGAGCGCTCCCGCGGAGACCGCAACCGCAACCGCCACCGCTGCCGCGACCGCGGCCCCGACGGCGGCGACCGCCGCGGCGGCCTATCTCGCCGCGGCGCGGGGCGCCAGCCCCGCCGCTATCACGCGCGCCGCGGTGGAGGCCCTGGGTGGCATGGAGCGCTTCTGCCAACCCGGCTATGACGTCATCATCAAGCCCAACATCTGCGTCTCTTACAACTCCTTCGAGTACGCCGCCACCACCAACCCCGAGGTGGTGGCCACGCTGGTGGAGATGTGCCTGGCAGCCGGCGCCGATCGCGTGCGCGTGATGGACTTTCCCTTTGGCGGGACGCCCGAGGCGGCCTACAGGACCAGCGGCATCGCCGCGGCGGTCGAGGCGGCCGGCGGCGAGATGGAGATCATGAAGTCCCTGAAATACAGGGACGTGGATATCCCCACCGGGCGCGATCTGAAGCAGTGCACGATCTACGGCGACGCACTGGAAGCCGACCTGCTGATCAACGTCCCCATCGCCAAGCACCACAACCTGGCTCGCCTGACGCTCGGCATGAAGAACCTGATGGGCCTCATCGCCGATCGCCCGGCCATGCACCGCAACTTTCGCCAGCGGCTGCCCGATCTGGCCTCGGTGGTCATGCCGGCGCTCACGGTCATCGACGCGGTGCGCATCCTGGTGGACCACGGCCCCACCGGCGGCAACCTGGATGACGTCCGCCTGATGAACACGGTCATCGCCAGCCACGATATCGTCGCGGCCGATGCCTATGCCACCGGCCTGTTCGGCCTGACGCCGCAGGACGTCGCGCACATCGTGGGCGGCGCGGAGATGGGCCTGGGCACGATGGATCTGGCCTCGGTGGACGTGCGCGAGATCGAGGTGTAGCGGTGGCCGCCACAGCGCGTCGCGGCGGGCGCCGCGCGGCAAAGAGGAACCCCTGGAGAATCGCGCGACGGATCACCCAGGCCGCCTTCCTGCTGTTGTTCCTCTACCTGCTGTTGTGGACCCGGCAGGGGGCCGCGCGCCTGCCGGCGCACAGCCTCTTCTTTCGCCTGGATCCCCTGGCCGGCCTGGCAGCCATGCTGGCCGCGCGCCGTCCGATCGCCGGCCTGGCGCTGGGCCTGCTGACGCTGGCGCTCACGCTGGTCGCCGGCCGCGCCTGGTGCGGCTGGATCTGTCCACTGGGGACGCTGCTGGACCTGACGCCCGGCCGCCGCACGCGCGGCGCTCAGGGTCCCGGCGCCGGCTGGCGCCCGGCCAAGTACGGCATCCTTGCCGCGGTGGTGCTGGGAGGGTTGGCCGGCTCGATCACGCTCATGGTGCTGGATCCGATCGCGCTGCTCACCCGGGCGCTGGCGTCGTTCGTGCTCCCGCTGGCGGATGCGGCGATCCACGCCATCGAGAGGGCGCTGATGAACGTCGCGCCGCTGCAGAACGGCGTCCTCGCCTTTGACGACTGGCTGCGCGGCGGGCTGCTGCCGGTGCAGCCGGCGTTCGTGGTCGCCAACACGGTCGTGGGCGTGCTGCTCGTGCTGGTGCTGGCCGCCAACGCGATCGAGCGGCGCTTCTGGTGCCGTTATCTGTGCCCGTTGGGCGGCCTGCTGGGACTCATCTCGCGGGTGAGCCTCTTCCGCCACCAGGTGGATCGCGAGGCCTGCGTGCGCTGCGGGCGCTGCGCCGACCTGTGCCCCACGGGGGCCATCGATCCCGCCAGCGCCTATCGCGCCGATAGCGCCGAATGCATCGCCTGCATGGAGTGCCCCGCCGTGTGCCCGACGGGAGCCATCGCGTTCCCCCGGCGGCCGATCGCGGCCGACCCCATGCCCTATGACCCCACGCGGCGGCAGGCCCTCACGCTGGCCGGCGCGGCCGTGGCGGGCGTGGGGCTCTTGCAGCTCGCCCGCGCGCTGCACCTGCCCGATCGCTGGCTGCTGCGCCCGCCCGGCGCCACCGAGACCACCATGAACCAGTGCGTCCGCTGCGGCGAGTGCCTGAAGGTGTGCCCCACCGGCGTGTTGCAGCCAAGCCTGGCCAGAGCGGGGATCGAGGGACTGTGGACGCCTGTGCTGGCCACGCGGCAGGGGTACTGCGATTATGGCTGCAACAGCTGCGGGCAGGTGTGCCCCACCGGCGCGATCCCCCGGCTGGATCTGGAGACCAAGCGCGAACTGGTGCTGGGCGTGGCCGTGGTGGACCAGTCCCGCTGCCTGGCCTGGGCGGACTTGCAGCAGTGCATCGTCTGCGAGGAGATGTGCCCCGTGCCGGACAAGGCCATCGAGCTCGACGATATCAGCGTGCTGGACGCGTCCGGCCAGGGCGTGCTGGTCCGGCGGCCGGTGGTGCACGCGGCCCGCTGCATCGGCTGCGGCGCCTGCGAGTGGCACTGTCCCGTGGAAGGCGTCTCGGCCATACGGGTGGAGTACTCGGACAAGGCCGGCCAGCCGCGTGGCGGCGCCGGCCAGGGGCGCGGCCGGCACCGGGGCCAGGGAGGCTGAAGCGCCGGCGGTGGTTCCCCCGGAGGGTCAGGCTGGAGCCTGACCCGCGCCCCGGCCTGACGCACGCCCCAGCAAGCGCGGCGTGCCGGAGGAAGCTCCCCGGAGGGTCAGGCTTCGGCCTGACCCACGCCCCGGCCTGACGGCGACCCCGGCCTGCCCTCCCCATTCTGCTGCACTGGACCACTTGACACATATACTTCTATATAGTAATATCGTATATGGAAAGGAGTGGCACGGTGACCAAGACCCGCGGGGGATTCCTCATCAGCAAGATCAAGCAGGTTCAGGGGCGCGTGTTCGAGCGGCTGCTGGCGGCGCACGGCATCGATCAGTTCAACGGCGCCCAGGGGCGCATCCTCTTTGTGCTCTGGGAGGAGGACAATATCTCGATCAGCGATCTCTCGGAGAGGACCGGCCTTGCCAAGACGACGCTGACGAGCATGCTGGATCGCCTCGAGGCATCGGGCCATATCCAGCGGACGAGCCATCCCGATGACCGCCGGCGCACCAACATCAGGCTGACCGCGGCGGCCAGGGGGATGCAGGGCCCGTACGATGAGGTGTCGCGCCGGATGAGCAAGGTGTTCTACGAGGGGTTCGACGACCAGGAGATCGCGCTGTTTGAGCGCATGCTCGAGCGCGTGCTGGACAACATGACGGCGAGGGAGGCGACCAGATGAAGGACGACATCAAGCAGGAGATCCGCGGGCTGCGTGCGAACAGCGGCGTCGCCTATGTGGGCTCGATCGACGACGAGGGCTACCCGCAGATCAAGGCCATGCTGGTGCTGGAGCACGATAGCCTGCGCACCCAGTACTTTTCTACCAACCTCAGCTCGCGGCGCGCCCGGCAGTTCCTCAAGCGGCCTGAGGCGTCCGTCTACTACTGCAACGAGGCCGAGCTCAAGGGAGCCCTGTTCACCGGGCACATGCAGGTGTGCACCGACCACGCATCCAAAGCGCTGCTCTGGCGCGAGGGGTTTGAGATCTACTATCCCAGCGGCGTGGATGACGCCGACTATTGCGTGTTCAAGTTCACGGCGGATACCGTCAACTATTACCACGGCCTGAGCAACGTCACCGTCGGCATCGACGAGGTGTGACGAGCGCCCACCCGCTCTTGCGCCCAGGCATCCTCGGGCGGGCGCGTCCGCTTGCACCTGCGATAGAACAGCAGGCCGTGCACGATCTTCTAGCCGCCCGAGAGGATCAAGGGCACGCTGAGCGGCGCCGGGGAGCCGAGGAAGAGCCCCGCCAGCGAAGGCGAGATCGCGGCGCCCACCAGCAGCGTGCGGCGCCGGCCAAAGCGGTCGGCGGAGGTGGTCAGCAAGAGGGTAATGCCGGCATCGCCCGCCAGCGTCAGTGTGAACCGCAGGCCGATGGTGCCGGCCGAGAGGCCCACGGCGCTGATGTAGAGCGCCAGCACCACCGAGAGGAGTTCGTAGCGGAACGGAAGGACGCTGCGCGCTAGACACCAGGGCGATGTCGCGACTCGTGTGCGTGATCTTGGCCCTTGTCGCGGAAGACCACTGCTGTACACCGGCATCCGCAAAGCGCGGCCGGCCACGCACACGCCCGCGCGCGTGGTCACAGGCCGGCTGGCAGGCACCCTCGCAGGCAGCAGGATCTGTCAGCGCCCGGCGCGGGCGGCCGCCTTTTGCGCGGCGTCGGCCGCCAGCTTGCCCGTCAGGATCGAGATCGGCAGCCCGGAAGGGCTAAAGGTCCACTGGCCGGCCTGGAACACATCGGGCAGCGGCGTGCGCACGGACCTGGCGATGGCCAGCGTGCGGTTCTCGGCGGGCATGGTCCGGTTGGTAAAGGCCCAGCCGGTGATGGCCCCCTCGGTGTTGCCCGTCAGCCGCTCCAGCGTCAGCGGTGTCGACGAGGAACGGTCGACCACCGCGCCGCTGAGGCCCGGAAAGAGCGAGCGCTCCAGCACGCTCAGCATGCCCTGATCCACATGCTCCCGGAACTCGGCGTACCAGCCGGCCTCCTCGATCTGCTTCGTCAGGCCATAGTCGAACAGCAGGCTCACGATCAGACCGCTCTGGCCCGCGGGGGCGAGGGTCGAATCGCGCAGGGCCGGGCAGGAGATCTCGTAAGTGGTCAGCCCCAGGAAGCGGTCCAGCCAGGCGAGGATCTCCTCGCGGCTGCGCCCCAGCGGCAGCGGCCCCGCCGAGGACTGGCCCTCGCGAGAGGGCGTGTAAAAGTGATGTGCGCTCATGCGCCCTGCCAGGTACTCGGGGGGCAGATCCAGACCCAGGTAAAGTGTGTACACCGAATCCCCGCCGTGCTGGCCGGCCAGCGCCGCCCGGCGCTCGACAATGCCCCGGCGGAGCCTGGCGCTCTGGATGGCCTCGGTATCGATGCTCCGGTACAGGGCGTGGAGATCGGCGGCCCACACCAGCGTGCGGTACGCGTACACCTGGCCGGCGGCATCGGTGACGGTGTGGCCCTCGGGATCCACAGCGACGATCTCGGTGCCGGGAGCCAGGCGCGCACCGTACGCCTCGGCGTAGGCGGCCAGGCTCTCCGGCAGGCGGCCCGTCCCGCCTCGCGGGTAGTGATAGTCCGCATAGAGGCCAAAATACCCCAGCGCAAAGGACGTCGGCGTGGCCTGGAAAAAGTGCTGCGCGATGATATCGATCAGGCTCGCATTGGGCGTAAAACGGCGCAGATGATCCTCCACCGGGTCGCTCAAGGCGGCGATACGGGGCACGGTCAGGGCGTACCGGACGAGCCAGGGCAGGAGAACACGCATCACATAGCCCGTATCGGCGCGCAGATTGTGGAACAGCGGGTTGTCGATCCCGTAGAGCACGTCCATGTACGCTGTGACGCGCCGTATTTCGGCCGCAATGGCCGCGATCTCCTGGGTGTTGCCGGGAAACACGTGGCCCAGGAGATCCTGGTAGGCGTCGATGCTCGCGCTGGATTCGACTGTGATCCGCCGGTCCTCAATGCCAAGCGAGACGGTGCTCTTGATCCAATCCAGCTGCAGGCCCAGATCCCGCAGCATGGGCATGACCACGCCCGAGTTCTCGATCGACCGGAGGCCGGCGTCATACCAGAACCCCTGCCGCTCAAAGGTGCGCACGAGGCCGCCGAACACGCTCTGCCTCTCACACAGGAGCGGCGCGAGGCCGCCGCGAGCCAGGTAGGCGGCCGCCGTAAGGCCGGCGATCCCTCCCCCGACAACGATCGCCTCATGGCGCGACGTCACCGTGCCTGTATCCGCGCTCTGCATCGTGTCCTCCTCCCGAACACCTCACAGGAACCAGCCGGCCGGTGATCTGGGCCCCTGCGCACCCCGGCAAGCGGCGTCAGCCAGGCTCGCGCAAGAGCGGCGGCAGCCCCGCCAGCGACTCGCTGATCTCCCACACGCGCCGGCCCAGGGCGCGATCCAGCGCGTGCCTGGCCGGCACCTCTTCGATGGTCAGGTTGAAAAAGCGCCCGCTGACGCTCTGCAACTCGGGCGCTGCAGCCAGGTAATAGAGTGCCTCGCCGGAAATGGCGGGATCCTTGAGGAACCAGCGGATCAGCCAGCGGTTGTACAGCCGGTAGAGCAGGCCGTTGTTCATGCCGATCTCGGTCCGGACCTCACCCGGATGCATGGCGTTGATGGTCACGCCGGTGCCCGCGAGAAAGTCGGCCAACTCCCACACAGTCAGCAACTGGGCCGTCTTGGCGGCGCCATAGCCCCGCAGCCCGAAATAGCGGCGCCGCGCCCAATCCAGATCGGTGAGATCCAGCCCGCCAAAGCGGTGCCCCTCGGAGTTCACCTGGATGATGCGCGCCGGCGCGCTGGCGATGAGGTGATCGAGCAGCAGGCGCGTGAGCAGGAACGGGGCCAGGTGGTCCACGCCAAAGACGGTCTCGTGGCCCGCGGGCGTCAGAACCCGTGTGGTGTGGTGCACGCCGGCGCAGTTGATCAGCAGGTGCACGCGCGCGTAGCGCTGCAGGATGGCCTCAGCGGCGGCACGCACCTGGTCGAGATCGCGCAGATCCGCGATGACGACATCCGCCTGCGCGCCAAAGGACTCGGCCAGCTCGGCGCGCACCCGTGCTCCCTTTTCCGGGTTCCGGCAGATCATCACCAACTGTGCCCCGCCGCGCGCCAGGCGCCTGGCCGCCTGCAGGCCGATGCCCGATGTCGCGCCGGTGATGACGCACAGCCGGCCATCCAGGCGCGCCTCGGTGCGATGCTGGGGCTTGCGGGCATTCTCAATGAACTGCAGTTCTTCAGGCAGTTTCATGCGGCTCCTAGCCAAAGTAGCGGTGCATGAACCAGCGATAAGCGCGCCGGAACCACGGGATGCCGTCAAAGATGTCCCCCCAGAGATCGTAATAGTCCCGCTGCTCGATGATGCGGCCGCTGCCATCCAGGGTCAGTTTGGAGCACCCGTAGATGGGCGAGCTTGGCCAGCGGCGGAACATCATCTGCATCTTCCACTGGAAAAAGATCAGGTTGCCCTCGGATGCGGTGCTGAGGATGTCCATGTGGAGTTGCTCGCAGCGCCGGGTGAGCCGGTTACAGAGCGCCCTGAAGGCCTCGATCCCCTCGATCCGCTGAATGCTGTCGTGGAAGACGATGTCCGGGTGGTAATAGGGAAAGATGTGCGACCAGTCGGGCTTGCCCTCGCGGTTGTAGGTCTGCGACCACAGCTCGCGGAGCCGCGCGGTGGTCAGCGGCTCGAGCCCGCCGGGTTCGGTGAGCGGCACGTTGGAATCGGTCACGGGTACCTTCCCTCCACTCCCCGTCGATGGGTATACCAATGGGCCGGCGCAGGGTGCCGCAGCGTGCACGATGCTGGGGGCCGGCCCCCGCGCTGCCGCATGAGGCCGCGCATGCCTGTGCGGGATGGGGCCCCTTTACGAACTTGCCGGCTGGCGAGAGTCCAGCCCAGCAGATTACGCGGGATTATACCACCGAGAAGCCATCCGTAGAACTGCCAGCCGCGCCCTGCGGCGAGCGGCGCGATACCCCGTCGGCCGCCGCGGCCGATGGCAGGGCGGCGAGCCATGGCCGCGATCGTCCATCTCCTTCGGCAACACGCGGCGAAGGTGCGCCGGACTGGAACTGCGCGCTGCCCTGCACAGGCCGGCAGGGCAGCGCGCCTTGCCCTGCCGCGCTATCGCCGGGGAACGAGCACCAGCCGCGCCGGCCGGATTGCGAAAGCGTTGACACGAGGCGGGCCGTGTGCTAGTATCTGAATGTGGCCATCGTGGCCCGAGGTGCTCGTGTCGACAATCGCTGTCGCCTGTGCGGCACTCTTTATGGATCACCTCCCCGCCCTCGCCCAAGTCAAGGACGGGAGAATCACCCGCTCAGGGTTGCCAGCCAACCCAGAGTCCTTTTTGTTTCCGCGAGGTACGCACGTGCTCAGAGCGGGTGGCGTCAGAGTTAAAAAGGGCGTGGACATCGCCATGGCTGTCGAGATGTTGTCGCTGGCGCAGCGAAACGTCTATGACACGGCGGTCCTCGTCACGGGGGACGGCGATTTCGCGTACGCCGTGCAAGCCGTTGAGGAGTGCGGGAAGCACGTGGAGAACGTCTGTACCCCCAAGGACAGGCCCGCGCACTTCGGCAAGCCTGTGACGTGTGCACCGTGATCGGCGCTGCGCTCGTTGCCAGCGTGCCGCAGAGATAATGGGTGATGGCTCGGGCTCCTTTCAGGCCGCCCGAAGCCACCGATGGACGCCAGTGAAGGGGGCCCACCATGCCAGCCAGGACCATCGTGCTAGTCGCCTGTGCCGCGCACAAGCTCGCCCGTCGGGCGCCGGCGCGCAAGCTGTACGTCAGCGACCTGTTCCAAAAGTCACTAGCCTACGCCGAGTCGCTGCATCCTGACGCCATCTATATCCTCTCGGCCAAGCACGGCCTGTTGCCACTCGAACAGGAGATCGAGCCGTACAACGTGACGCTCAACGACATGGGCCGCGAGGCGCGCCGGCAATGGGCCCAGGGCGTGCTCGCCCAACTGGGCCGCGTCGCTGATACGCAGCACGACCGCTTTGTGATCCTGGCAGGCGTCAAGTACCGGAGCGACCTCACGCCGGGTCTGGCCCACGTCGAGGTGCCCATGAAGGGCCTGCCCATCGGCAAGCAGTTGCAGTGGCTGGGCGAGCACACGTAAGCGGCACCTGCACTCGCCTGCACGCGCTGTGCTCGTCTCTGCCTTCGTACGGCTTTCCCTTTGACAGGGCCGCACTGCCGCACAACGGCATCTATGTGCTGTACGAGGCCGGAGAGGGTGGCCACGGCGGGCCCCGCATCGTCCGCATCGGCACGCACACGGGCCAAAACCAGTTCCCCTCGCGGCTGGAGCAGCACTTTCTCAAAGAGAACAAGGACCGCAGCATCTTTCGCAAGAACATCGGGCGGGCGCTGCTCGCCCGGGATGAGGATCCCTTTCTCTCGCAGTGGGAGCTGGACCTGACCACGTCGGCGGCCCGGGCGGCCTACGGGCAGCTGATCGATGGCGACAAGCAGCTGAAGGTGGAGCGCCGCGTGTCCGCATATCTCCGGCGGGCCTTTACCTTTGTGGTCTTTCGGATCGATGGCAAAGAGGAGAGACTGCGCCTGGAATCGCGGATGATCTCGACCGTCTCACTGTGCAACGAGTGCGGCCCATCCGCCTCCTGGCTGGGGCTGCAGTCGCCCAAGGAGGCCATCCGCCAAAGCGGGCTGTGGCTCGTGAACGAGCTCTACAAGGAGCCTCTGGCGCCGGAGGATCTGGCGCTACTGGCACGGGCCGGGCAGGAGTAGCTGCGCAGCCCAGCGGCGGGAGGCGTCATGCCCAGTGGCGCGGTACAGGTGCACCTCGACGTTCTCCAGTGTAACCAGCCCACCCCGCATGTGAGGCTCGATCTGCGCCCAAAGGCTCTCCAGGTTCGCCCGCGAGTCGACGATCTCAATCACCAGCGGGAGATCCTCGGAGAGGCGCTCGATCTTTCGTATGGATCTCGAGGCTGCTGGCGCCATAGCCCATCATCGCCAGGGACGCGGTGGCACCCGCCAGACCGCGTGCCCGCGCCTGCCGCACGATCCACTCGTACAGCGGGAGCCCTTCGTGTCGCTCCGCCTCACCCACGAACACACGCGTCAGGCTGCCGGAATCGCCATCGATCACCTTACCTCCACATCAGGCGAGCCGCGACGTGCCCGAACCACACGCCCCCCAGGCCCAGAAGCAACTCGGCGCTCAGGTTCAGCAGCGCCAGGCCCATCTCACGATCGTGCAGCAGGTTGTAGGTCTCGTTGGCAAAGGTGGAAAACGTCGTCAGGCCACCGAGGATACCGACGATGAGCAACGAACGGTTATGGGTGGAGACGATGCCGCGCTCGATCGCCAGATGCGAGGCCAGGCCGATGAGAAAACAGCCGAGGACATTCACGACGAGCGTGCCCCAGGGCCAGCTGATGCTGTGCGAGACCCTCTGCGCGAGGCCGCTCAGCGCGTAGCGGCACACCGAGCCACAGAACCCGCCCAGGCCAACCAGCAGCACATCCTGCATGCCCACGCCTCCCACAACCAGAGTGTAGGAGTCATCAGCAGGGGATGCGCTCAAGGGCGGACTCCATCGCCGCCAGCAGTCTACGCAGGGCAGATGAAGACGCCAAGTAGGTTGGCGCGCACACGCGAAAGCGAGCCCGGGAGGTAGTCCCCCGGGCTCGCCTGTGTGGTAGCAGATCCGGCGAGGCCTAGTCCTGCGGCACGGCAAAGCACTCGAGGTAGGGGCGGGCGGCGTAGACGACCGAGCCGTTCAGCGTCAGCTCCTGCCACACGATCCCATCCACGGTCACGTCCGGCGTGGCGGTGTAGGGCAGAATGGTGCCATAGGGCACGGTGCGGACGATCTTGCCCTTGAGGCCGGCGGTCGCTCGCAGGTTGAGCGGGCCGCTGATGACCTTGCAGCCGGCGCCCGTGTAGCTATCGGTCGGCTCATTGTAGCCGGGATAGGTCACCAGGAAGGCGGCCGACACCCAGCCCGTGGTCTTGACGCCGTAGCGATTGACCTCGACCTGGCTCCAGAGGATGGCATCCGCCCAGACGTCACAGCCGACGACCTTGACGTACTCACCGTTCCAGAGGAAGGTCACCAAGGGGCTGGCGAGCCCCGGGGCGCTCCGCATCCGCAGGCCGTTATACGCATTGACGTACTTGACGGCGCCTGAGGGCACGCAGGCCAACGGCTCCGCAGCCGCCGCCAGCGGTGCGAGCAGCATCGCGGCGAGGGCCAGCAGGACGATCCCGCTCGATAGAAGTCTCCTGGTGCGCATTTCGCTCTCCTTGTTATGGCTGCCTGGGGCTGGGCCCAGAACGCTCGTGGGCACGGGCCCGGCCCGTTTTATCTGCCTGATGACACTGTACAAGGGTGCCGCGCCAGAATCAAGCGTTTATTGAGTAGTTTTCTGTTATATTTACGTATAGCGGGCGCGAGGGGCGCCCCTGCGGGCCCTTTCACAAGAACCCTGTCGCCGTGTATCATGCAGAGGAACCGACACCGGGAGGGAGGCCGCCCATGCGCACGCTGATGCTGATGTTCGACTCGCTCAACCGCCACTACCTGCCCTGCTACGGCAACCCCTGGGTGCAGGCGCCCAACTTTTCCCGGCTGGCGGAGCGAACCGTGGTGTTCAGCACGGCCTACATCGGCTCCATGCCCTGCATGCCCGCCCGCCGTGAGCTGCACACCGGCCGGCTGAACTTGCTCCATCGCTCATGGGGCCCGCTGGAGCCCTTTGACGACTCGCTGCCCGAGATCCTGCGGGATCACGGCGTACACTGTCACCTCGTCTCCGATCACCAGCACTACTGGGAGGACGGCGGCGCCACCTACCACCAGCGCTACACCACCTGGAGCAACATCCGCGGGCAGGAGGGGGATCACTGGAAGGCGCGCGTGGGTGAGACGACAGCCCACAACGCCGATCTCGCCCCGCAGGATCGGGTGAACCGGCAGTACATCACCAGCGAGGCGCTCCAACCGCAGACGTTGACGGTGGACGAGGGCCTGGCCTTTCTGGAGGCGAACCACGCGCGCGATGACTGGTTCCTCCAGATCGAGACGTTTGACCCGCACGAGCCGTTCTACACCATGGAGCACTACAAGGCGCTCTACCCCGATGGCTACGACGGTCCCGATTTCGATTGGCCGCCCTACCGCCGGGTAGACGAATCGGACGAGCAGGTGGCGCGTGCCCGCCACAACTATGCCGCGCTGGTGACAATGTGCGATCGGAACCTGGGCCGCGTGCTGGATGCGATGGACCGGTACGGCCTCTGGGAGGATACGCTCTTTATCGTCAACACGGACCACGGGTTCCTGCTGGGCGAACATGACTGGTGGGCCAAGTGCGTGCAGCCGTTCTTCGAGGAGGTGGCTCACACGCCCCTGTTCATCTGGGATCCCCGGGCAGGCCGGGCGGGGGTACGCGTCCGCTCGCTGGTGCAGACCATCGACCTGGCGCCAACGATCCTCGAGTTCCACGGGATCCCCCGGCCGCCGGACATGCAGGGGCACCCCCTGCGGGACGTCATCGCCCGGGACGAGCCGGTGCGCGAGGCGGCGCTTTACGGCATCTTCGGCGGGCAGGTGAACGTCACGGACGGACGTTATGTCTACATGCGCGGGCCGGCCAGCCCCGCCAACACGCCCCTCTACGAGTACACCCTGATGCCCACGCACATGCGCGCGATGTTCTCCGTGGAGGAACTGCGCCAGGCGACGCTCACGGCGCCGCTGCCCTTTACCAAGGGCGTCCCGGTGCTGCGCATCCCCTGCCGCCGGCCGCCAGTGGTGGACCGGATCGAGCCGCTGATGCAGACGGCCCTGTATGACCTGCAGAGCGACCCCCACCAGGAGCATCCGATCTCCAACCCGCGCGAGGAAAAGCGGATGCTGCGGCATCTGGTGCGGCTGATGCGGGAGAATGAGGCCCCTAACGAACAGTTCGAGAGATTGGGCATCGATCCCCTGGTACGCTAGAGGGGCGGTTGCGCAGGCGTGCCGGGGCCTTGAACCCCTGACGAAGTGTTTGCGAAGCGTTGTCGACTCGCTGCTCCGGTGGGACGACGCGGCGTACACCGGCGGCACGCCGCTGGGCCGATTCCGACGCCCCCCTTTGACAGCGCGCCGGTTTATGATACCCTTCCCCTGTGTGGCCCTGACAAGCCTTCGGGCTGCCCAGACCGCGGGTCCCCCTCCCCGGGGAGGCGCGCTGCGGTCCGGCCCTCGGGCACGAAATCTGCCTGCGAGGTGCTGAGATGACCAAACGTTCCAACCGTAACCCCAAGAGACAGCAGCCGGGCCGCCCGACGGCGAACCGGCAGCCGGCACCGAGGCCCGGGCCCGCCACGGCCGCCCCGGCGGCCAAGGCCGCCCTCGGCCGGCGCGGAGCGGAGGCCGATCCGGCCGTCTACGCCCGCCTGACGCGCTTTAACCTGATCATGGGCGCGCTCCACCTGCTGCAGGGCATCCTGATGATCGCGCTCTCAAACGACACCACCTATCCCATCTATTCCAACTTTCTGACCTTTGACACGGCCGCCCGCGCCCTGGTGCCCGATCCCAAGATCTGGCTGAACCTGCGCTTTGGCCCGGCGGTGGGCCTCTTTCTCTTGATCTCGGCCGTGGCGCACTTTTCTCTGGCCACCTGGGGCAACAAGTGGTACATCGCCAACCTGAAGAAAGGGATGAACCCGGCGCGATTCTACGAGTACGCCCTGAGTTCGTCGCTGATGATCGTCCTGATCGGCATGCTGGTAGGCGTCTGGGATCTGGGCGCCATCATCGCCATCTTTGGCATCAACGCCTGCATGAACCTCTTTGGCCTGGTGATGGAGCTTCACAACCAGACCACCGCCCGGACCGACTGGACCTCCTACATCTACGGTTGCTTTGCGGGGATCATCCCCTGGGTGGTGATCTTTGTCTCTTTCATCGTGGCCGTGAACTCGGGGGACGCCAAGCCGCCGGCATTCGTCTATGCCATTATTCCCACGATTTTCGTCTTTTTCAACTGTTTCGCCGTCAATATGTATCTGCAATATCGCAAGATCGGCAAGTGGAAGGACTATCTCTATGGCGAGCGCGTGTACATCATCCTCAGCCTGGTGGCCAAGACGGCCCTAGCCTGGATGATCTTTGCCGGCACGCTGGCGCCCGTCTGAGTGCGCCGGTGGGCTCGCACCCGTACTCGCAGAGACGTGCGATGCTCGTCCACGGCCCCGGCCCTGTGCCGGGGCCGTGCGCTATCGCCCGCCGCCCCATGAACAGGAGCGCCGCTTGAACCCATGCCTCACCTAGCCGCCCCGGCGCCTCGGCCCGTCAGCACCCGCGTAAGGATCCTCGGGTCCTACATGGCGATGATCGGCCTTGCCCTGGTGGTGAGCCTGGTGCTGTTGCGAGCGGTGCTCTACAACCTGCTGAGCGACGACGTGGACGCCCAGTTGAACCAGGAAGTGGATGAACTGGTGCAGCTGGCGGGCGGTCGGGACCCGAGCACGGGCCAGCCCTTTGGCGGAGACGTCGAGAGCCTCTTTGATCTGTTCATCAGCCGCAACGTGCCGCAGAGCGGAGAGGCCTTCTTCACCCTGATCGGCGGCCGCCCCTATGCCTCCAGCGTCACCCCGCTTCAGTTGCTGGGCGACCCCGCAATCGTGGCTCAGTGGTCGGCGATCGACGAGCCCACGCGGGCGGAGTTGGATACGTCCGGTGGCCCAATCCGGTATCTCGCCGTGCCGGTGGTCCCCGAGGGCGCGCCGCAGGGCCTCTTTGTGGTGGCGCACTTTATGGACGAGGTCACCGCCGCGCTGGATCGCACCATCCGCGCGGGCGGACTCGTCTTTGGGATCGTGTTCGCCCTGGTGTCCATCTACGCCTGGTTCGAGGCGGGGCGCGTGCTGCGCCCGATCCGCCTGCTCACCGAGACCGCCCGGGAGATCGAGGATCGCAACTGGTCGCGGAGGATTCCGGTCCAGGGAGACGATGAGATCGCGCGCCTGGCGGGCACCTTTAACGACATGCTGGACCGGCTGGAGGACGCCTTTGAGACGCAACGGCGCTTCATCGATGACGCCAGCCACGAGTTGCGTACGCCGATCACGATCATACGGGGCCACCTGGAACTGGCGCGCCCCGGCGCCGCCGATTGGCCCCAGGTTCGGGCGCTCGTTCTGGATGAACTGGATCGGATGTCCCGCATGGTGGAGGATCTCCTGCTGCTGGCCCGCGCGGAGCGGCCCGAGTTCCTGGATCTCCATCCGATCGACGTGGACGAGTTCACGGCGGAGGTCTTCGCCAAGGTGGCCGCGCTCTCCGGCGAGCGGCGCTGGGTGCTCACGGCCGCGGCCCCGGCCGTGATGGTCGCGGACCGCGATCGTCTCACGCAGGCGTTGATGAACCTGGCTCGCAACGCGCAGGAGAACAGCCCGGCCGGCTCGGCCATCCATCTGGGGAGCGCCTGCGAGGGGGAACTGATCCGCTTCTCCGTGCGCGATGAGGGCCCCGGCATCCCGCCGGAGGACATGGCCCGCCTCTTTGACCGGTTTGCCCGCGGCCGGGCAGCCCGGCGCAATGCCTCCGGCGCCGGGCTGGGCCTCGCCATCGTGCGGACGATCGCCGAGGCCCACGGGGGCGCGGTACGCGTCGATTCCACGCCGGGAGCGGGCAGCACCTTTCACCTGGAACTGCCCGCCGGCGGACCGGAGGTGACGGAGTGAACCGGATTCTGATCGTCGAGGATGAGAAGCGGATCGCCTCCTTTCTGGAAAAGGGGCTGCGCGCCGAGGGCTTTACGACGCTCACGGCCGCGGATGGCCGGACGGCGATCGACCTGGCGCGCGACGATGACTTTGACCTGATGATCCTGGATCTCGGCCTGCCCGATCTGGACGGCCACCGCGTGCTGCAGGACATCCGCGCCAGGGGCGAGCGCCTCAGCGTGATCATCCTCACCGCCCGGCAGGTCGTCTCGGAGAAGGTGGCCGGGTTCGACGAGGGGGCGGATGATTATGTCACCAAGCCCTTTGCCTTTGACGAACTGCTGGCGCGCATCCGGGCCCGGCTGCGCAGCGCCGGCGAGGCCGAGCCGGACACCCTCGCCGCCGGTCCGGTGACGCTGGACCTGCGCGCGCGGACGGCCAGCGTCAGTGGGGTGACCGTGGAACTCTCCACCCGCGAGTTCCGGATGGCCGAGGTGCTTTTTCGCAGCCGCGGCCAGGTCCTCTCCCGCGAGCAGTTGCTCAGCCGAGTGTGGGGCTACGATTACGACCCCGGCTCTAACGTGGTGGACGTCTACATCGGCTATCTCAGGCGCAAGTTCGGCAGCGACGTCATCGAGACCGTTCGCGGAGCCGGTTACCGAGCCATCTAGCACCCCCTCCGTCCCCACTCTGCAAGATGAGAGCTCTCTCATCAGCCTCTCATGCTGCCTTCATCTGGCCTCCCTATACTAAAGGCATGAACGAGGCACAGACACGGCTACAGAATCTGGTGGACGAGAGGCTCCCGGCGCTGGGGACGCTGCTTGGGCCGGAGGCGCCGGGGCTGCTGGGCGCGGCGGTGGAAGCCGCGGGCGCCTCGCTCGTCTCGGCGAGGCCGCTGCAGGTGCAGTGGCAGCCGGGGCGGGCGCTCAGCGTGGTGTACGAGACGCTGCTGGAAGACACACCTCGGGGAACGGTCCGGGACATGCTGGTGGCCGCCACCGGGGATCGGCTCCCCGCAGGGGCGATGCTCCTCGAACAGGGCGCCGAACGGGTGGCCGTATGGCACCTGATGAACGACCCGGCGCTCCCCGGCCTGGCCATCGCGCTGGACCCGGACCAACTCCGCGAGATGCTGCCGACGCTGGGCGTCGGGGCCGGCGAGATCCGCCTGCGGCTGCGAGCCTACCGGCCCCAGCGGCGCGCGGTGGTCGAGGTCACCGCCGGCGATGCCCGACTGTTCATCAAGGTCGTGCGGCCCAAGCGGGTCGCCGCCCTCCAGCACCGGCACGCCCTGCTCTCCGCGCACCTCCCCACCCCCCGCAGCCACGGCTGGTCGCCGGAGCTGGGGCTGGTTGTGCTGGAGGCCATGCCGGGCGCGACCCTGCGGGATGCCCTCTCCATGCGGGAGGGCGCCCTGCCGGCGCCAGAGCAGATCGCCGCGCTGCTGGACAAACTCCCGGCGCCGGAAGATGGCAGCCGCCCGCCGGACGCCCGGGCCACGGTGGCGCAATCGGCCGATCTCCTCGGCCGGCTGCTGCCCGATCTGCAGCCCAGCCTGGCCGCCCTCAGCGACGGCCTCGCGGCGGAAGGCGGCCAGGGGGGGCCGGAAGTACCGGTGCATGGCGACCTGCATGACGGGCAGCTGACCGTCCTCGACGGGCGGATCACAGGGCTGCTGGATGTGGACACCGCCGGGCTGGGCCATCGCGTAGATGACTGGGCCAACCTCGCCGGACACCTGGCCACGCGCCTGCAGGCCATGCCCGGCCATCTGCAGCCCCGCCTGCAGGCCTACGGCCGCCAGATCGCGGCCCTCGCCGACGGCCAGGCGCACCCGGCTACCTTTCGCAGGCGCGTCGCCGCGGTCGTCCTCGCCCTGGCCACAGGGCCCTTCCGGGTGCAGAGCGCGGACTGGCCCGAGGAGACCCGCATGCGCGTGGCGCTGGCTGCAGCCTGGCTCGAGAGCGCGCAGCGCACATACCATACCTACCGAGTGGGGCAACCCCACACACAAACTGAAGGAGTACAGATAACATGAGTGCGAAAAGAACACTGACCGGTTCCAGCAAGTGGAAGATCGCGGCCGCCACCGGCGTCCTGGCCCTGAGTGGCCTGGGATACTCCCTGGTGGGCGCCGACGGACGGGCGGCACTGCGTGACCGCATCCTGCTGCGCGACACCACCCCGGTGGTGACGACGCGCAAGGCCGACATCACCTCCGAGTTCAAGGTCGTGCCCGCGCGCGTCCTGCGCCCTGGCGATTCCGCCTTTGACAGCGCTGGCGCCTCGGCACAGTATGAAGCGCAGGAGGCCTCCCCCTTTGACAGCATCGCCTCGGCGCTGGATACGCAGGCCTCGGTGGCCAGCCCGGCCTCGGTGGCGAGCCCGATCTCGGTAGCCAGCCCGATCTCGGTGGCGAGCCCGATCTCGGTAGCCAGCCCGGCCTCGGTGGCGAGCCCGATCTCGGTGGCGAGCCCGATCTCGGTGGCGAGCCCCGTGTCGGTGGCGAGCCCGATCTCGGTGGCGAGCCCGATCTCGGTGGCGAGCCCGGCCTCGGTGGCGAGCCCGGCCTCGGTGGCGAGCCCGGTCTCCTTCGACAGCCCGGACAACTCCTAACCTCGCCTGGGCACCGGTCCCATGGTGACGAGCAAGAGGCGGCCCCTGAGGCCGCCTCTTGCCATGCGGGCAGGCCCTCCGTCGGCCGCGGGCATTGCCATCACTTGCGCTCTCGCAAGGCTTCGATAGAATACGCGCACTGTGGGCATTCGCCGGGCCGCCGGGTGATCCGGATCTGGAGGTGACGCCATGGCCGATCAGTGGCGCGTGATGCGCGGCGTCGAGCAGTTCGGTCCGTACGGATGGGATGACCTCGTCCGCTTCGCGCGGGGGGGCCAGATCGCGCCCACGGATTTGATCTGGAGCGATGCGAGCGGGGCCTGGCAGCCGGCGTCCGGCTATGCCGCCCTCTTCCCCGCCACACCATCGCAGGGGGCCGCGCCCGAGCCGCCCGTGCCGGGCCAGCCGGCAGCGTCTCCGCCGCAGGCCGGGAAGCGGGGGCGGCGCTGGCTACTCGTGGGGGCCGCGCTCGCGCTGCTGGCCCTGGGGGCCACCGCCCTCTGGATCTGGAGAGCGGGCGGGCTGCCGTCGGGCGATGGCGGCGCGCGGGCCTCGGAAACGGTCGCCCTCACCGTCGAATCCACCCCCTGGCAGGACCCGCCGGGGCGCCTCGTGCCCCTGGCCACCGGCGGGGCCCTGTTCGTGCCGGACGGCTCGCTCGCCCCGGATGTGACCATCAGCGCGGCCATCGCCCCGGTGCCCCTGCTGCCCGAGGGCTACGACGCCATCGGGCCGGTGTACGACATCACGCTGAGCGCGCAGCCCGAAGGGCCCGTGACGGTGCGCCTGCCCATCCCTCAGGGAGAGGTGAATGCGGAAGGGCTGGTGATCCTGCGGGTGCTGGACATCGGCTACGCCGAGTGCCTGGAGACGCACGTGTCCGGCGGCGAACTGGTCGCCTACACCAGTGCCTTTAGCCGTTTCACCGTCACGCGGCCGCGGGGGGCGCGCCCGGTGAACCTCGCGGGGCCGCCCGAGCTGGTGCCCGGCGAGCGCGGAACCTTCTTTGCCGTGCGCGATGCCGCCCTCTCGCCCCCCGGGAGCCGCCTGCGCGCCCTGTGGGATTTCAGCGGCCCGCTGACGGTGATCAGCGAATCCGACGATGGCGCCGTGGTGCGCGCCGGTGCCGAGCCCGGCGACGGCTTTGTGGAGTACTATTGCACCGATGCCGCCCAGGGGATGCGCTGGTACGGCGCGCTCCCCCTGCGCGTGGTGGCGGCTTCCGAGCGCCTGGCTGGCGGCTTTGTGGTGAGCGCGGTCGCCCAGGCGGCCCTGGTGAACCCCGGCGAGGCCGTGAACGTCAGCGCCGAATTGCATGGCGACTACACGCCGCCGATCCAGTGGGAGTGGTCCACGGGCGGCAGCGCGCCCGGCGGGCGCACCACCACGGGAGTGGACGTATCGCAGTTGAACCTACCGCCGCTGTACTATGAGGCCCGGTTCGAGCCTGTCCGTGTGGTGACCGTGCGGGCCACCGATGCCCAGGGACGGACCGCCACCGGCGAGTGCGGCTTCCTGGTGATGCCCGATGCCCTTCAGGTGCGGCTGGAGGGCCCCAACCTGCTGATCTTCCAGGGCGAGCCGCTGCTGGAGGCGTACACGGCCACGGCCACCGCCGGGCGTACCCGTTACCGCTGGAGCTGGAGCATACTGCCCGGTCTGGATGACGCGGGTGGCTCGGACAAGCCCGATCCGCATGACGGCCGCTACGTGCGCTTTGGCGAGCCCGGCGGGTACCGGGTGCGCGCGACGGTGGAGGACGAGAGTGGCGCCACAGCCTCCGCCACGATGGAGGTGACGGTGGTGCCCCTGGAGTGGCTGAGCACCCGGCTGCTCGACCTGCCTGCCACGGCGCGGCCCGGCCAGGAGATCGGGCTGCATGTTCAGGTGCGGGGCGGCGTGCTGGTGTCCGGCGGCCGCAAGGGCGGCTACACCCTCGAGATCGACTGGGGGGACGGCAGCGGCCTGCCCGCCCGTAATGGGCTCGGGGCCGATCGGACGCCCGACCAGGGGTTCGCGCTGGAGACCTCGCACGCCTGGCAAGAGCCGGGGCCCAGGCGGGTGATCGTCAACGCCTGGGACGCCACCGGCGCCACGGCGCAAGCGGTGGGCGAGATCCTGATCACCGAGGATGCGGTGGCGGTGGCGACGGTCCCCGCCGGCGAGAACACGCCGCCGGTAGCCGAGGATATCCTCACCAGCGCAGAGCGCGGCAGCGATGTGGCCATCACGCTCCACGGACGGGATGACGATGGCGATGACCTCACGTACACCATCGTCAGCGGGCCGGGGCAGGGAACGCTCACGGGGGAGCCCCCGTTCCTGACCTACGCGCCCAAAACCGAACTCACCGGCGGAAAGGACACCTTCACCTACACCGTCAGCGACGGGCAGGCCACCAGCGCGCCCGCCACCGTGACGATCGAGATCGGGACCCGCTGGGTGCTCCAGGGTGGCCCGGTGATCAACCGCTGGGAGGCACGGCGCGAGTTCGAGGGCGGCACGGCCGACCCCGAGTACTTTGGCGAGGAACGCTTCGCGGGGATGTTCACCCGCTATAGCGTGGACGCGGGCAGCATCACCTGGGCGGACCGCTCGGTGGACCATGGATACGAGGCGCACAACATCAGCATCCAGTGCGCGTTCGACGCGCCGCCGCCCGTGCTGTATGCGGGGGATGCCATCCCCCTGGAGGTCCGGTTCTCCCACAGCGGATCGGTGACGGAGGGAAACCCGGGGCTGCGGTTCCAGTTCTTCGCCGGGACGCCCCTGGGGGACGATCCCCTGGCCTGGGAGGACTGGCAGCAGCGACGGATCGTGGATCCCGCGGGGCCGGCGGCCTACTTCCCCTGGGAGGCCGGGTTCTCCGGCGTGAACGAGGCCACATGGACGTTGCAGGTGCCCGAGGGCCGCGTGGGTGACGCGCTGGCGATCCAGGCGGGCCTCTGGAACTGCGCCCCCTGCAACGTCACCTGGGTGTACCGCGCGGAGTAAGGGACGAGGGCATCGGGGAGCCGCGCGCGCCCGGCCCGCCACGGGAAGCGGCGGCAGCGCGCGCCTTGGCGGGGACGCGGAGGTGATGGGGCGGTCTGGAGACCGCCCCTCCGGAATCGGCGCCCTCTGTTCACCGCGCACCAGAGCCGAACGCGGCCACGCGGGGGAGAGTCAATCTCCAGATTGACCCTCCGAGGACGCCTCTCCAAACCGCGTCCTGTAAGCGGGCCATCTCCGAAGCCCCTGTGCTCCGGCCGCTCTCCCGGATGGGCAACCGCGGAGGGTTGCCCCTA